>ENA-OYYI01000203-OYYI01000203.1-human-gut-metagenome-genome-assembly--contig:-NODE-203-length-27705-cov-16.110814_pt1 | contig 27705 bp, 27 predicted proteins | sample MGYA00244063_ERZ653448 | MGnify/ENA primary metagenome ERZ653448 (study PRJEB26926, sample SAMN06165192) | human gut metagenome | biome: ENVO:00009003; feature: ENVO:2100002; material: ENVO:00002003...
GTATGATGGCGGTGAGCTTTCAGGACGGTGTAACAATACCGCAACCAAGGACATCCTAATTACGACATAAGAAAGGAGCGGATGTAATATGAAGGAAGAAAAAAAGAAAGAAAGCGGCTGGCCCATTGAAGACGATGAGCTGGATAACGTATCCGGTGGGATGAGACCGGGGGTCGCTTCAGAGCCCTGCCCAAAATGTAAAACCCAGGGCAGATATACGGGTTCAAGCAATGAGTATAAATGTCCTAATTGCGGATGCCGTTGGGATAGTTTAACCGGAGAAATCCTAAACTGATTATTTTTAGAATTTGATAAAGGTAAAAATGTATTACATACTTAACCCACATATCGCTCTCCGTTCATGGTGGCGTACCCCCTTCGCTTATTATATCAAAGGAGTGCGTGACGCACAGAGACTCACGAAGGAAGAATTTGAGTTTCTTTCTCTTTGCGATGGAAAAACCGAGCTTGAGGACGGAGAGCTTGCAAAAACACTGATGCGGAAAGGCTTGATCTCTTCCTGCGATAAGGGAGAAAGAACGCTTGATCCGTGGCAAAAAATGAATATTGACAACCGTTATTTTCCGGCAATGAACTGGATGATCACGGGCAAATGCAACTATAACTGTCTGCATTGCTTCAACGCCTCGGACAACTCTCCGCTGATGAGTGAATTTACGCTTGAAGAAGCCGAGAAGTTGCTTGACGAGGCGCAGACGTGCGGTATCAACGCATTTACCATTACGGGCGGCGAGCCGATGTGCCACAAGCATTTCTTTGAGATCATAGAGGGCATCTATCGGCGCAATATGTTCGTCGAGGAGCTCAATACCAACGGATTTTATATCACGCAGGAGGCTCTTGACCGAATGAAAGCCATCGGCTGCTATCCTCTTATCAAGATCTCCCTTGACGGACTCGGACATCACGATTGGCTGAGAAACCGCAGGGGTGCGGAGGAAGACGCGCTTCGCGCCATCAAGCTCTGCGTTGACAACGGTTTTCGTGTAAAGGCACAGACCAACGTGCACAGACGGAATATCGATTCTATGCTCCCAACCGCCAAGCTGCTTGACGAAATGGGTGTGTATGAAATGCGTATCATTCGCACGACCGAGGTTCCGAGATGGAACGAAAATGCCAAAGGCGCGACTCTGGAGCTTGACGAATACTACGACCGTATGCTTGCATTTGCAGAGGCGTATATTGCGGACAAGCATCAAATGAATATAGACGTCTGGCAATTTATGTCAATCTTTCCGAACAGTCGCTCCTACCGTATGCGCCCGATAGAATGCGGTATCGGTGAGTACCGTGATTCGATTCCCGTGTGTCGCGGCAATCGCGGTATGATCGCAGTTGCGGCAAGCGGCAACGTATATCCCTGTATGCAAATGTCGGGATATTACGAGGCGCACGGTGATATCCTCGGTAACGTAAAGAGCGACGGCTTACAGAGTCTTTTGCAGTGCGGACGGTATCTTTCCGAGGTTTGCACGACGGTAGGTGAGCTTGCCGCAGTCAATCCAAAGTGCGGAAATTGCCCGTACTTCAAGCATTGTGCGGGAGGATGCCGCGCGATCGCATTAACGCTCACGGGAGACAAGATGGGCGTTGACCTTGCGAAATGTCTGTTTTTCGGCAAGGGATATTACGAAAAAATCGAAACACTTATGAATGGGTGGACGAACAGAAGCCCGATAGAGAAATAACTATGGAAAAAACGTTAAAACGGCTTTTTGATTATCAGCGCTTTGCAAACAACATCCGTAAAACAAAAAATAGGTCTGCCAAGTTAAGGCAGACCTACTATCAAGCCGTTTTATGAGGGATAAAAAAATAGGCTTGCCTTAACTCGCAAACCTATTGTAGAATAACATTTTAAAATATTATTGAATTTTGTAATTTTATTTTAAATATCTTAATATTTATAAAATTAATTATATATTAAACATAATCTGAAACAAAAAAATACCATGCCCGACTTCAGCCTGTTTTCTGAAATTTACGCTATAGCTTAATAATTACGAATCCGGGATTTTTTCGGATTTCACCCTTTGAAACAGATTTTTGTATTTTTATAAGCTGTTTGAACCGTTTTTTTGTTATCCTGTCAGATTTGTTCGAAAAAAATTCTAAAAAAATATCAAATTTTCGGATTTTCGTTCGTCAACAGAAACAACTACTGCAGCCATAAATTAAGTAAATCTTGCTTCCGCTTCGACCCGGCTCTTCCGAATTGAAAAATAAAACTTTTTAAATCTCGCTCTCTGAAAAATATTCTGAAAAAATACGGATTTTGATCTGATACCTTATTTATATCCTGATCTATATCCGGATTTTGTATCCGAGCTTTTCAGGTCTGAAAACAGGACTGTTTTATCATCGCTTTTGCAACTAAAATTAAAAAAACTGCCCATTATAAACGAATATTGCACAGTGAAAAATATCTGTCAATCGTCTGCACTGATCTGATATCGTTATATCGTATCCTCACGTACGTTCGAACCGATGATTATCATACTGAAATTCCGGATATATTAAAAATTAATCCGGTACTGATACCCGTAATTATAAACGTTTGTTTCTGATACATAATAAGTATACTTTTGTGCAGGCTCTCTTTACGGTTACATCGATGTGAGTCAACTGTATAAACAAAGGATCCGAACGCATCCCCGATCGGAGATAAGTTCGGATCACATTTGCTTGGTCTGGGTGACAAGAATTGAACTTGCGACCTCCAGAACCCCATTCTGGCGCGCTACCAAACTGCGCCACACCCAGTCAGTAACCGAAAACGTCTTCGGAATCATCCTTCCCTTTATCGGGTCGGATATTTTTTCCCTTTCCGGAATACTTTATCAGACAAATAACTGCCACAATGATCGTTGCCGCATTCACGGCAACCGATAAATAATACGGAAGCTCATACTCTACGCCGCTCACAACCACTGCGCTGTTTATTTTAGCTTCAAATTCCGGATTTGTCAAGCCATTAACTACCGTTTTTACAATACTTTCTAATTGTTTTTTAAAATCGGGGTTTCTTTTGTTTATTTCTTCAAAAGTATCGGATGAGGTATGCATAATATTGTTCAGAAATTCGTCCGTTTCGATATAAACCCCGTATTCGGATTCTATTTTGCCCGAAAAAAACAAAATACTCGGGATCCCCGCCTGTCTGAATACGTATCCGTCGTTGGCCTGTCCGATGTTGACATACATCCCGGCGTAAAAACTTGTCGGCAGGTACACCACAGACTTTATATCAGCTCCGACCGACTTCGCCGCCTCCGCAAAGTAATCGAGCTGTGGAGTCGGTATGTCTTCACTGAAAATATAAACCTCTTCTCCCCCGGCACAGACATCATAATTAATATTAAGAACTATATCGTATTTCCCTCCGCTGCTTTTCAGAAAATAGTCCACCCCTACAAAGCCTTCTTCCTCTCCTCCCGTCGCCAAAAACACCACCTTGAACGGCAACTCTTCTTCACTGAGCCTTTTTGCGGTAAGCAACAGAGCCGCTACTCCCGTTCCGTTGTCAAAAGCGCCTTCACCTAAACCAAGACTGTCAAGATGAGCAGTTATAACGACAGTCTTTTCTCCGCCGCTCTCCTTCACAGCCATCGCACTTGTACATATTGAACCGAAATCTCTGCCGCTCTCGGAACTCAAAAGCTCAGCGGTATAACCGTATTCCTCAAATTTGTCTTTTACATATTCTGCCGCAGCTTTTTCTCCTTCGGTAAAGCTCTTTCTGTTCGGACAGCTTTCAAGAAAATCCTTCAATACCTCATATGTTTCGTTTCCTTCTTCGTCATCAGCTTTAGCTGTATCTATTCCGGGCATTATCAGTACCGCGATCATCAGAACGGCAATCATTATCAACCCCAACGTAATTTTCTTCATGTTCCTTCCCTCGCCTTTTAAGATACGGCATATGCAAAAACAATACTTGCTACATAAATAAGCCAACGTCGCGCATATATCACCGGATAATACTTCACATACCACTTCTTAAGCAGAATATTGAAAATCAGTATCGACGCAATACATACCACTGTTTTTACCAGATAAAAATCATATAAATAAAAAATCGGCGACGCCAGATACAACAAACGTATCAATCCGCGTAAAAAAGCACCGCACGCCCCTACACCCAATGACAAAATCAATACGATTTTTATAAAATCATATTTCCAATAAAGAAACCTCTTTGCTATATATCCCGCCGCATAAAAAAAAGCTACAAATAACGCACCCTTTACCGCTCCGGCAAATAAAGAAATGAAAAATATGATCTCAGCACCGTATTGTCCGGTCGTAAGAACCTCTTTAAATCTGTACGCAAATGGGAAATAGTCGCAAATCATCATCGACATTATGAAAATTACCACCAATGCAATGTAGTATTTCTTTTCTTCAGATACTTTTTTAATGATCCCGTTCATATTCAAGCCTCTTTCCGTCCTCTTCAAGCTTCTTTCCGTCCTCTCCTACATACATGCCCGGATAATCAGCATGCGCAATCTTCCTTCTTTATCCGCAGCAGAAGTCTTGATATCGTAATCAGCTTCAAGACACATCTTCATAAGCTTTCTGAGTTTTACCGCTCCGAACAAGTTCCCTTTCTTCATCGCAAACGTCACCGCGCCTTCCTTTACTCCTAAAGCTGCCGCAATCTCCTCCTTTCCGCTTCCTTTACTGTTTACCGAATAAAACATCCGCCTGAAAAAAGAATATACCGAACCCAATATATATACCGGTTCCACTCCGGCAGATAATAACCCGTCAAGAATCTCCATCGCCCCCTTCACGTCTTTAAGCGCTATCTTGTCGGTAAGCTCAAACACGCTGTAATCGGTTTCCCTGCTGACCAATTTCTCTATGATTTCACGCGTTATTTCCCTTTCTCCGGAATTTGATAACTTCTCGGTTTCCAAACTTATCATCGACATGTCTTTCAAACAATATTCGGCTATCAAAAGTGCGTTTTCGGGAGAAATGAGCTTCCCGGATCTCTTTAAATCAGCCGTTATCCACCTGACTAACACCCCCGTTTCCAGCTTGGAACAGTCTACGCTTACTGCTCCTTTGAGCTTCTCAATCAGACTCTTGTTTTCATTCACTATTATCACTGTCGTACCCTCGTTCGGCGACTTCAGATACTCCTTTATGATCTCGGTCTGACTTTGCGAGGGATATACCTCCCTCGCCTTCACCACCCTCCTTTCACTCATCACCGGCAAACAAACGGCTGCTTCCATCACAGCCTGTACGTTACTCTCAGTTTCGGTAAAATTGATTTCGGGCAACGCTATATGAGCCGCGGCAACTATCTTCTCCGCCGCTGACGTGCGACAATAAGCATCTTCTCCGCTTATCACATAAAAAGAAGATATCCCCTTTTTCAGATGCTCATCCAATTCTATAAATTTCATTCTTACCTCTTTCCTCGATCCTTTTTCCGAAAAACATCCGTTTAAATTTATCCGACCCTGCCGGGATATACTTCATAATCACCTTCCATGCTGCAACTGTATATGTTTTCGGCATAACCGTATCCTTCGGTCACGACCTGAGCGACGTTTTTCCCCGAATATAATTCCGTAAGTCCGGGTTTCACGGCAATAAATCCTATCGGACGCATCACCCTCGATAAAAACTCATCCGCATACTCGCTCCTGTCCGACGGGATCAGGTATTCTCTTCCGCAAAAATATACCCTGGTTCCGATATATACTCCGATATTAAAACTACTATGTGTGAAATAGTATTCTGAAATAACATTTATGCCTCGGCTCGAAGGCGGCTTTTCGCTCAGTATCCCGGCAGAAACCGCCAGATAGTAAGCCTCGTACTCTTCTTTTTCTGTTTCGGGAATATATACCGACCTGAGCGCCGCGTTTTCATTTTTTATAAGTACGCTGAGTGCATCCGTCGACGTTGCCGAAATATCCGTTATCACAAGATCGTATTCCGTATTGCCGTATTTCTTCAGTTCGTCGACGATCCTGTAAGAAGCATGGCTGTTTTTCAGCTCAGAAAATACAACGGCTCCGCCTTCCTCGGAAATAAACAGAGTATATCCGTACTCTGAAGCCACGACTTTGTTTTCAAAGCTTTCCGGAAGCCATGAAAATATTAACCCGACTACGACTGCTACGCTCATTACCGCCGCCATTATCCTTTTTCTCCTGCCCTTTACTCCTATCTCTCCCACGATAACGAGTATCAACAGAAAATAAATGATCGCCGTAATGCCCATCGTTCCCGATTCTATTGTAGCCATCGACCAGCTCGAAGCAAAAGCCAGCACTTTATTTATCACGATAAGTATCATATCGGGTATTATCAGAAACGGGCCGAAAAACGGAAGCAAAAACAGTATCAGCATTACAAATATCACCGACATCAGAGATACTGTGATCATATTGCAAAATAACGATATAAGAGAAATTTCACCGTAGTATATCATCACAAAAGGCATCGTTCCGAGGGTAGCTCCGATACATGCCGACGCAGCCGAAACCACTCCCGCCGCTTTCCCGGTCTTTCTCCTTCTCAGATACATTGCGTTCAGATAGTTGCCTATCGTCGCCATCCCCGCGACTGCCGCAAAACTCATCTGAAAACCGCCGTCAAACATGACCACAGGATCAGCAAGCACCATGACCAACCCGGCAAACGAAATATTTGTCAGCATATCGGGCTCCCTGTATTTTACGAGTATCCCCAACGAACTCATTAATATCGCCCTTATCACCGAAGCGGGAAAATTGCATATCCAGCCGTAGCCTGTCATGGCCGCCGTTACTATTATAAATGTTGCGATCCTTTTCAGCCGCAGCTTCTTCAGCACCCAGGATATGGTCACCGAAATAAACCCGACATGCAATCCGCTTACCGAAAATAAATGTGCCAGACCGCTCTTCCTGTAGCTTTCACTCAGTTCGCCCGAAAGGGTGCTCCTGTCTCCGAGGACAATTGCCATTGCCACTCCGTAATTATCCTCCGAAAGATATAATTCATACCTGTCGGATATGTAACCGCGGATCACCTCCTTCAACTTCGGCTTCCCTTCTTCTATCTTTATTTCTCCGGTGATCTCTTCAATATTGTAAAAACAGTCATTTCGAAAAGCGTATGTGTCTATTCCGTCCCTGTAAACAAAAACATCGGCGATCATGCACTCAAACGATATCTTATACCCCGGCCCCATACTCATATTTTCCGATACGCCGTAATAGTCTACTGACACCTGCCCGCGCAAAGCCAATCTGCTTCCGTCTCCGAATTCGACCGTACAGTCCCTTAAATAACCGTGAAGCCGGGTCCCGCTGACCTCGGTCAATTCGGAAGTATACCCTGTAAGATACACCTTTCTGTAACCCGTCTGCTGTGACTCTATAAAGTTTTTCTGAATAAAAAAAGCGCAAAAACCCGTTAAGCACGCTATTAAACAGACCAAAGCCACCGATCTCGCCTTCAAACCGCCCAATATGAACGCAAGCACCGCGAAAGCGCTCAGTATCCCGAAAACTGTATATGTTATCCATTCTTTTTCGGTTATAAAAAACTCTGCCACAGCTACTCCGATCATCAGTGCGACAAAAGCAAAAAATACATACCTTAATGTCAACGGACCGAAAGATAATCTTTTTTCTGTTTTACTCTCAAACATCTATGTCTTTGGTGATCACTATTTTTGCGCCTGTCCCACATACGTCTTCAATGACAACGTCGCCGATATGCACAGGCAGAACGACTTCCCTCTTCCCTATCTCCCTCAACACACGAAAAACCGCCCCTTTCGGTATCGGTATGTCGGTCTTCACAGGCGCGACCTTTCCGCCCTTTATGCGCACTAATGCCGTCACAACGCGTTCGGGTGAAATATATTCCTGCTGCGCATACTTTTTCCCGCGCGGACAAGTGTTCCCTTCTACTTTTATTTCACCGTCTTTTTCGTATACCGTCATCCTGCATCCCATCGGACACATTATGCATATCATCTCTTTCTTCATCTTACGTGCGCCCCTCTATTCGATCGTAATTCTTATATCCCCCTTTATGCTCTCCTTTTTTACTGTCACACTTTCCATTTCGCCCGGAGTAAGCACTACGGCCTTTCTTTTATACAGTTCTTCCGTTCCCGATAAAACTCTTATGGTCTTTCCTTTATATACATCCCTTACTCTGAAAAATAAATTCGCCTCTCCGGTCAGACCCGTTATCACCTGAGGCAGTACATACCTGACGCCTTCACCCGGGATCACCTTTCTTACTTTTTCGGTCTCTTTCCTGCCCGATGCGTAATCGGCTGCGCCTTCCCCCGCTATCTCTGACTCACGCGATACATTATCCACCAGATCATGCACGTGCAGCGAATTGCCGCATGAAAAAACTCCCGGTATATTCGTGCGTCTGTTTTCGTTTACTGCAGGTCCGTTCGTTGCAGCGCTTATCTCGATCTCCGTTCCGTTGAGCAGATCGTTCTCGGGAATAAGTCCGACGGAAAGAAGCAGACAATCACATTCAACAAACTCTTCAGTTTCCGCTATCGGCTTTCCTTGAGCGTCTACTTTTGCAATATATACCCCTTCCACTCTCTTTTCACCTTTTACCCGCGTTACCGTAGTCGACAATCGCAGCGGTATGCCGTTATCTTCAAGGCACTGCACTATATTTCTCTTGAGTCCTCCCGAGTAGGGCATTATCTCGCATACCATGCGAACTTCCGCGCCTTCATACACCATTCTGCGCGCCATTATAAGTCCTATGTCTCCGCTTCCGAGTATCACCGCTTTCTTGCCCACCAACAAGCCTTCGATGTTCGCAAGTCGCTGTGCCATCCCTGCCGTCCATATTCCGACCGGCCTCATTCCGCCTATGCCTATCGCTCCGGCAGTTCGTTCTCTGCACCCCATGGCTAATACAAGCGACTTGTACTTTATTTTTATCAGCCCTTCCTTCGCGCTCACTGCAAAAACCTCATTCCTGCCTATATTGAGAGCAAATGTTTCCGTCATTACCTTGATATCGGTCTTTTCCACTTCCTTTACAAAACGCGCGGCGTATTCCGGACCAGTCAATTCCTCCCCGAAATAATGCAGTCCGAACCCGTTATGAATACACTGGTTCAATATTCCGCCGAGTCTTTCGTCTCTCTCTATTATGACTATTCTCAGTTTTTCATTTCTCCTCGAAGCTGCCAATGCGGCCGCCATCCCTGCCGGACCTCCGCCTATCACGGCTATATCGTATTCTGTTTCTCTTATCATTTCTTCTCCTCGATGATTTCCGTCACAATCCCGCCTGATTGTATTCTGTCCGCAACGATCTCGCTACCTTTTCCTTTCTTGGATATCTTTTCGATCGGCACTTTATAAAAGTAAGCCAGTATGTGCATTATTCTCGGGGTACAGAATCCGCCCTGACACCTGCCCATGCCCGTCCTGACGCGCCTTTTCAGTGCGTCTAAAGACCGCGGCGGCAAAGGCCTTCTCAATGCTTCAAGTATCTCTCCTTCCGTCACTTTCTCACATCTGCACACCACAGTCGCAAATGCCGGATCCCTTTCAGCGATCTCGCTCCACTCCTCTTCCGTCATTTCCGATGTGTCCGTTCGTTTAGGCAGTACCTTGTATTCTGCCTTAACGTTATACTTCAGTCCGGTTTCGGGCAACAATTCCTTCACCGCATATTCGGCTATCGCAGGCGAGGCAGTCAGCCCTGGCGAACATATTCCCGTTATTGTGATAAAATGCTTGTCTTTTCCAAGTTCTATCACAAAATCGTCTCCGCAAATGCATCTGACTCCGGCAAAAACCCTTATTACCTTGCGGAAATCCAACCCTTTCACCATCAACGCCGTCTTACTTCTGATTTCCTCAAGCGACTGCGACGATACATATACGTCCGTGCCCCTTTCTACACTCGTCCCTGTCGGTCCCGCTATAACGTTCCCGTCCGCGGTAGGCGAAACCAATATCCCCTTCCCGTTTTTATCAGGCAACGGAAAACATGTATGTCGGAATTTCCTGCTCTCTGTGCTGTCGAACAGGTAATAATCCCCCTTCCTGAATTCCAATACGTATTCCTTTTCTCCTGCAAGTCTGTTGATTTCCGCGCTTCCGTATCCTGCAGCATTGATTATTACCTTGGTTTCAAATACCCTGCCGTCGGCAACTTTTATCTCGTATTTCCCATCCTTCCTTTCTATACCGATAACTTCGGCATCCAACGCTATTTCGGCTCCGTTAAGCACGGCCTGCTCTGCCAAGGCGATCGTCAGTCCGTATGGGGAAACGACACCGGCTGACGGCGCGTATAACGCCCATTTTATTCCTTCGGCTACGTTGGGTTCAAGCTCATGCAGCCTTCCTTCCGATACTATTTCAAGTCCTTTGACTCCGTTTATCTCGCCTCGTCTCTTAAGCTCTTCAAGTCCGGACAAACCCTTTTCGTCAGCAAGTACCAATGATCCCGTGTTTTTATACGGTACATGCAGCTCCTCGCACAACCCTCTGAACATTTCGTTCCCTCGCACATTGAAAAGAGCTTTTAATGTACCCGGTTCTGCGTCATATCCCGCATGCACTATCCCGCTGTTAGCACGGGAACAGCCGCACGAAACATCATCCTCCTTCTCCGTCATCAATACTTTTAAATCGGTATGCGAAAGCAGCCTCAGTATCGCACAACCCACTACGCCCCCGCCTATTACCGTCACATCATACATATTTCTATTCTCCGTTATTTAAGTTTCCGCTATGCAGTCGGTATTAATTTTCTTTTTTCGTTATCATCCTGTTTTTCATGCGGTGTAGTACCGCCTGACTGTAGCAATAAATCTGTTCATTGCTTCTTCTAGCATGCTCCTGGGACACGCTGTATTTATCCGGACAAATCCGGGCGCCCCGAACATCTCGCCTTCCTCTATCTGCACTCTCCCGTATTCGATTGCCCTGCGTGAAAATTCCTCCGTCTCCTTCATGTATTTCTTCATGTTCAGCCACAGCAAATAGGTCCCTTCGGGTATCGTGAACGGGATCCCGGGAAGCTCCTTCTTCAGTCTTTCGCCTATATATTCCATGTTCCCGTCTATATAACCCTTGAGCTCCTCAAGCCACTCCTCTCCTTCCTCGGTATATGCTCCCTCTATTGCCGCCATTGCCAATGGATTTATCCTCTGCGATTTCATTTTCGGCTTCAGCCTTTTATCCATACTCTTCGGCACTATTATATGAGAAGTGCTCAGCCCCGCAAGATTGAATGTTTTGCTGGGCGCTACGCAGGCTATTATGTCTCCATCAGGAAAAAGCTTCAGCAAAGGAGTATGTTCTGCTCCTTTCCTTACAAGATCCCCGTGTATTTCATCTGTTACTATTGTTACGCCGTTTCTGAAGCATATATCCGCTATACGTATCAGTTCCCACTCTTTCCATACCCTTCCTGTCGGATTGTGCGGATGACACAGCATAAGCACCGTATTCTTTTCATCTCTAGCAAGAAGTTCCAGATGATCAAAATCAAAAGTATACTCGTTGCTCTCTTTGTCGTATAACAGAGGATTCATGACCCCCTGTCTGCACATCGAAAAAAACGGCGGATAAGCCGGAGTCTGAAATATGACCCTTTCGTCTTCGGCACACAAAGAATCTATACACTTGTTGAATCCGTCGATAACGCCGTTTGACATGTATATTTCGCACTCTTCCGTATTCCATCCGAAGCGCCTTTCATACCACCACCTGACCTTCTCCTTATATTCTTCGGTGACGGCTGTGTAACCGAATATCCCTCCGGCAAGTCTCTCTATCACCGCTCGGATTATACAATCGGGAGAAGAAAATTCCATATCGGCTATAGTGAGAGGGATAACCTTTGCTCCGGTCCGATTTTTATCATCGTTTATTTTCCACTTTATTGCACCGGTATTGCTCCTGTCTTTTATCCTGTCGAAATTCATTCAACACCTCCGAATCAATGACTGCAGCAGCCTGTCTTATAATCTTCCCTCTTTTTATACATGAGTATGTGTTCCCCTACGCCTTCGATCTCAAAAACCTCTCCGCTTGACTTATACCCGGCCTTTTCATATAATCCGATCACCCGCGTCCTTGAGTTCAGCCACAGTATCTCTGCCCCCATTTCAATAAATACATAATATTCGGCTGCCTTTATTAGTGCGGCAGCGTACCCTTTGCGCCGCTTTTCCTCTTTAACTGCCAGCCCCCTCATCTGAAATACTTTCCCTTCAAACTCTCCGCTTCTCCTTATAACGGTTACTATTCCGGCTTCTTCCCCACCTTCACGTAACATAAAATGCCTGGAATCTTTTTCGTCATCTCCGTCAAATACCGCCTTGCTTACGTCCGTGGAGCCGCCGCGCAACAGCTCAAGCCTCATCGGATACAGTTCCTCTGCCCTGACCCTTTTTATCTCTATCATTGTTTTTTAAACCTCTCCTGAAGCGCTTTCAGCATATCGCTGCTAGCTGCGTCGTTTCCGTTTGCGCCCCTTCTCGGCATGCCTTTCGTCTTTACTCTCAGCCCCTGCGGGTTCTCCGACGTTTTGAGGCTTAAACTTATTTTATTCTTTCCCGCGTCGACGCCAAGCACCTTTACCGTTACATTCTGCCCGACATGCAAAACTTCGGACGGATGCTTTATGAATCCGTCTGCGATCTCCGATATGTGCACAAGTCCGTCCTGATGTACTCCTATATCTACAAATACACCAAAATCTATTACGTTTCTCACTACTCCCTTAAGTTCCATACCGGCCTTAAGATCCTTTATGTCCATTAAGTCGCTTCTCAATTCAGGCTGCGGCAGTTCGTCCCTTATATCCCTTCCGGGCTTTTCAAGCTCTGCTACTATATCCATAAGCGTGTACTCGCCTACTCCGCATAATACCGCAATTCTTTCCAGTCCTTCCTTCTCTACCTTCTCTCTTAATCCCTTGAGTCCGCCCGCCGCAACTTCTTCGTCATTATAACCGAAATGTTTTATGAGCGTCCTTGCCGCCGGATAACTCTCGGGATGCACCCCTGTATTGTCCAAAACGTTTTTTCCGTCTGTTATCCTCAGAAATCCCGCGCACTGCTCAAATGCTTTCGGCCCGATCTTGCTGACATTCATTATCTCGCTTCTTTCCCTGAACGGATTCGTTTTCCGGTATTCCACTATGTTTTTCGCTGTCGCGCTGTTGAGCCCGGCTACAAAACTCAGTAAGCTCGCACTGGCTGTGTTAAGGTCTACTCCGACGCTGTTCACGCAATCCTCCACTACACCTTCCAGAACCTCGCTGAGCCTCTTCTCCGGCATGTCGTGCTGATACTGCCCCACACCGATGCTCTTTACGTCTATCTTTATGAGCTCTGCCAAAGGATCCTGCAGCCTCCTCCCTATGGATATCGCACTCCTTAATGAAACATCATACTCCGGAAATTCTTCGGCTCCAAGTTTTGATGCCGAATATACGGAAGCCCCGGCTTCGTTCACAACTGCATAACTTACCTTCCTCTTCAGCTTCTTTATAAGTCCCGCTATGAATATCTCCGCTTCCTTGGACGCCGTCCCGTTCCCTATGCTGATTACGTCAACACCGTATCTCTCTATCAGTCTGCGAAGCTTTATTTCCGATTCCTCCGTCCTGCTCTGCGGCGGCGTAGGATAAACCACGTCAGTTGCAAGCACGTTCCCCTGCTCGTCTATCACGGCAATCTTGCACCCTGTTCTGTAAGCAGGATCCAATGCAAGAATTGTTTTGTTTTTCAGCGGTGGCTGCATAAGCAAAGGCTTGAGGTTCACTTCAAACATCTTTATTGCCTGTTCGTTGGCTTTGTCAGTGAGCTCGTTCCTTATCTCCCTCTCGATCGACGGAAATATCAGCCTTTCGTACGAATCCTTTATTGCCGCTCTTATCACATCACCGTACGCTCCTCCCTCCTTAAGATATAAACCCTCGGCCGTCATCAGACTTTCCTGCCCGTCACATTCCACCTTTACCTTAAGATGCCCCTCCTTTTCTCCGCGGTTTATCGCCAGTATTCTGTGCGAGGGTATCTTATCGACCTTCTCAGCATATTCCGCATACATTTCGTATATACCGACATCATTCAGGTCCATCGCTTTCGTCCTGATCTCTCCGTGACCGAACACAAACTCCCTTATGCTCTTCCTTAAAGCAGCATTGTCGGAAACTGTCTCGGCTATAATATCACAAGCGCCCTTTACAGCGTCTTCCGCAGTTAATACGCCCTTTTCCGGATCCGTAAATCTCATTGCGATTTCGTATAACCCCGCTTCTTCGGCCTGCTGTGATAATATTATGTCTGCAAGAGGCTGCAGTCCTTTTTCGATCGCAACACCTGCCCTCGTCTTCTTTTTCTGCTTGTACGGACGATATATATCTTCAGCTTCAGTCATCGTAGCCGCCGCTTTCAACGCCTGCTCAAGCTCTTCACTCCATTTCCCCTGCTCCTTTATCGCAGCCTTTATCTCTTCCTTCCTATCATTCAGCCCTATGAGATATCTGTACCTGTCCGATATCTCCCTCAATACCTGATCGTTGCATGAATTCGTTTTTTCCTTCCTGTACCTGGCTATAAAAGGAATAGTGTTCCCTTCGTCGATAAGCGCGGTTATATTGTCGATATATCTCCTCTCTATCTGAAACTCTCTGCTGAGCGTATCTTTTATCTCCATAATTTCCTCCGATCATAAAGCACGATATCTGCCTCTTGAATTATACCACACATTTCCTCCAATTGCAATTATTGTAATCATTTTTATTCTTCATCACAGCATTTTCTCCGCCGTCTTTTTCTGTACGGAAAAGTTCATGTCCGTGTTTTCTCCGCTGCCTTTTTCTGTGCAGGAAAGCTCACTCCCCTTTTTTCTCCGCTGCCTTTTCGCACGGAAAAGCTCATCTCCGTCAGAAATGTGCATCAATGTATAAAAAAACAGCAAACCTTTTCCGGTTTGCCGTTATCTGGAGCGGGAGACGGGATTCGGACCCGCGATATCTGCCTTGGCAAGGCAGCGCTCTACCACTGAGCCACTCCCGCGATCATGGCGCCTCAGGTAGGATTCGAACCTACGACCCTTCGGTTAACAGCCGAATGCTACTACCACTGAGCTACTAAGGCCTGAAAGCTTATTCATAATACCACTATGTATAATATTTGTCAAACGATTTTTTACATGTTTCAGAAATTTCCGGTCAGTTTTTTTCCTCGCTTGTTTATCTCCCGATCTCTTGCTTCAGCCTGCAATTCATTATATCCAAGACGCCTTCGGACAACTCTTTACCCTTCCGGCAACGTTTCACGCGCAGTGCCGAAGCTTCCGCCACGCACCTCAAGCGTAAACTGATACGGCTATTGAGTGCCTTCCGGAAAAATCCCTTTACTTCAATGAACACGGTATCCTCGGATATTCTCAGCTATTCTCAGCTCTCGGGTCTGCCGTTGATACGCGCCGCAACTTTTGCCAAAAAACTCCTCGTTGCAATGTGCGAAGCAAAATTGACAGCCTTGGATTGTATGCCGTAAGTCGCAACGGCATTCCCTTTCATGAGCGCTCTATAGCCCGCTAATGCCATGTCATGCGCATTCTCGACTTTCATTTTTTTGAAAAGCGTGGAAGTCTTGAGATTAGCCGCCTCTTCGAATCCGGTCCTTACGGGGCACGGACATAACGCGGTAACGCTTACTCCGCGCGATTTCATCTCTTCGTTAAGCGCGACGGATAAGGATAATACGTATGCTTTCGTTGCGAAGTAGACCGCCATGTACGGACCCGGCTGAAAAGCCGCTATCGAGGCGATATTCAATATTTTACCGTTCCCCCTCGTCATCATGTCCCTTCCGAAATAATGTGCCGCTTCGGTCAGTGCCCGGCAATTGAGATCGATCATGGAAGTCAGTTTTTCGGGATCACATACGGTAAAATACCCGTAATCACCGAAGCCCGCGTTATTTATCAGCACGTCGACACTTAAACCCCTCTCTCCGACATTTTCGTAAAGCTTTGCCGAAGCACCCTTCTCCGTAAGATCAGCCGGGATCACACTTACCTCTGATCCGTATTTCGCCCTGATCTCGGCAGCTGAAGCTTCCAGCTTTTCTGTGCTGCGCGCCGTAAGTATCAGATCATACCCCTTTTCCGCAAAAATCAGAGCAAACTCTTTGCCCATCCCGCTCGAAGCTCCCGTCACCAATACCGTCTTCCTATTATTTTCCATCTTCTTCCCCCGGATACTTCACTACCTCAAGCCCGGCTTCCTCAAATAACTTCATGGAAAATTCGTCAGGATATCCGTGCTTATAAATAACCTTCTTTATCCCTGCATTTATTATCATCTTTGCACATATTACACACGGCTGATGCGTGCAGTATAAAGTAGCGCCTTCAAGCATTATCCCCAGCTTGGCAGCTTGTATTATAGCATTCTGCTCGGCATGCACAGCATAACAAAGCTCGTGTCTTGTGCCGCTGGGAATGTCAAGCTTTCTGCGCATACACTCTTCTCTTTCCACACAACTCTTTATCCCGCCAGGAGCTCCGTTATAACCTGTAGTCAGAATACGTTTGTCCCTTACTATCACTGCCCCTATCTTCCTGTTGTCCTGATAACAGCTCGACCACCCCGCAACAAATTCCGCCATCTTTATAAACCTTTCATCCCATTTTGTAAACATATCTCCCTCCCGAAGCCAAGATGCTGACTAAATTATAATTTATTCCCTCGTCTTATGTCAAGCTAAATCCACTCTTCCCTTTCCTGTAAAAAAATATTAAATATTGCCTTAAAAACAGTTGACAAAAACTTTTTTGTGGCTATAATACATTCTGTTAGCACTCAAAGAGCAAGACTGCTAACATTGCCGCGATTCATTCGCTAAATTTTAAAAATAATTCAGGAGGCGAAATTCTATGAAATTAAGACCACTTGCCGATAAAGTAGTTGTCAAAGCTTACGAAAACGAAGAAACCACAAAGGGCGGCCTCATTATCCCTTCAGCAGCCAAGGAAAAACCTGAAATCGCTGAGGTAATAGCATGCGGCCCCGGCGGAAACGTCGACGGTAAAGAAATCGTTATGACAGTAAAACCCGGCGATAAGGTGCTTTATTCCAAATATGCCGGAAGTCAGTTCAAACTTGACGGCAAAGAAGTTACGATTATCAAGATTACCGATATTCTTGCGGTAGTCGAGGACTAAAGGAGGATAGATCGTTATGGCAAAACAGATCAAATTCGGAGAGGACGCCAGAAGAGCTCTTGAAAGCGGCGTCAATCAATTGGCAGCTACCGTTAAAATCACACTCGGGCCTAAAGGCAGAAATGTTGTGCTTGCCCGTAAATTCGGCAGCCCGCTTATCACAAACGACGGTGTTACTATAGCAAAAGAAATAGAACTCGAAGACGCTTTTGAAAATATGGGCGCTCAGATAGTCAAAGAAGTTTCTACAAAAACAAACGACGTTGCAGGCGATGGCACCACTACAGCTGTTGTCCTAGCTCAGGAAATCATCAAAGAAGGCAGTAAAAACGTTGCTGCCGGAGCTAACCCCATCATACTCAAAAAAGGTATTGATCAAGGTGTTGAAGTTGCAGTTGAGCATCTGCGCAGCATAAGCAAGCGTATCGAAGGTAAAAAGGCTATTGCTCAGGTCGCAAGTATTTCCGCCAGCGATGAAAAAGTCGGCGAACTAATAAGCGAAGCTATGGAAAAAGTCGGAACGGAAGGCGTTATCACCGTTGAAGAAAGCAAAACGATGAAAACAGAGCTTACCGTTGTGGAAGGTATGCAGTTCGACCGCGGCTATGCTTCCCCCTATATGGCTACCAACCTCGAAAAAATGGAAGCGGAACTCGACAATCCGCTCATCCTTATAACCGATAAGAAAGTATCGGTCATCCAGGAGCTTCTCCCTCTTCTCGAACAAATCGTGAAAACCGGCAGAAAGCTTCTTATAATCGCCGAAGATGTCGAAGGCGAAGCCCTCACTACCCTTGTTCTCAACAAACTGCGCGGCACGTTTACCTGCGTGGCTGTCAAGGCTCCCGGCTTTGGCGACAGACGTAAAGCTATGCTCGAAGATATCGCCATTCTTACGGGCGGCAGAGTCATTACCAGCGAACTCGGTCTCGAACTGAAAGACGCCACTATTGATATGCTCGGTTCGGCAAAAATGGTGCGCGTAGACAAGGATAACACCACTATCGTCGACGGAGCCGGCGACAGCAACGCCATTAAAGACAGAGTTTCTCAGATCCGTACCCAGCTTGCCAATACTACCAGCGAATACGATAAAGAAAAACTTCAGGAACGTATCGCCAAGCTTGCCGGCGGCGTAGCCGTAATCAACGTCGGTGCAGCCACCGAGATAGAACTCAAAGAAAAGAAACTCCGTATCGAGGACGCCCTTTCTGCCACCAGAGCAGCTGTAGAAGAAGGTATTGTTCCGGGCGGCGGCGTCGCATTGCTCTCTGCCATCCCCGAACTCGATAAACTTATCAGAAACCTCATCGGCGACGTCAAAACCGGCGCTATGATCGTACGCGAAGTCCTCAAAGCCCCCGTCATGCAGATCGCTCAGAATGCCGGCGTGGACGGCGGAGTCATCGTCTACAAGATCCTTAAGGAAAATAAAAATAAACCTAATTTCGGCTACGACGCTCTTAACGATCGCTATGTCGATATGGTCGAAGCAGGTATCCTCGACCCCACTAAGGTCACACGTTCCGCTCTACAGAATGCAGCCAGCGTCGCCGGCACTCTGCTTACAACCGAAAGCGTTGTCTGCGATATTCCGGAACCCCCTGCTCCGGCTCCCGCTATGCCCGACGGAGGTATGTATTAAAATCACGGGTCATTTTACCCGATCTTCAAACGCTTGCTCTACGGCAAGCGTTTTTTTCATTCTTAAAAAGCCTGCTTTACTGCAAAAGCTTTTTCCGTTCTTCTGACGCTTGCTTCAAGACAAAAGTCTTTTTCATTCTTAAAAATTCGTTTTACGGCAAGCGTTTTTTTCATTCTTAAAAAGCCTGCTCTGCGGCAAAAATTTTTTTCGTAATGCAATATACAAATATACCGATCCCTCCGATACACTTTCCTCCGGACAGGTTCGTATTTATCATTCTTATATATACTTTATCCTCCTGTCATAATTTCAATGATTTCAATGTATCCGCACATGAAAAAACTGTCGGAATACATCCGACAGTCCTTTAATCCTTTTCTTTTTTTATCTCATATTCTCAGTCTTTTTCGGCAAATCACGGCAAAGATAAAAATCAACGGATAAAATCTCCGATATATCCGAAGCAGAAAGGCTCGCTCGAATACAGAAGTAAATCAACGGATTTGATCACACGTTTATCCTCAGCTTTATAATGCCCATGAGAACTCCGGAATTTTATCCGATCTCTCCGACTCCGGTATGTGATCTTCCCCTTTTGATTTATATACAGGGTCATTACCGTGTCTTCACATTAAAGACCGTATCAAAGCGCCAAAAATGTACATGTAGCGGGCGGGAGTTCTGTTCTTCCTGCACCTTGGAGAACCGGCTCAAGTTCGGGGAATCCGGAAGTATCGGAGATTTTAAGCGGTTTTCCGTTCAGAAGTATTTCGGCAGAACGAATTGTTTCCGCGCTCAAAGTGTACCTTTCTGCCTCTTTCGGTATTTCGACCGTAAGTGTTTCGGTAAGCGAATTGTTCATGATAAGATAAACAGCCCCTTTCTTCCCGTCCTTTCTTGAATGACAGTATACATGCACACATTCCTTGTCGGAATCACCGCAATCATATACCGTCTGTCCCATCAGTTCATTCCATAATAATACGGCAAAATAGTCGGGCCGAGGATCAAACGTCCCATGCCTCAGAAATCTGTAATCCGAAGAAGCCAAAGTATTATGAAAAATCACGCCGTTCGTTACAAGCGAAAAACTCCCCAACTCATTAAGAGTACGGAACACATCCAGATATGTTGAAGCCCACGTGCTCCCGCCTGCGGCGGCATCGCCCGATTCGGTGACCCACATCTCACCGTCAGGTACATATTTGTCGCGTAAAGCCATATAACTTTTTGCATACTTTGAAGCAACGGCAAGATATTCGTCGGTGAGAGCGTCCTCCGCTGTCCGGTGAAGCTCAGGAAAAACCGATCCGGCACGTTCAGATATGCCGTTGTAATAATGATAACTGAATACGTCGGGCATGATCTCCGCGCCTTTCATCAGTTCCTCAGTTGTGCATACCCTGCAGAAAGCGTGCATCGTAGCACCGAAATTTCTGTCCTCCAAACCGACGACCGAAGGATCCGCCATACTGCAAGGTCCGACAATCAGACATCCGGGATAGTTCTTTCTTAACCAAGAGTAAAAAATGTTCTGATCACGCGAGTAATCTTCGGCACCGTAGCCTTTCGGAGCGCCTGAAATTTCAAGCATATTCGGTTCATTCATAAACTCTGCAGCTTCTATATCAACTCCGTAATCATGACTGAACTTAAATATCTTCTCCGCCTGACTCAAATCAAGTTCTCCGCCATCCGGATGATCGCCCTCGCAATTGCTTACCGATATCATCAGCTTGCCGCCGACTGCTTTCACAAACTCCAGTACACCGATCCATTGTCCCTTGTTCAGCACATTCTGATAACCTGCAGGAGGGACACCGCCCGTTATCCCATCAAAATCGTAATATGTCCCGGTCGCCCACGTCCCGGAAACACGCACCCACGCCGACCAGAGCCGTTTTGCCAGTTTGATCAGCAGTTTTTTCCTTAAGTCTGCAGGCGAATAATATTGCATGACCTCGCGCATCGTGGTAAAACATTCTTTCCCTATCGTAACAGCCGGAACTTTTGCTTTGCCTGTAATCTGTTCAGGCGTATATTCTTTCCAGAAGGTACCGCCCGTCACCTCAGCCATTTCGATATTGTACGACATCATACGTTCGTTTACTTTCCGTATTATCTTAAGATTATCCGTGTTCAGCTTTATTGTTTGTCGCATATAAATTCTCCTTTCCTTCCAAACGAAAATCACCTTCCTCTTTCTGCGCTCAGTCATTCTCTTATGCAACGGGCGTGAACCTGCGATTTTTTTTAGTGTCAGAAAGCTTCTGACCTGAATATCTCATCCGTCATTTTCATCTCGTAAATGCAATCTCAATAAAGATATCTTCCTGCCATTATCGCCTGAACTATCGCGGCTACTCCTCTTATTATCAGCAGTACGCCCGTTATCGCCGTGATAGTGACCGCCCCGAATACCGGATCGAAAAATACGAAAAACCCTGCCAAGGTCATCAATATGCCGAGAGCCGTCATCCAGCCCCAGCCGCGTACGCCGAGCCGCTGCAGATCAAATGACATCACGAACCTGTCTACACCCGAAAATACCAGCCACATACCGAAAATCAAAGGCATCGTAAGCGCCGTGAATTCCGCATTGAAAATAAGAAATACGGAAAGCATGACTGTAAGAATGCCGTCTACTAGAAACCATGCCGCCCCAAACATAAACCTATTGTATTTTGCAAATATCACTATATCCGTTATTCCCGATATGAGCAAGACTACCCCGAATATGATCGCAAGCGCCGCCGTCGTTATATCCGGATTACAAAAACATACTATTCCTGCCGCTATCAAAATTACGCCGACTATCCCCCATAAAATACGCAACAATGTTTTTTTCATACTTCCTCTTTTATCGCCTTCCGAAATCAAATCATTTTTATGTCCGACCGCTCTTTCGGTATATTTAAATCCTCAAAAATCACTTCCGCTTCCGTCAGCGCCTGATAACGAAGACTCTTTACTCGTAAGGCGTGCCGCTGAAAGAAAAATTTGTCAACGGCTTCCCACATAAATACCCACGCCAATACATCAAGCATATTCAATATTACCGTGCCGGCAGAAGATGAGTTTTCCAGCGCGATCGCAATTGTGAACACTGCCGCCGCAATCAATGTCATAATTACGGACGCTATCATATTGCGGCGAAGTTCGCGTTTTGTTTCAGAATGCTCCGTAGTATAATAATTTTTTATCGCGTTTGCATAAATGACGCGTTCTTGCTCGTCTATACACCCGCTCGCTATTTTTATCTTTAAACTTCTCCACTTCGCCCGTCGTTTGATATTGTGATTGAAATATTCCGCTATCTCCTCACTGATTATCGGATATCCGTCGGCAAAAAACGGAGAAAGAAAATTACTGTCATCCGCTACGCAAAGACATATTTCCTGCGTCTCCTCGCCTCTTACGCTTTTTTCTTTCATTGTTCAGCCAGCTTCTTTATCCGGTTTTTCTCTTTATGCGAAATCTTTCCGTCTACTGCGCATATCATCATGCTTATAATTATTATTTCATTCTGGATTTCTTCGGGAAGTATACCGAATATTCTCAACATCCCTTCTTCTGCCTTCTTGATATATTCCTTCTCGCTTTTTACACTCTTTGCCGCCTTCTTACAATCTTCATACGTTATCTCATTTCCGAAAAACGCCCTGATCAAAGGATAACTGACCAGATATTCCTCCTCGGTCATTCTCCCGTCGGCTGCTATGGATGCAAATATGTATGATGCGAAAATCGCCACTCCGTCATAACCGTTATAAGAGAGCGTGCCGAGAACCGACAAAACTTCAGCTGATTTTTCGCCAGTATCGACGTATAACTCACTACGTCAAGTTGTTCAAACTCTTTGCATAATTGTTCAAATTCTTTCATTTTTTTCGTCCTCCGATTTATTTTTACTCTTTTCAGAGTATTTTTTCGATTTTCACTCCTGAACCTTGATTTCATCGGGTTCCTCTTTTTTCTGATTCTTAACAACCTTGACCATAAATATCTTTTCCGAAAAATTAAGTACCCCGTCAAGTATACAGGCACTGCCGAATATCACCAGCCACAATCTTTCACTTTCCGTCGGTCGGAATAAAAGCAATATGCCCGCCACACACACCAGTAATGCCAGTATCAGCAGCAACGCCCATGACCTCAGCCCGAATTTCTTTGCGTCCTTCGATATTATAACTTTGAAAATACTGTCGATTATCAGTGCCGATCCGAATAATGTACAAATAATGTCTGTCTCTAACCATGACCTTATAAGCATGACCGTCCCAATGATAATAAATAATATACCAAGCGGCAGATCGTATTGAAATGCCAGCCGGTACAGATCTTTCGAAAAGTAGCCCGCCATTTTGAATATTCCGAAAAGTATCAGCAACGCCTCGGAAACGATCCTTATTACAGAAATATCCAATGACGGCATTACGATCACCGTTATGCCAAACGCAAACAAACACACAGCTGTTACTAAATTAGCCGCCTTTGCAAATCTGATAAAACCTACAGACATCTTTTACCGCCTCCGCTCTTTCAACAATTTTATTGTAGATAATAAAACTCAAAAAGAAAACGGTCAATCTTCGCTCTTTGTCTGAATTTCAGACACCGAGTAAAAATTGACCGGATTTCAGGCAATCTTCGTCGTTTGCACAAATAAGCCCGCGATAAGCCCGCGGCTCCTTTGCCCGCCCGACTATGTCTTTTTAACACGACGAAACATCTCCGCTATCATTCCGTCGCTAAGCTCTATAAGTCTGTCGTAAATCTCAACTATGTCGTCCGTTGCGCCCGTTGAGAGCCACAACGAAATCTGACCGTTAAGCATGCTTATATATAAGCTGTGTATTATCTTTTTATCCCTGTCGCTCATGACGCAGTCCGAAAAATAACTCTCTATAAAACGGGATATGCAGTATCTGCATGCGTCCAAATAAATACGTTTCGAACACATCACGATTCACCGAATTGTAAATATGTAAAAAAGCTCACTTGTTCTGCACGATAAACTTTATCGTAGCCTTTATACACTCTTCCAATGTCGTGAAAACCGGCTGCTGTTCAATAAGCTCGTCAAAAGCCTCGTTCATTATACTTTTCATTAATGCGGGGATATCCTCAAAATGATAGCAAAACGAATTTCTGTTTATACCGCAGTCCGTTACCACATCCTTAACCGTTATCTTACTCAAAGGACGTTCGTTGAGCAATTTCAAAAAAGAAGCCTCTATGGCTTTTTTGGTAAAATTAGGCACTTATTCCCTCCTGCCGGTTGGGGTGTATATACTATAACATATTTTTCAATTTAAGGCAACTGTCTGCCCTTTATAACTCATCCGGTAAATATCCGATTCCCCGCAATTTGAAATATACACCTCAGTTTGCTCCCGATAATACTTCTTTTTCCTACTCTAAGATTCCTTGTTCTTTTGCTGACTCTGTGTTTTTCCCTCCTATAACTTGCTCCTCCATCTTCCCTTCCTCTTATAAATGCTGTGTCCCGGCTGCCGTCCCGACATCCACCTTCATACTGACAAGACTGCCGTAAGTCAAATCAAAACACTGTTATGCTTCCTGTTCCTTCGGTATTTTCTTAATACTGCGTCAGCAGCTTTCATCACGTCTTTTCATTACTGTGCGTTCTGACCGCCCCGTACTTCCTCGATCTCTCGCTTAACGATCTAATACCATATCTTTTCTCAAAATTTCGCTTTATGAAGCCATAAAATCAATGCCGCTTACTCATTATTAAACGAAGCGCATTCACAATTTAACAAAGTTTCTTTCCTTCCGAATATCTGCTTTTACGTCCGGAAAAATAAAAGCCCTGAAAACTTCCGTTTTTCAGGACTTTTGCAGCACATTTATTTTCATCCGCAAATCAAAGTGCGGGCGTTTATAGCGGTTTTAAAAAAAAAGTGTTCGCAAATTCTCTTGCGAACACTCAAACTGGGTTTAGTAGATAAAAATGCTACCTTTATCCGTTTTGGTTATTAATAATCTATTTCAATATTTTATTCGTAAAAAAGTAAAACATCTATTGCTGTCCAACTACAGAAATTATAATTGCAATAGTGTTTCAATTAAGGAACTATTGATAAATGTTTTTTAATTTGATACTCATGTAAGCTATTATATAATTTGGTGAGTTTAAATTCAGATGGACCAAAGGATGTTCGAAATGCCTGCTCGATAGAAGTTATGCTTACACCCTTATAGTGTTTTTTGCAAATCTCGCAAAACAAATTTATATAATCATGACCATTGGTTATTTGAAGATAATCTTGAATGCTTGTACATTTAGAATATTTTGCACATAAATTTTTGCGTTTTATATCTATTATGTTGCTTGGATTTTGCAAATTAATTTCATCAACGATGGACTTTTCCATAACCGATATATTTATATTATGTAACCTACCGGGTTTTATTCCATCAAAATGTATCTTCCATTTTTTTAATTCATTCAACTGACGCAATCTACTTAACAACTCAAGTCTTTCTAAACAATATTTTTTTATTGTATCTTTATCAAAAGTACTTCCTTTATAAAAATTACAGAACAATCTTTCGCTACAACTATCAATCGAAAGAATCATCATTTCCACACAACTGTAATCACAAAAAAAGCAATTGCTACTTATTGGTTTTTTTGAATAATCTTTATCCCTAATTCCGATTACCCTTTTATTACGCATAAAATATTTTTTAACAATATTATCTACTCCAATTTTACTTGAATATGACTGAAACAAAATAACTTTATTTGATAAAAGAGCGCGAAATAATGCTTGGTCGCTTTCCCCTTCAACTACTACACAAACATTATTCTTATCATGTCCTAACATCAGTCTAATTTCAGAAATAGTATCTGTTTCATTTAATTTTTCTTTGATTGAATTAACCATTGTACTGTCCGCCCAAATCAATCTGCAAGTCCCAATTGTTGGATATTATTTGAGGTGAGTGAGTTGCAATTATAACTTGAATATTTTTATTCAACTGAATAACACGACGCAAGTCATCCATCAACTCTTTTTGCCAAGCGATATGAAGAGAAATTTCAGGTTCATCTATCATCAATAAATTGACATCCGATTCAAAGATAAGCTTGAAAAACAACACTAAAATTTCTTGTTCTCCAGAAGACAAATCATTAAGTGATAACAATGACCCTTCATCGCTAACCACTTGAATCCCATCTGTCCTTGATAGTTTCATCTCCTTAAATTTCAGCTTATGATTTACTATTTCTTCATATAAATCAAGTTTATTTATAATATTTTCAAAGACATCATATTTCTCATTAGCATCTTTCAAATATATTGAAAGCTCAACCATATATTTTTCAAGTTTCTCCGTATCTCGCTGAACTATTTCTGAAACATTTTTAATTTCTGCCAAGGCATATTTCTGAAGCTTCTGTTGTTTTATACGTAGCTCTTCGATACTATCCATTATATCTTGAATGTTATGCGTCGAGGAAATATCGGCATCTAACAATCTTCCTATATAAGTACTATCAAGTTCGCTCGATAAGGAAGAATGTTTTTTCATTATTTCCGCAAGATCAGCTTTAAGTTTTTCTGAATTCTCATTAATCACAGTAACATATTTTTCTTTAGGTTCGCTATAAGCTCTTTCTTCTTCTGGAACTCTTCTCCTCTCTATTAAGCGTTGCTCTTGAATAAACTGTATTTTACCAATACTTTGTTTAACCTTCTTAACTAAACTAAAAGCTTTTTTTAATTCCTCCAACGATTGATGGGATTTTTTTGTTGAGCTAAAGTTTAAAGAAAGAAATAATAACTCAAAAAATCTATCTTCTTGGAAATCTTCTTTTAATCTATCAATAAAAATGTCTTTTCCATTCATTTTGATTATTTGATTTGTCCTCAAATCCATATATTCATCATAGCCCACTCTCCTTATAAAGGGAGGCACTCCCCTTCTATGGATTATCTTATCATCAGGATAAGGAAATGCATAATCATTAATTTTAAAACTTTTCTCATTCTTTGTAATCGCAACATTACAGTCATCACACGTTATTTCAAACTTTTTAAAAGTATAGGTAAGTAGTTTTTGCAAATTATCATCACAAAAACTATTTATCATTTTTAAAATCGTAGATTTACCATAACCATTAGGGCCAGTAATTATCATTATGTTTGCAGGCATAAATTTCAGTTCATAATTAAATCTACCAAATAGTTTATTAATTTTAACTGAACTAATCATAAATATCTCCTTATCAACTTTATTATATTTATTTAAGTATTGCCAAAAAAGTTTTCCTTAAATCAATGTAAGATTTTATAAAACCAGCAATACATTGACTTCAAATCAAAATATTCTTCAATGAATGCTCCCTTTTAAGTAATCTATTTGATATTATTATATCATGACTTGATTAAAATTTCAAGTAGCATAGATAATATGCAAGATATAAAGAAAGACGTTTTTAAAATGTACATATATCTAAGACAATAAGATCTACGTTATTATGAATCCACACAATAAAAGTATTTGTCTAAAAATGAAGAAACAATGCTATCTGTCAGAAATTGCTTTTAAAAAGTTTACCTCAATGAAATGGAAATCAATTTCCAAACTTAAAAATTTCGTTACTGATTACATTAATTTATATGATACAAAATGGATGGCTTATAAAAAAATAAAAAGGAGGAAAACAACTTTTAAAAACTTACTCTCAAAATTAGATAAGCGATATATAATGGGGACATAAAGCGATAAGGGGAAACGTTATGACCAAATACACAAAAGAAGTAAAAAGCAATGTTCTTA
>ENA-OYYI01000204-OYYI01000204.1-human-gut-metagenome-genome-assembly--contig:-NODE-204-length-27659-cov-5.139799_pt1 | contig 27659 bp, 18 predicted proteins | sample MGYA00244063_ERZ653448 | MGnify/ENA primary metagenome ERZ653448 (study PRJEB26926, sample SAMN06165192) | human gut metagenome | biome: ENVO:00009003; feature: ENVO:2100002; material: ENVO:00002003...
TGCGGTCGTCTGCGGGCGGGCGGTAGCTGCCCGGTCCGAGCGAGCGGATGGTGAAGGCGCGGATGCTGTTGGCGCCGCCGATGTAGAACTGTTCGCTGTAAGGCATCACCTCGGAATTGCCGTAGGCATAGCCCGCGCCGACGAGGAACCGCGTCGCCAGCCAATTGTTGCGGCGGCCGATGCGGTGGTAGAACTTCACCTCGCTGACCTCCTTGACGAACTGCGAAAAGCGATTGCCGAAGAGGTGCTGGGGCTGCCGCTCGCCGAAGGCCCGCAGGATGCCCGAAAGCAGGTTGCCCGCCGACGTGACGCTGTTCTGCCAGTAGAAGCGCCGGTTACCCGTGGCCCCGTAGGTCCGCTCGAAGGTGTAGGTGTAGTTGATCGAGGGCACGAACTGGTTGCGGAAGCTCATGGCGATGGCCGGATTCTCGTCCATCGTCCGGTCGAAGGAGTCGGTCGTGTGGAGCAGTTTGTTGTAGGTGAGCTTGAAGACCGTCAGCGAATGGCGGCTGTAGGGGGAGGTCTGGAAGTTGTAGCCCGCCGAACCGCTGAAGGCGATTAGCCGGAAGAAACTGGGGCGGTTCATCAGGTCGACGCCCAGCTGGAACGACGTGCTCCCCGGGTATTTCTGACGGCGCGTCATGCTCCGGGGCAGCAGCAGCCTCGGAATGTCGAGGTTGGCGTTCAGCCCCAGTTCGTAGGAGTTGAGCCGCGAGGAGCGTCCCCCGGAATTCTTGTTGCCCGTCTGCCATTCGTAGGAGCCGTTCAGTTTCACGGAGAGGACCTCGCCGCCCCGGAAGAGGTTGTTGTTGCTGACCCGGAAGGTGACGCCCGGGCCGATGAAGCTGTTCGACTTCGAGGTCACGTCGGTCTCCAGGGCCGCCTCCAGCGGGTAGTCGAACCGGGCGTCGATCTCCACGTCGAGCGAGTCGGAGCCGCGCAGCGAGTCGAGCGGCGTGACGCTCAGGTTGACGGAGCGGAAGATTCCCAATTTGTTGAGGTCGGTCTGCGTCCGGTTCTGGGCGTCGACGGTGAAGAGCTGTCCGGGCCGGAGCGTCAGGGTGCGGGACAGGACCCGGGGCCGGATTTTCAGCGGCCGCTGGGCGATGACCGTTGCGCCCGGCAGGTGCAGCGTATCCGCAGGACCGGGTTTGATGTTGGTCAGGCGGACCGTGACGTCGCCCACGCGGTAGGGCATGAGGGCTACCTCCGGAACGTTCGGCAGGAGGTTCAGGCGCAGGGCGACCTGCCGGCGGCCGGCGGTCGTGTCGGCCAGGTACTCCATGTATTCGGGACGGAAATAGTAGTAGCCCCGATTGCGGAGCAGCTGGGAGATGCGTTTGCGTTCGAGCGTGAGCGAGTCGAGGTTGTACTGCGCCCCGACGCGCAGCAGGGAGGTGGCATGCAGGCTGTCGATCAGGTGTTTCAGGCCCCCGTCGACCTGCGGGTAGGCGATCGACGAATAGTGCCATGCGGGTGCGATGCCGAGCGTGTACCAGACCTTCGCCTTGCGGCCGTGCTTGCGGTAGAGCAGGGAGTCGGCGGCGCGGGAGCCGAAGTATCCGTAGTTTTCGAGGACCTGCTCGGCGACCTTCGTGCGCAGCTGCGGCTGCACCTTGGAGATCAGCACCGGCTGCTTGGCCAGCCGCTTGTAGAACCAGTATTTGAATCCTTTCTCCCTGGGCGTGTAGAGGTAGTTGTAGGCCCACAGCCCGATGGGCAGCGGGGTGCGGAGATAGGGGCTGTAAAGCGGATTGTTCGGTGCCACCGACAGCGGCTCCTTCACCGCAGACTCGGCCGCCGGGGTGAGCACGACCCCCGAATCCGGCTCGATGCGGATCTTTTTCACGCCCGTATACAGCACCTCGTCGCTCCCCAGCCGCCGGGTGGTGGAGCAGGAGGCCGCCAGCAGCACGGCGCAGAGCGACAGAACGATATTTCGGATGCGCTGCGGACTCATTTTTTCGGTTTTTTGGTTTTGGGACGCATCGGCTTGAACAGATCGCCCAGCCGCGACAGCTTCTTGCGGATGACGAAACCCACGCCCGTCTCGGTGATCTCGCCTTCGAGAATGCTCTCGTAGCCCGTGTGGCGGAAGACTTTCAGGTACATGTTGTCGCGTTTGGTGAGCATGTATTCCAGCGAAATGTCGTCGATCAGGTTCTCCTTGAGATTCTGCGACGGGTCGGCGTCGGTGCTGAACTTGCCGCCGATGACCGCCCGCACGCGGTTGTTGAAGAGGTTTTTCGAGAGCCGGTAGGAGTAGTCGGTGCGCTGGCCGTTGGGGTCGTCTTCGCCGTGGGAGTCGATGCCGAAGGTGAGGTCCACGCCCTTGAGGTTGTTCTGCGCCCATTGGTTCAGCTCCTTCTGGATGAACGTGTTGAGCGGATTCTCGGAGCTGACTTTCGCGGTCGTTCCCGGGCCGGTGTAGGTGTTGTAGATCAGCAGGTTCATCGCCTGGTTGGCGCGCTGCTCGGCCGTCAGCGAGTTCAGCTGGTTCTGCATGGTGAGGTCTTCGGGAGCCGCCAGGCCGAAACTGATCGCCAGGTCGTTGAGCGAGTTGCGGATGTTGATCGAGATGTCGAAATTCACCGGCCGGGCGTCCTGTCCGTCGGAGGAGACGTTGGCCCGGACGGTCTCGACGGCCGTGATGTTGAAGGCCGGGTCGGCGATGTCGCCGATCCATTCGACGTAGCTGTCCGGCGTGATTTTGAAGATTTTCTGCGAGATGACGGGCGGGTTGTAGCGCACGCTTCCGCCCGAAAGCACGTATTTGCCCGACAGGCGGACGTCGCCCAGCGGGTTCATCGTGTAGGTGAGGTTGCCGCCGCCCCGGAGGTCGATCCGGTTGCTGCCGTCGGCCGAGAGGTCCACGGCGGCCTGCACGTCGTTGTTGATGTCCACGTTGACAAGCACGTCCATGCCGCCGATACGCACTTCCTGCGGCGTGTCGTCCGGGGTTTGGGTATCCAGCTCGCTGAACGAGACGAACGTCACGACGTTCTGCGGGCGTTCCTTCACGTCCATCGGGGAGTCCTGCATGACGTAGCTGATGTCCGTGCCGCCCAGCAGGGCGACGTTGCCGCGGACGACGAGTTCGTCCACGGGACCTTTGGCCGTGGCGCCGAGGTCGAGATAGGCCTTGCCGTAGACCGCCGTGCCGGCCTTGCGGGCCACGTCGACGAACTGGAAATCCGAGGCCCGCAGCGCGAGGTCGGCCGTCATGCGCCTGAAGTCGGCGAGGCTGACCTCGCCGCCGACGGTCAGCGCGCTTTTGTTCGGGGCGTAAACCGCGTAGTCGTCGAACAGGATGCGGCTGCCGGCGATGCGGATCGTGTCCGCGGAGAGGCCGAACGACGTGCCGATCATCGGGACGCGGACGTCGGTCCCGGCGAACCGCACGCCTCCGTCGAGTTTCGGCCGCTCGGGAGTGCCGCCCGCGTGGACCTTGGCCTGAAGGCTGCCCGAAAGGCGGAGCAGGTCGGCGGGCAGGAAGACGTTGGCCCGCTGCAAGGGGAAGCCCGGGACGGTCACCGTCAGGTCGAGCGGGCTTTCGCGCCCCTCGCGGTAGTCCCCCTGCACGGTCAGCACTTCGGCTCCGTCGAGCGTCAGGCGTGCGTCGGCGAGGTGTCCCCGGTCCTGTTTGTAGAACAGCCCGAGGTCGACGCTGCCGAAGCGCTGCTTGTCGTAGGTCAGTTCCGCCACCGAGACCCCGCCCCGGAGGGAGAGGCTGTCCGCCGCGAGGTTCAGCGCCAGGTTCGCGCCCAGCACGCCGTCGACGGGCGGGGCCGAGGGGAACAGTCCCAGGGCCGGGCCGATGTTCAGTCCGGCGATGTCGAGGCGGATGTCGTCGGATGCGCCGCCGCCCGGGGGCGTGCGGATCGCGAACCGCTGGTCGCCGTGGGTCATGTCAAGTTCGGCCTCCACGCGCTTGTCGAAGCGGTATATGAGGTAGTTGCCGGGATTTACCGTCCACGGCTCGAAGCCGAACAGCGGGTCGGAAGGCGTCACGCTTGCGCGGATCAGGCTGTCGGTCCACGTCACGTCCAGCCCGAAACGGAATCCTTCGCGGCCGGCGCGGTTGCGCTGGTAAAAGTTCACCTGCCCGGTGTTCCGCACGAGGTGGCCGTACAGTCCGGCCCGGGCGATGTTGTCGAGATTCCCGGGGGCGTTCGCCAGCCCGAGGACGTATTCCAACCGTTTTCCGTTCTGGCGGATGTCGGCCGTCACGGTGTCGAGGACCACGTTCCCGTAGGTCAGTCTCTCCGTGCGCAGGCGGACCGAAACGGGCAGCGAGTCGCAGCTCATCCCTTCGGCGTTCAGCTTGTCGAAGGCGATTTTCCGGGATTTCAGCAGGCTGTTGAGGATGTTGTCGGGACCCGCCGAGACCCGCAGTGTGAAGTCGGGAAGTGCGGGTTTCAGCTGCTCCATGTCGACGCTCTGCGTGTCGATCTGTCCGGCCAGCGTCCGGGCGCTCCGGGTCAGCGCCGCGATCAGCGAGTCTGCGGACTGGGGTGTGGAGAAGGTCAGCGACAGGTCGCCGGAAACCGCTTCGGCCCGGGTTGCGGCCGAGTCGGTGCGCAGCGAAACGCTCGTCGGACGGATGCGGTCCGTCCGGTGTCTGTTCCGGATTTCGATGCTGTCCAGCGCGATGCGGGCGGCGTAGGCGCCCTTTCCGGCGGCGGATGCGGAGGCATTCAGCGTGAACGACCCGCCGATCGGCTCAGGGGTGACGCCCAGTGCCGCCAGGTCGAACCCGAAGACACTGCCCGAGAGGCCGACGCGCTGTTCCCGTTCGGTCAGCGTTCCGGAGACGAGCAGCAGCAGCCGGAGCGCTTCGTCGCGGTCGGAGATTCGTCCCGAAAGGCGCTGGCTGTCGAGTTCTGCGTCGAGTTCGATGCCCCCGAAATCGCGGCCGCCGAACTCCGCGCGGTCGATCTGTGCCCGGAAGCTCGTCCGGGTCCGGGGCAGCAGCGGGTCGAAGCCCGTGCCGCGGGCCAGCAGGGTCAGGTCGACGATCCCCAGCGAATCGGCCGGGAGGAAACTGTTGAGCGGGAAGCTGTCGGCCCGGATCGCGGCGTCGTAACTCTGTTCGCGGGGGTTGAACCGCCCCTTCACGGAAAGTTCGCCGCCGTCGGCCGAGAGTGTCGAAGCCGTCGAGAACGTCCCCCTGTCCGCCCCGGCGGAGCCGCGGAGCCGGATCAGGGCCGGAATCGCCACGCGCCGCCGCAGGGCCGTGTCGGGGAGCAGCGCCTTGAGGAACGCAAGGTCCCGGAAGTCGCCCTCGAAGCGGGCCGACGCCTCCATCCGGTTGGCGTCGAGCAGGTTTTTCGCCGCGGCGTCGGCCTTGAGGTCGAGGTGTCCGGGCGACGAGATTTCCAGCTGCGTCTTTCCGAGGTTGCCCAGAGTTCCCGCCGCGGAGAACGACAGCCGGACGGTCCGGTCGTCCAGCACGGGCGGGACCGCCTCCGGGGAGAGGTATTTCAGGTCCTTCGTGTTCAGGTCGGCCGAAAGGACGGCGTCGAGCGGTGAAGCCGGCTCCAGTTTCAGGATTCCGGCCCCGGCGGTGAGCTCCGCCCGGATTCGGGAGAAGGCGGTTTGCAGGTCGAGGCCGGAGAGGACGATGCCCGAGGCGTCCATGCCGAAACGTCCGGTCAGGTCGCGGACCGAAAGCCCGCAGCGTTCGGTGAACGCCGTCCGGCGGATTTGCAGCGCGATGTCGGCGCCCCGGTTGTACACCGAATCAATCGTGAGGTCGAGCGGCGCGAGGGCGATGAACGCCGGGTCGAACCCCGCGGCGGGACGGTGGCCCAGCCGGCCGTATTCGACGCTGTTGCCGGTCAGCGCGACGCGGCCGACCCGGACGGTCCACGGTGCCGACGCTTCGGTCGTCCCGGCGGAAGTCCCGCTTTCCGCTTCGGTCGGTCCGGTGAGGTAGGAGTAGGCGCCCCGGTCGAGCAGGACGCTTTTCACGGAGACCTGCTGGCTGTCCAGCAGCACCCGGCAGGTGTCGACGCTCCCGTCGGCCAGGCGGACGGAGAGTTCGGAGACCGCAGGGGAGGTCCGCATCCCGAAGGCGAGGTTCGAGACTGCGATTCTGTCGAGTCCCACCGTCCACGGCAGGGCGGCGGCGCTCTCCTTTTTCTCGGCGGGAGCCGCTTCGGTCAGGTTCAGCCGGATGTCCGCGTCGGCGAGAACGAGCCGGGAGATGCCGGCCGTGTTGGCCGAAAGATCGGCGCGGACGGCTTCGAGGGACAACTCTCCCGCAGCCAGGCGCAGGTCCATGCCCGCCAAGGTGTCCTTGTAGTGGGCGGCGACGCGTTCCAGCGCGAAGCTCCGGATGACGACCTCTTTGCGGATCAGCGGCCACAGGGCGGCGTCGAGCGAGAGCCTTCCGCAGCGAAGGAGCGTGTCCGTCCTGTCGGCCAGCAGGGTGTTGTCCACCGTCAGCCGCAGCGGAAAGGCGAGGCGGATGCGTTCGACGGAGACCTCCATGCCGAGCGTCCGGGAGGCATAGGCGACGGCACGGCGACGGACCAGGTCCTGGACGGCCGGAACGTAGAGCAGCGCCGGGACCAGCAGCAGGACGAGGAGAACGACGAGCAGCGTCCGTAGCGTATGTTTGAGAATCTTTTTCAGCATTTATGGAAACAGCGTGTTCCGGAATCCGGCAAAAGACAGGCCGCCGGCCTGCGATTGCGCGTGTATTTTTGCCGCAAAGCGGTAAAATCGCCGCAAATTACAAAAAACCGACGATTCGGCAATGGGACGTTCCCAAACAAACGGGCCTATTCGAGGCATTTCCCGGCGTTCTTCCCGGTCTGTCCGGCCGGAGACGCCGGGACGGTGTACGGGACGGAAGCCGGAGCGGCTGTGGCGTGAGCGGGGCCGGAAAGAAAAACGTCCGGCCTTGTAAGCCGGACGTTTCGGTGCATTTTGCTGATATTCAGCATCTCCTGGCGGAGAGGGAGGGATTCGAACCCCCGGTACAGTTACCCGTACACCGCATTTCGAGTGCGGCCCGATCGACCACTCCGGCACCTCTCCTTTTCGGTCGCGGGAGGAGGACTTGCGCCCGCTCTCCCGACCCAAAACCGTTGTTTTGGGACTGCAAATATAGACATATTTTTTATTTTCGCACATTTTCGTGCGGAAAAAATCACTTTTGGTTGAAAAAACGCCTCCGGAAGCCGAGGTTTTACCGCTTTTCCGGAATTATTCGTACCTTTGACTTCGTCGAAGATACTCCCGCTCGGCAAAGTGCAGGCAGGCTTGCTTTTGCTCCCGCTGATTCGTATCTTTGCGGAGGATAAACCTCCGCTTAGATAGGCGGCGCCTCGGCATAGTCAAATAAATTTGCCTCTGCTCTCGGCTTGCACTATCTTTGCAAACGAACGGATCCGCATTCGCGCATGCAGTATTTCCCGTGCGCGGCCGTTTATAAGGATGAACGATACTAAAACCGGTACGGTTTTCGTTTGGTACTCGGAGAACTAACGCAAACATGATGTGCGCTATGAAAAAGTTGAAAATTTTATTCGGAACCGTCATCCTGTCCGCAGGCCTCGCAAGCTGCTCGTCGGCTTACTACGCCTCGGCGGGGTATGCTTCCGACGATCTCTACGCTGTGCATGACAGGACGGAGATCTCCCGCAGGAAGCAGGCCGAGGCCGAGGCGCAGCGCGCTGCCGCCGAAGCCCGCAAGGCCGAATGGGAGGCACGGATCGCCGAAGCGAAGGCCGCAGCCGCGGAAAATAGCTATTACGAATACCGCTCTGCGGACGCAAATCCTTACGAGAGCGTGTTGGCCGACGACTATGAAAGTGCTTACGCCCGTCGTCTGCGCGGATTCGAGTCGCCGACCTACAAGATGCCGTCGAGCTACATCAACGCCCGTTACAGTTCGGCCTTCAACTACGTGTCGGCCTACGACCCGGCGTTCTACAACATCGTGGTCATGGGCGACCAGGTGTGGGTGGAACCCAAATACATCACCTCGATGTTCGGATCGTGGGGCACGGTGATCTACTCCGATCCGTGGTACTACGGCTGGAACAGGCCCTGGGGGCCGAGCTTCTCGTTCGGCAGCTGGGGCTGGAGCTTCGGGTGGAACTCGTGGCACAATCCCTGGTACGGACCCGGTTGGGGACCGTGGTACAGTTCGTGGTACGACCCCTGGTACGGACCGGGCTGGGGCTGGGGGCCCGGATGGCACGGCCACGGCCACTGGGGACCGAGCCACGGCTGGGGCGGCGGAAGACCCTACCACTCGAACATCGTGCGCCGGCCCAATCCCTACACGTCGCCTTCGGGAACCCGCTACGGCGTGGGATCGCGCTACAACTCGCATTCCACCGGGTCGATGCGCGGCGGCGGCAGCAGCGGCCGGAATACCTTCGGCGTGCGTGACAACAGCAGCGGGCGGAACTCGTCCGGCGGACGCTATAATTCGGGCAGTTCGTCGCGCAGCAGCGGCAGCCGTTACAACGACAGCAATTACCGCAATTCCGGCGGCAACACCTACGACCGGGGCAACAGCTATAACAGCGGCAGTTCGTCGTCCTACAACCGCGGCAGTTCGTCGTCGGGCGGCAGTTACGGCGGAGGTTCGCGCGGCGGGTCGGGTACGACCTCCTCGGGAGGCAGCTACCGCAACTCCGGCGGCCGTTAACGGTTGACTTTCTTAATGTGTAAACGACTATGAAACGACTGATAATCACGCTTGCGGCCGCCGCGACGGCGGCCGGGGCCTCGGCCCAGCAATCGGGCGGACTCCTGATGGACAAGGACCTGCTGATGCCGACCGATATGATCGAACTCTCGCAGACGCAGTTCAACTTCGGCACGGCGCGGGCCATGGCCATGGCGGGGGCTTTCACCTCGCTGGGCGCCGACCTTTCGTCGATGTCGATCAACCCGGCAGGTCTGGGCATGTACCGCCACGGCGATATTTCGATCACGCCGATGATGTCCTTCGCGCGGAGCAAGAGCAACGCCCCGGAGTACGGGCGCAATTCGCGGGACCGCTTTTCGATGGCTAATATCGGCGTCGTGATCAATGCCTACGAGGGTTCGCGCTCGCTCATCAGCCTCAATATCGGCTTCGGCTATAACCGCATCGCCGATTTCAACTACGACTACGGGTTCGTGCGGCAGAACCAGGGCGGTACGATCGGCGACGCCTATGCGCGCCAGCTGAACTGGAGCGGCATGTCGAAGAACGACTTCTACAACGGAGGCGGCTCGGGCGACTGGAACTGGAACAATTTTGCTCCCGAATACTGGAACGCCGCGCTGGCTTACCGCGGATTCCTGATCGACCAGACCGATCCCGACGATCCCGGGACATGGAAGCCGACGTGGGTGGCCCCGAATGCGGGCGTCGATCACTACACGATGCTGCGGAGCAAAGGCTCGGTCGGCGAGTACGTGCTTTCGGTGGGCGCCAACATCAACAATAAAATCTACATCGGCGCGTCGCTGGGCATTCAGAGCGTCTACCAGCGCAAATACATCGACTATGTCGAAGAGTATTTCTACGACACGCCGAGCCAGAATACGCCCGATTTCGGGAACTCCGGGCTGGACTACCAGCTGCTCCGGTGGAAGCTGAACCAGAGCGTGATCGTGGACGGCACGGGCGTCAACTTCAAGGCGGGCATCGTCTACCGCCCGACGGCGAACCTGCGCCTTGGTGCGGCGATCCATACCCCGACCTACTATTCGCTCGACCGGAAATTCCAGAGCGCCGCGGCCGGACTGGCCTATGCCAACAACGATACGGACCCGAACGTGAAGCCCGACAAGGAGGGTTATATCTCGACGGCCGGCGACCCCAACATGACTTCGCCGCTGCTGGTCGACGACGGACCCAACGGCTGGTCGTTCGTCTCGCCGACACGGCTGATGTTCGGTGCGTCGTACACGTTCGGCGAGCGGGGCGTGATTTCGGTCGATTACGAGCGGGACTGGTACAACGGCATCCGCATCAAGGACAACCCCTCGGGGCTGGATTCGCAGTCGTGGTACAACGATTCGTTCCGCCAGAATTTCAAGGGATCGAACATCGTGCGCGTGGGCGCCGAGTTCAAACCCCTGCCGGTGCTGTCGCTGCGTGCGGGCTTCGGCTTCAGCGATTCGATGGTCCGGGACGATGAGTTTCCGCCGGCATCGCCCGTCATCAAGCAGACGACCTATTACGGCGCCGGCGTGGGATTCGTCCTGGCCCGGGGCGTGCTGCTCGACCTGGCCTATCAGTACATGTCGTCGAAGACCACGGACTACCACCTGTTCTACGCCGAGGACAAGGCAGGGTACACCGAGAGTGCCGTCTATTCGACCGACATCAACCGTCACAACGTGGCGCTGACGCTCGGATTCCGCTTCTGACGGGGCGGTACATATAATATAAAGGCCTGTCTTTGCGACGGGCCTTTATTTTTTTACTATATTTGCAGTCCGAAATAAAAGTAAAAACCGATACGATATGGCAAAGGAACTGAAGGACCTCACGAAGTCCGACGAGAACTACTCGCAGTGGTATAACGACCTGGTCGTGAAGGCGGGACTTGCGGAGAACTCCGCCGTCCGCGGATGTATGGTCATCAAACCCTACGGCTACGCCATCTGGGAGAAGATGCAGGCCGCGCTGGACAAGATGTTCAAGGATACGGGACACCAGAACGCCTATTTCCCGCTTTTCATCCCCAAATCCTTCTTCTCGAAGGAGGCCCACCACGTCGAGGGATTTGCCAAGGAGTGCGCCGTGGTGACGCATTACCGTCTGAAGAACGATCCCGAGGGGAAGGACGTCGTGGTCGATCCCGACGCCAAACTGGAGGAGGAACTGATCGTGCGCCCGACGTCGGAGACGATCATCTGGAACACCTATAAGAACTGGATTCAGTCCTACCGCGACCTGCCGATCCTCTGCAACCAGTGGGCCAACGTCGTGCGCTGGGAGATGCGTACGCGCCTGTTTCTGCGTACGGCCGAGTTCCTGTGGCAGGAGGGCCACACGGCGCACGCCACGCGCGAAGAGGCCGTCGAGGAGGCCACGAAGATGATCCATGTCTACCAGAAATTCGCCGAGGAGTGGATGTCGCTGCCCGTCGTCGTGGGACACAAGTCGCCCAACGAGCGCTTCGCGGGGGCCGAGGACACGCTCACCATCGAGGCGCTGATGCAGGATGGCAAGGCGCTGCAAAGCGGGACGTCGCACTTCCTGGGGCAGAACTTCGCCAAGGCTTTCGACGTGCAGTACGTCAATAAGGAGGGCAAGTTGGAATATGTGTGGGCGACCTCGTGGGGCGTCTCGACCCGTCTGATGGGCGCGCTGATCATGGCTCATTCGGACAACAACGGCCTGGTCCTGCCGCCGAAACTCGCCCCGATCCAGGTGGTGATGGTCCCGATCTACAAGACCCCCGAGCAGCTCGCCGAGATCTGTGCCCGCTTCGGGACGATTGCCGCGGCGTTGCGAGACAAAGGTATCAGCGTGAAGATCGACGACCGGGACAACGTGCGTCCGGGCTTCAAGTTCGCCGAGTACGAACTCAAGGGCGTGCCCGTGCGGCTGGCCATGGGCGGACGCGATCTGGAGAACGGCACGATCGAACTGGTGCGCCGCGACACGCTTGAGAAGCAGACCGTTTCGCAGGAGGGGCTCGTGGAGCGCATCGAGGGGCTGATGACCGAGATTCAGGAAAATATCTATAAAAAGGCGCTCGATTACCGCGAGTCGATGATTACGAAGGTCGACACGTGGGAGGAGTTCAAGCGGGTGCTCGACGAGAAGGGAGGCTTCCTCCTCGCGCACTGGGACGGCACGGTCGAGACCGAGGTGGCGATCAAGGAGGCCACGAAGGCCACGATCCGCTGCATTCCGGTCGATGCACCCGACGAGGAGGGCGTCTGCGTCTTCTCCGGGAAGCCGTCGCACCGCCGCGTGCTGTTCGCCCGCAGCTATTGATTTCCGATTTTATAGGGCATTTTTGCACTTGCTCTCGTGTGGCGCAAATGGGACGTACCGAAGTACTACCCATCTGCGCCGCATTTCGGTTAAATTCAGTTTCGAGATAATCAAAAAAAACGTATTTTTGAATTTCAATCTTTTGAGCCTATGTCCAGCGAAGCGGAAATTCGGAAACGTAAAATCTACCGCGTGACCTTTGTGGGGTTCGTGGTCAACCTCGTTTTGTCGCTGCTGAAGCTTGCAGCCGGAATCGCCGGGCGGAGCGGGGCGATGGTCGCCGATGCCGTTCACTCGTTCTCGGACCTGGCGACCGACGTCGTGGTGATCGTCTTCGCGCGGATTTCAGCCAAGCCCCGGGATGACGGCCACGATTACGGCCACGGGAAATACGAAACCCTCGCCACGATCATCATAAGCCTTGCGCTGGGGATCGTGGGTGCCGGGATTCTCGCCGGCAGTATCCGGGCCATCCGGGTCGTGGTCGACGGCGGATTGCTGCCGCGGCCGGGACTGATCGCCCTCGTGGCCGCCGGGGTGTCGATCGCAGTCAAGGAGATTCTCTACCGCTACACCGTCCGTGAAGGCCGTGCGGTCGACAGCCCGAGCGTCGTGGCCAATGCCTGGCACCACCGCAGCGACGCCCTGTCGTCGTTGGGGACGCTCGTCGGCATCGCCTGCGCCTATTTCCTGGGGCAGAAGTGGCGTATCGCCGATCCGATTGCGGCGCTCGTCGTGGCGGTGTTCATCTTCAAGGTAGCCTTCGACCTGATCCGGACGGGGCTGGACGAGCTGTTGGAGCGTTCGCTCCCGGCCGACGTGGAGGAGGAGATTCTGCGCATCGTGACGGCGTTTCCCGAGGTACGCGAGCCGCACAACCTGCGGACCCGCCGCATCGGGGCCGCGATCGCCGTCGAAGTGCACGTCCGCATGGACGGGGCGATGACCGTGGCACGGTCTCACGCCCTGACGGTCGACATCGAACGCCGCCTGCGCGCCCGCTTCGGCGAGGGCACGATGATCGCCATTCACGTGGAGCCGCTGAAATAGCGGGGCGGCCGGACGGCTGCCGGATCCCGCAGTGGGCTGTCGCGCAGGGGATCTCGCCGCGCCAGGTCGCGCGGGTGTGGCGGGGCGTAATTTCACCGGCCGCTTCTGCCGGTTCGCCGGAAGTCCGGTTTTTCATTTTGTCTGCATACGGGCCGTTTGTGGCACGGATTTTGTTCGTTTCGGGCAGAAGAAATGTGCCGGAATATTGCCGGCGGAGTAGAAAAAATTTGGTATTTTCGGAAAAAGTGCTTATCTTGCCATCGTAAAGCCTCCGGAAACGCCGATGTTTCTCAAGGCCCGAACCAAGAACTGTAACGACATCTGACAACTAAAAAAGGATTGCCTATCGGGAAAGAAATCTACTCTTAGTAACTAATTTAGGAGACAAGAGTATGAACGTGCAAGTATTAAGTGACCAGGTATTGCTTAATCACTACCTTTCAGGTGACCGTAGTGCCATATCCAAGCTCATCGAACGCCATAGCCGCCGCGTGCGGGATTACATCAACATGATGGTCAAGGACCGTGACGTGGCCGATGACATTTTCCAGGAGACATTTATCAAAGCCGTCCGTGTGATCGACGAAGGCCGTTATACCGATAACGGAAAATTCCTTTCGTGGATTCTGCGCATCGCGCACAACCAGGTGATAGACCACTTCCGCGCACAGCGGCAGAACAAGTCCGTGAGCGAAGCCGAAGCCGGCTACGACGTGCTCGGGACGCTGAAGCTGGCTGAACGTACGGTCGAGGATTCGATGGTCTGCGACCAGATCGAACGCGACGTGCGCGCATTGGTCGAACTGCTGCCCTCCGAGCAGCGCGAGGTGGTGATCATGCGTTATTTCTCGGGTTTGAGCTTCAAGGAGATCGCCGAACAGACCGACGTGAGCATCAACACGGCGCTGGGGCGCATGCGCTATGCGCTGATCAACCTGCGGCGGATGATCAAAGAAAAAAATCTGGTCTTGAGCTGATCCCCGCACAATATTCCCGAATGGGTTGCGTTATATAGATGCAAGCAAGTTAAAACTAAAGCCTATGGAGGAGATTGACAAAAACGAGGTTTCAGACAACGGCATCTCCGAGGACGAAGACTTAATGATGCGGGAGGTGGTACAAGGCGACGCTGATTTATGCTATCTGCACCACTATCTCTCGGAGGTCTTCCGAAAAGGGGATAATTTTTAAGGGTTAATTTTTGATGGGGAAGGGCGCCGGGAGGCGCCCTTCATTTTTTACGGTCCGGGGAAAGGGGCTGCGGAACACCGCGTTTGCGGGGTGCCCGCCTTCAATCTTTCCCGGGAGGAACTGCCGGTGCGATTGCACGCCGGGGTTGCCGCCGGGAGAATCCGACCCGCTGTCCGGGCGCGGGCTTGCGATGCCCCGGTCCGTTTTTTGCACCGCTCGTTTCATAAATCACGGAAATCATGGCACAAATACGTATTAAACGGGTTTACGAGGCGCCGGCGCCGGACGACGGCTGCCGCGTGCTGGTCGACAGGCTCTGGCCGCGGGGCGTACGCAGGGACGCTCTGCATTACGACATCTGGGCCAGGGACATTGCGCCTTCGGCCGGACTGCGCAGCTGGTATCATGCCGATCCCGGGGGCCGCTGGGAGGAGTTTCGCCGTCGGTATACCGACGAACTGCGTGCGTCGCAGGCCGTACGGGAGTTCGTCCGCGGGATAGATGGAGCGGACACGGTGACGCTGCTCTACGCCTCGAAAAATGCGGCGGAGAACCATGCGCTCATCCTGCAGGAGTATTTGCAGAAAGCCTCCGGAGGGGTTACAACCGCGTGATTTTCGTGATTTTCGCTTCGCCCTGTCCCGGCAGCGGCTTGAAGACGATGACTTCGGCCCGGTAGGTTTCGGGGTTGGGCGTCATGGTCTTCGCCTTGCAGACGAAGCGGTAGTTGGTTCCCGCCACGACCTGCGTGCCGACGCTCTCCGGGGTGTAGCTCACGCCGGTCATACCGGCCTTCACCTGGCGGAACAGTTCGCGCTCGGACGCTTCGAGGGGCCGCTGTTGGGTATAGCCGCCACACAGAATCGTTTTTTTCTGCTGCTTTTCAGTCCGTTTTGCCGGACCTCCGCATGCGGTCAGCAGTATGGCCGCGAGGATCGCAATCGTTAATTTCAACATCAATCGGGTGTTTTTGAGCACCAAAGTTACCGATTCTCCGCCGAAAAGCCAAATAAACCGCGTACAGGTATTCGGATCCCGCAGTTCCGGGTCTGGGCGTTTCGGGATTTTGCGGTCTTTGTGTTATATATGATACATGTATTTTTGTGTTTTATGGCCAATTTTGCACCGATAATTGTCTGAAATGGCGGCGGGAACAGTCTTTTTAGCCGGTTCGGACATGTGCAAACACGAATCAATTTGTGTATCTATGAGTATGAATAAGAAGATCCTTCCGGCGCTTCTTCTGGCCGTGTGCTGCTGGGCCGGAGCGTCGGCGCAGCAGGTGGCCGTGAAGACCAACCTGCTTTACTGGGCCACCGCAACTCCGAATGTCGGGGCCGAGGTGGCTGTCGGCAAACACTCCACGCTGGGCTTTTCGGCCAACTATAACCCCTGGACCATCGGTTCGGACAATAAAATCCAGCATTGGTTCATCCGCCCCGAGTACCGCTACTGGGTGACCGAGAAGTACACGCGCCTCTTTTTCGGGGTGCACGCCATCGGCGGCAAGTTCGAGGTCGGCGGCTTTAAGCTTCCGTTCATCGGCGACAAGGTATTCAAGGGGTTGCAGACCAACTATTACAAAGGTTCGTTCGTCGGTGCGGGCATCAGTATCGGTTACCAGTTCTACGTCAGCCCCCACTGGAACCTCGAACTTTCGGCCGGTGCCGGACTGGCGCGCCTGAACTACCATACCGAGCCGGTCAGCGGTCCGAAGCGCAGTTCCTACGTCGATACCAAACGTTTCCTGCCGATTCCCACCGAAGTCGGCGTAACGTTCGTCTACCTGTTCAACTCCAAGAAATAAACGATGCGTCCCATGAAAAAATACTGCCTCCTTTTCGTATTTCTCGTTGCGGCGCTTTCGCTCCGCGCCCAGATCGTGGGCGACGTCGCCGTGACGCGCAAGGTGCTGGCCGAACGCGGCGGCGAGCTGCACATGGTGCTGGAAATATCGGTGTCGCGCAAGGCCGTGACCCGCTCGCAGAGCTGGGCGATCCTGCCCGAGCTGAGCACCCCCGACCGCAAGTCGGTGAAACTCTTTCCCCACGTGCTGATTAACGGCCGCTATCAGCAGCACATGCAGGAGCGCCGCCGCCTTCTTTCCGGCGCCTACTGGGCCGAGCGGCAGCCCTATATGACGATCAACGCCGATAAAAAGACCGATCAGGTGTTCCGCTACGAAATGAAGGTTCCCTACGAGAGCTGGATGGCCGGCGCCACGCTGGTGCTGCGCCAGGTTCAGACCTCGCCGGGCGGCGTCAGGCGGGTCTTTACGGTCGATGTGAACGGTGCGGTGGACGTTTCCCGCAAGTAAATGCCTGTCCGGATGATGAAACAGCGCGAATGGATGGGGTATGCGGCGGCCGTACTTGCCGCGGGCGCATTCCTGGCCGGGTGCGGAAATATCCGCAAACTGGCCAAGAGCGATCCCGAAGTGGGGGTGCACCTCCCGGCCCGGTCGGCACAGAACCCCGTGGCGCAGGCCGCCGATACGGCCCGCACCCAGAAGATCATTACCTACCGCAAACAGGACGGCACGGAACTTTTCATTACGCCCGTGGACGTCGATTCGCTGTCGGGCGAGAAGATGATGTCGGTGGCCATCGACGAGGTGGTCATTTCGGCCTCGAACCGCCGCAACCTGGTGGAGCGCAACGGCAAGATCAACGTCGAGTTCGTCGTGTCGGTCCCGCAGCAATTGCAGGCCCGGAACTGGCGGCTGGTCGTCGATCCGCAGCTGCTCAAGGGGGAGGACACGCTGGCGTTCGATCCGCTGGTTTACAGCGGCGACCGCTTCCGGACGATGCAGCGGCGCGAATATGCGCGTTATGACGACTACCTCGGGCGGATCGTCGACAGCGCCGACTACTTCGAGCGTTTCGGCGACAAGAGGGGCTATTCCCGCTACATGGACCGCGTGGCGGAGCAGCAGGCGAAGTACGCCGACGCCGGCGCCCGCCTGGAGCGCATGACGCCCGAGGAGGCGATGTTCGACAGGCAGGTGGGATGGACGACGCGCGGGGAGCGCCGCCGGCAGTACGCCCGGTTGCGCCGCTACGTCACGGCTACCGACCGCAAGGTGCGGGAGCGGACCTCCTACACGCCGGATGCCAGCGACAAGTTCGACCATCTGAACGACTATTTTGCGCCGCGTTACCGGCATGCTTATACGGGCGACGACGTGCTGCCCGGCGGCGGGATCTATACCCGCGTGCAGGGCGAATACCCGGTCGACGGGGGCCGGGAGCGCGAGGCCTACATCCGTTCGCTGACGGAGAATCCGGGGCGCGTCTACGGCGAGGTCTATACGGCCGACGATGCCGGGATACGCACGCTGGCGGGCCGCCGGCTCGCCTACACGGGGCTGCGCCGTCCGGAGGTCGAAGGGTTGCTTCGCGAAACCGGAGACAGCGCCGCCCGTGAGAATTACCGGATCCGCAAAGCGTATGCCGCCGACCGTCTGGCGGCCCTGAACGCCCTCGATACGGCGGAGGTGCGGCGCGGTATGCTCCGCGAAGGGGCGGTGCGGCGCAATTATGAGCGGGCCGTGAACAGCCCCGCGGCCTTCGCGCGTCTGGTGCGCCATCCCTACTACGCTGACGCACGGCTCGACACGGTGATCTACCGTCCCGACGGGAGGGTCGACTATTATTACACCGAGCAGGTGCAGGCCGACGAGAACACGTCGAAACTCTACCTCTGTCTGGCCGGGGAGGTCGAGGACCGAAGCGGCCGCACGTACCGGATCACCCGGTCGGACACGCTGACCTACAACGTGGCCTCGATGACCACGTTCCTCGACGAAACGACGCGCTACATGCAGCGCATCGTGTTGCGCGACGCCGAGGCCAACGCGCGCTTCTTCTTCACCTTCCCGTCGGGAAAATCGACCCTTGTCGACACGCTGACCGCAAATCGCCGTCAGATCGCCGCCGTGCGTTCGCTGACGCGCGACCTGATGACCGATCCGGTCTACATCATCGACAGCATCACGCTTCGGGCCACTGCTTCGCCCGAGGGAACCTGGCAGGTCAACGAACGGCTGGCCCGCGAACGCGCCGAGGCGCTGCGCCGGGTGCTCGTGTCGGAGTTCCGCACGCTGTACGACTCGCTCAAGGTGTCGGGCAGCTATACGCTCGACGAGAACGGCCGCCAGGTGCTCGGCAAGCCCGTCGAGGGGCTTCCCGACCTGCCGAACCTGCTGCGCACGAAGTGGCTGGCCGAGGACTGGGACGAACTCTGCCGGCTGACTGCCGCCGACACGCTGATCGCCGACAAGCAGGAGGTGCTCGCCATGATGAAATGGGAGGGAAATCCCGACACCCGCGAATGGCGTATCCGGATGAAATACCCCAAGGCTTACGAGCGTATGCGCCGGGTGATCTATCCGCAGATGCGCGCCGTGGATTTCCGGTTCAACCTCCACCGCCGCGGCATGCAGCAGGACACGGTCTACACGACCGAGGTCGATGCCGATTACATGCACGCCGTGGAACTGCTCAAAAAACGCCGTTACGAGGAGGCGCTCACGATCCTGCGTCCCTACGAGGACCGCAATACGGCGCTGGCCTACATGTCGCTGGGGTACGATGCCGCGGCGTACCGCATCCTGCGCGCCGAGCCGGACGCCGCCTCGACGCCCGACATCCAGTACATGCTGGCCATCCTCGCATCGCGTCTGGGCGACGAGGAGCAGGCCGTGAAATATTTCCTGCGTTCGGTGGAACTGCGCGAGAGCCTGAAGTTCCGCGGTAACCTCGATCCCGAAATCTCCCGTCTGATCCGCAAATACGGGTTGTTCCGGGAGGAGTTCGAATAGCCGCCGGAGACGGAAAACCGGGACGTTCCGTGAGGGAGCGTCCCGGTTTTTTCGTTGCCGGACGTGTCAGCAGTCGCCGTGGAGGCAGTGGTGGGCGTTGCGGAGCTGGAGGGCCAGCGAGAAGGCCGTGATGCCGGCCAGGAGCAGCGTGATGCCGACCCAGACGATGACGGCCGTCGTGCCGATGACCAGCGGCTGGAACAGAATCCACAGCGAGCAGAGCAGCAGCAACACGCCCGTGAAGATGGTCCAGCCCGAGCCGGCGATCTCCAGGGCGTTCATGTCGCCGCCCAGCCCGATGGCGCTGAAGCCGCGCATCATCAGCCAGAACCCGAGGAAGATGGGCAGCGTGGCGGCCGAAAGCCCGACGTTGAAGATCAGGATGATGCCGAGAATGATCTCGATGATGCCTCCGGCCATCATCCAGCCGCGGCCCGTGATGAAGTGTTTGTTGGCCGAGGAGAGCACGACCTCCAGGATGCCCGAAATCAGCATCAGCCATCCGAAGACGAGCGACATGCCCAGGTAACTCTGGGCCGGGTAGACGAAAATCAGCACGCCGACCGCGAAGAGTGCGATGCCGATGATCAGCAGCAGCCACCAGTAGCGGACGGCCTGTTTCGAATTTTCGATCAGTGAGGAAAAATTGTTCATGGTATGAGGAATTTCTTCCTCTCCGAGCAATTTGCGTACCAGAGCCGCCGGACCGCATACGCGGAAAAGGCCGGACAATCAGCCGGATGCCGGTCCGGGGAGCCGAGGAGTCCCGGGACGGGATTTCGGGTTAACGGGGCGGGACCCTGGTTGGCGGGTCCGGTCCCTGATTAGCGGGACGCGGCGGGGCCGGGGGCTGCGAGGGGAACCGCTTCGCCGATTTCGGGACGCAGGACGTGCAGCGCGGTGTCGGCCGCCAGAGCCGCTTCGGTCTTGAGCGGTTCGTCCCAGCGATGCCGGGCGAGGGCGTATTTGGAGTGGTGAACGGTCAGGATCTCTCTTGCACCGAGGTCTTTGGCCGCCTGCGCCAGCTGGCCGGGCAGGGTGTGGATGTATCTCCACGCCTCGTTGTACTGCCCGTTTTCGAGAACCGCCAGGTCGATGTCCGGGAATTCGCAGCCGATTTCGGCGAAATGCTTCCCGTAACCGCCGTCGCCGCCCATGTAGATTTTCCGCGAGGGCGATTGCAGCAGGAACGATCCCCAGAGCGTCTGGTTGGATCGCAGCCCGCGTCCCGAGAAGTGGCGCGCGGGGAGGCAGCGGATGGTGAAGCCGTCGCCGAGCGGAGCCTGCTCGTGCCAGTCGAGTTCCACGATCCGCTCTTTCGGGAAACCCCAGTACTCGAAATGTTCGCCGACGCCCAGCGGGCAGACGACTGTCCCGATGCGCGGTTTGAGCGCCATGACGGTGCGGCGGTCGAGGTGGTCCCAATGGTCGTGGGTGATGATCAGGCAGTCGATGTCTGGCATGTCCTCCGGACGGTAGAGGTCCGCGCCCCGGAACGGGCGGTTGAGGAAGGAGAGGGGCGCGGCGCTCAAGAAAACCGGGTCGACCAGCACCCGCCGTCCGTCGGTCTGTATCAGGTAGGAGGAGTGGCCGAACCAGACCGCCAGGGCGCTGTCCGGAGCGAGTGCGCGGAGGTCGGTGCGGACGGCCTTCACGGGACGGTCGGGACGCACTCCCTCTTTCTTTCCGAACAGGAATTCGAGCATGCCGCGCACGCGGCCCTTGCCGTCGGCCATCAGGGGACTGGGTTCGAGGTTGCGGAACTGGCCGTCGCGGTAATTCGGCGAGTTGCGGACCCTTTCGAGCCGCTCGCCCCGGGGCAGGCGTCCGAAGCCCGGCCGGACGGCGATTGCCACGGCGGCGATCGCCGCCGCGAGGATGAGACCTGTGATCATCGTTTTCCTTCTTTTTCTCTGAACTGACATAATGCTGCGGTTACGGTACAAAGATACCTTTTCCCGGGAAATTGCGGTTATACGGATTACGGGCCTGCCTACCATTTTTACCGGATCGTCTCCGCCGCTGTCCGTCAAACGGCCCGGCGGACGGTCTATTGTGTGCGGAAGAGGGCTGAAAACCGGAAGAAACACGAATATTCCGAATAAATCGGTCTTTTTTGTACTTTTATATACCCGATATGTTAAAGTTTGCTATTTTTGTGACGGATTATTCTGTGATAAGTGACGCCCTTATGCATGGTATTGAAAAAATGCGTCCGGGATTCGTGAGGTTTTTAGCGGCCTTGCTCCTGGTCGCCTGGTCGTGTTTTGCCCCCGGTCCCGTGGTCCGCGCGCAGACCGTGCCGCAGAAGACAGCGGTCAGAGGCCGCATCGCCGACGAAGCGGGAAACCCGCTGGCCGGGGTTACCGTCGTGGAACGGGGAACCCCGAACGGCGTGGCCACGCATTCGGACGGCCTGTTCTTGATCAGCGTCCGTCCGGGCGCCGTTCTCGACGTTTCGTGTCTGGGTTACCTCCCGCGCAGTGTCGAGCCGGGGAGCCGCACCGAGCTGGAGATCGTCTTGCAGGAGGATGTGAAGTCCATCGAAGACGTGATCGTGACGGCGCTGGGACTCGAACGCAACTACGTCGACCTGACCTATGCCGCCGACAAGATCAAAGGTTCGCAGCTCACGGCCGTCAAATCGCCCAACCTGATTCTGTCGCTTGCCGGCAAATCGGCCGGCATGCAGGTCGGTGAAACCTCTTCGGGGGCGGGAGCGTCCGCCAAGGTGAGTATCCGCGGCGTGCGTTCGGTGGCCAGCGACAACCAGCCGTTGTATGTGGTCGACGGAATGCCGATGCTCAACTCCTCGCCCGAGCAGGCTTATTCGGCCATCGGCGGAGTCGCCGACGCCGGGAACCGCGACGGCGGCGACGGCATCTCGAATCTCAATGCCGAGGACATCGAGAGCGTTTCGGTCCTCAAGGGCGCTCCGGCCGCGGCGCTGTACGGCAGCCAGGCCGCCAACGGCGTCATTCTGATCACGACCAAGAAGGGCAGCGTCGGGCAGCAGCCCGTGACCTTCTCCTCGAACCTGACTTTCCAGACGCCTTTCAGCCTGCCGAAGTTCCAAGACCGTTACGGGGTGAGCGGCGGCGTGGAGAGCTGGGGCGCGCGCGGCGGCGTGAAGCCTTACGACAATACCGGGGAGTTTTTCCGGACGGGTGTGACGGCGATCAACTCCGTTTCCGTCTCGACCGGTTCGAAGCAGGTTCAGAACTACTTCTCCTACGCCAACACCGCCGAGCGGGGCATCACCGGGAAAAACCGCCTGATGCGCCACAATTTCAACCTGCGCACCGTCTCCGAACTGTTCCGCGAGCGGCTGCGTCTCGACGGCAACATCAGCTTCATGCGCCAGGCGGTTGAGGACAAACCCGTGCCGGGCGGTTTCTACATGAACCCGCTGGTCGGTCTGTACCGCTTTCCGCGCGGCGTGGACATGACCCCTTACCGGGAGCATTACGCGGTCTACGACGAGGACCGCAAGCTGGACGTGCAGCAGTGGATCGCCCCGAGCGACGATTTCGAGCAGAATCCCTACTGGGTTGTCAACCGCATCCGCAGCCGGAGCGTGCGCAACCGGGTGATGGCCTCGCTTTCCGCCGACTGGAAGGTGAACGACTGGCTCCGGCTCCGGGCGCGCGGCAATGTGGATTACCTCGGGGACAAGGTCCGTCAGCGGTTCTACGCCTCGACGGCTCCGGCGCTGGCCGGGGCGAACGGGCGGTATGTCGAGAGCGCCTTCTCGGAGACGCTTTTCAACGGCGAGGTGCTGGCGCTGTTCGACCGGCGTTTTTCTTCCGACTGGACCTTCAGCGCGACCGCCGGGGCGTCGATCAACGACCGCACGGTCAACTCGCTGCGCATGGACTCCAAGACCGCGTCGCTCTACTATCCCAATATCTTCAACGTCGCCAATATCGTCATGGACAGTTCGGCCTACGTCGACGAGCAGATCGACGCCCGCCGGCAGATTCAGTCGCTGTTCGCCACGGCGTCGGTCAAATACGCCGAGAGCCTCACCTTCGAGGTCACGGGGCGCAACGACTGGGCCTCGACGCTGGCCTACACTTCGGCCGAAGGCAGCGGCTTCTTCTACTGCTCGCTGGGCGTGTCGTGGGTGGTCAGCAAGATGTTCAAACTGCCGGAGTGGATTTCGTTGGGCAAGGTACGCCTGACGTGGAGCCGCGTGGGCAACGACATTCCGATGTTCATTACCAATCCCAAAGCCCATGTGACGGCCGGCGGCGGCATCAATGCCGCCGATGCGGCTCCCGGGACCGACCTCCGCCCCGAGATGACCCACGCCGTCGAAGCGGGTGTCGAATGGCGTTTCTTCGGCGACCGGCTGGGCCTCAACGCGACCTATTATAAGACCAACACCCGCAACCAGTTCTTCAAGCTGCCGGCGCTTTCGGGCGAGGTCTACGCTTTCCGCTACGAGAATGCCGGAAACATCGAGAACGAGGGCGTGGAGATTGCGCTCAGCGCCTATCCGCTCTACGGAAAGGCCCTCACGTGGCAGTCTGCCGTCAATTTCGCCCACAACAAGAACCGCGTGATCCGGCTTCACGACGAACTGCGCGAATACGTCTACGGCCCGTCGAGTTTCTCGTCGTCCTACGCCATGAAGCTGGTCGAGGGCGGTTCGATCGGCGATATTTACGGCCGGGCGTTCGAGCGCGACGAAAACGGCAGGATCGTCTACGAGACCGAAGGGGACTACGCCGGGCTGCCGCGGACGGTGGGCGAGGGAAATACCGTCCGGGTGGGCAACGCCAATCCCGTCTTCTCGCTGTCGTGGAGCAACACCTTCTCCTACCGCGGCGTGTCGCTGTCGATGCTCGTCGACTGCCGTTACGGCGGCCATGTGCTGTCGCAGACGATGGCCGACCTCGACTCCTACGGCGTCACGGAGGTCACGGCCGACGCCCGCGACCGGGGATATGTGACATTGGAAGGGCGGCGGATCGAGAATGTGCGGGATTTTTATAAGCTGGTCGGCGGACGCGCCGGGGTGACGGAGTATTACATGTACGACGCGACGAACATCCGCCTGCGCGAACTGTCGCTCTCCTATGCGCTGCCGCGCAAACTGATGCGGCGGACGGGCGTGTTCAGCGGCGCGACGGTGTCGCTGGTGGCCCGCAACCTCTTTTTCATCTACAACGCCGCGCCGTTCGATCCCGACCTCATCCTCTCGACGGGCAACGATAATCAGGGAATCGACGTCTACGGCATGCCGACGGTGCGGAGTTTCGGGTTCAATATCAAACTGGAGTTTTAAGGATGAAACGTTGGCGTACATACCTCTTCGCCGGATGCTGTGCGGTCGTTCTCGGGGCCTGCACGGGTAATTTCCGCGACCTGAACGACGACAAGTCCGGCATCACGGACAAGGAACTGGAGGCCGACGACAACGGACTGGGCTACCGCCTGGGCATCGTCCAGCAGGGCGTCTATTTCAACTACGACTACGGCAAGGGCAAGAACTGGCCTTTCCAGATGATTCAGAACCTCAATGCGGACATGTTCTCGGGCTACATGCACGACCCCAAGCCGTTGCAGGGCGGGAGCCACAATTCGGACTACAACCTGCAGGATGGCTGGAACGGCTCCATGTGGCAGTTCACCTACTCCTACATCATGCCGGAAATCTACCGGCTGGAGCAGACCGCGCCGGAGCAGAAGCCCGCGTTCTACGCCATTGCGAAGATTCTCAAGGTGCTCGTCATGCACCGTGTGACGGATTACTACGGCCCGGTGATCTACTCCCATTTCGGCGACCGCGGCAACGAATACGTGCCCGACAGCCAGGAGGAGGTTTACGGCCGTTTCTTCGACGATCTGGACGAGGCGGAGACGATCCTCACCGGCGCGGTGCGCGAACGGGGCGTGTCCGAAGAGTTCGGGAAATTCGACCTGCTGCTCGACGGCAGCTACGTGTCGTGGATCCGGCTGGCCGCCTCGCTGCGCATGCGTCTGGCGGTGCGCGTGGCGTGTGTCCTTCCGGAGCGGGCGGCCGCGGAGTTCCGCAAGTCGCTCGAAGGGTCTTACGGTGTGATCGAAACGAATCCCGCGAACGCCGCGGTTTCCACGTCGGGAACCTATACCAACCCGCTGGGCGAGATCAACCGCAACTGGAACGAGGCGGTGATGAACGCCTCGATGGAGTCGATCATGGTCGGGTATGGCGATCCGCGGCTCGAAAAATATTTCGAACCCTGCAAAAGCGATCTGGTCATTCTGGACGGAAACGGAAATTCGGTGACCGTGCCGCTCAAGGGCGGTTTCCACGGAATCCGTCAGGGAACGGCCTTCTCGCATAACTACTATGCCGCCTTTTCGCGCCTTACGGTCGAGACGACGACCGACGCCGTGCTGATGACGGCGGCCGAGGTGTGGTTCCTGCGTGCCGAAGCGGCCCTGCGGGGATGGACCGGGGAGGATACGGAGACCTGCTACCGCAACGGCGTCACCATGTCGTTCGCCCAGTGGCAGGCGTCCGGCTGCGAGCAGTACCTCGCCAGCGACGCGGCGGCCGTTGGTTACAGCGATCCCGTCGATCCGGGGAACGACATCGCCGCCCGCTGCCGGGTGTCGCCCCGCTGGGACGAGTCGGCGAGTCCCGGGCTGAAACTCGAACGGATCATCACCCAGAAATGGATCGCCATGTATCCCGAAGGCTGCGAGGCGTGGGCCGAACAGCGCCGCACGGGCTATCCGCGGCTGTTTCCGGTGCGTTACAACCACAGCAAGGGGCAGAGCATCGACACCGAGACGATGATCCGCCGGCTGCCGTACCCCGCGACGCTGGAGACCTCCGATCCCGAGCAGTACGCGGCGCTGGTGAAGGCGCTCGGAGGGCCGGACGACGGCGGAACCCGCCTGTGGTGGGACACGGGACGCAATTTCTGATCCGGCGGCACTTGTGTGCGGGAACGGTAAAGGCAGGGGCCAAGTCCCTGCCTTCGCGTCTGTGCTTTCCGGACGCCGGATTACGGCAGGTCGAATGTAATTTCCATTTGACCGACGGCGTGGTTTTCAAACCGGTTCGTTGTGAAATTCACCGGGAGGATGCTCAGCGTGCCGATTCCGCGACTGAATGCTCCGATCAGTTCGTCGCCGCCCTTTTCCGTCTGCACGTCGCCTTTGTCGTCGAACCGGATGTAATACGCGGCGAGGTTCTCCCGAATTCGCTGTTCTTTCGTATTCAGGCTCTCCTCCCGCATGATTTTGGAGACGACATTCCGGGTCTCCTGAAAATTGTCGTCGGATTCGACCAGCAGCCAGGCCGTCCTTCCGTATGCCACGCCGTTTATGTAGGACATTTCGCGGCGTTCTTCATCGCTGACCGTCTCCGTAATCAGGTTCTGCGGGAATTCGCCCACGAAAATTCGGATCAGTTCGTGGCTGTAGGTGTAAATCATTCCCGTCCGTTTCTCCATCTCTTTGCCGGAATACGATTCGCCCGACACGAGTTCGTCGAGATTAAGCCCTGCATTGCCCAGGCCCAGCAGATGAAGCTGTCGGTAAGAGGTGTACCGGATCGGGGACTGGCAGAAGAACCCGCTGCTCTGGTGCGGCGATTTGGCGACGAGTTCCTTCACCCATGCGTTTGTCGCTTCCAGCGAGGGCTTCGCCAATTCTTTGATGCCGTAGGTGCTTGCGGCGAGGATAATCGGGTTGAACGTGTATTTGTCGGCGTAATCCGTCAGTTTCCGGCCGGGTGCATGGCGGTCGATCAGGTTGCCGGGGAAAATCTGCGTCCTCCACGATGGGGAAACGGCCAGTTCGAATGCCGTGATCCGATACTTCCGCGGGCCGCTGCCGTCCGACGGTTCGTAGGTGATGTCGGAAAACCAGTTCGTCGGGAAGGTGTACCATTGCATCGGCGCAGGGGCGCGCTCTCCCGCTTGGGTGACGTAAACGGGAATGGATGTCCGGTCGTACGACAGCGTTACGAACGTTTGGCGCGGATTCTCGTCGTAGTTGGGCATAACTTCCACGGCGAGGTATTCCCTGCCGCCGGCAGTGACCTTCTGTGCGGAGCACCACTCCGGCGTGCTTTCGATGCCCCAGTCGCAGTTCGATGAAATGGCGATGCGTTCCTGGATTCCCGGGCAACCGGCCGCAATTCCGCTCATTTCGGGCGTAATGTAATACGTTTGTTCCGGTTGATCGTCGTGACAGGCCGTAAAAGCGAGCACGACAAGAAAAAGTCCCCAATGTTTCATACTAAAAGAGTTTTAGTTAAACGACCGGGAGCGGAGGTTTGTCGGAAAATTCAGCCCTTGGTAGTGTCTGTGCCTTGTAAATGAGGGTTTTATACCTGCTTCGCAGCCCCCCCCCTTGTATCTTTCCGCAAGGTATGAAAATATAATCCGATAAGCAAATAAATCGGCGCCGGGAAGCCTTCAATCCATTGATTTCCGGTGGCCCGTGCGGGAATATGCCGCGTTTCGGTTGCGGATGTGCGGAATCCCATTACCGGAGTTTGCTCACAAAAAAGTCTCCCAAAGGAGACTGAAAAGTGCGGATAAAGGGACTCGAACCCCCACGCCGTAAGGCATCAGATCCTAAGTCTGACGTGGCTACCAATTACACCATATCCGCTCG
>ENA-OYYI01000212-OYYI01000212.1-human-gut-metagenome-genome-assembly--contig:-NODE-212-length-27213-cov-9.758340_pt1 | contig 27213 bp, 26 predicted proteins | sample MGYA00244063_ERZ653448 | MGnify/ENA primary metagenome ERZ653448 (study PRJEB26926, sample SAMN06165192) | human gut metagenome | biome: ENVO:00009003; feature: ENVO:2100002; material: ENVO:00002003...
TTATAATAGCATATACGATTTACAGTCAATAACTTTTTTAAAAAAAGAGGTTGCTTTTCCGCAACCTCCTTTATTATTGGTTTTTCTTTATCGTAAATCCTTCTTTCGTATCGACGACCGTAAATCCCTTTTTAGATATTTCGTTTCTTATTTCGTCGGCAAGGGCGTAATTTTTCGAAAGTTTCGCTTCGCGGCGTTTGTTGGCGAGAGCGATGATTTCCTCGGGCACTTCTCCTAAAGCCCCGGCAGTTTCTTTGTCGTATTTTTTAAGGAAAGTTTCCGCGTCGCTGCGGAAAAGACCCAATATTCCGTAATCTTCGCGTATAGCGTTTAAATCGGCGATTGCGGACGAATCGGACGCCGCGATTTTTTTTCTTATCGTTTTGAAATATCCGAAAAGATTGCTTATCGCAAGCGCGGTATTGAAATCGTCGTCCATACACCGAACGAAGTCGTCGTCTATATTCTGCGATTTTCCTTCGCTCGTAAGACCCGATTTATCGGCTTCGAGAATCACGCGGTAAAACTCCGCAAGATGTCTTTCTGCCGTCGGGAAAAGCTCGTCGGTTACGTTTATATCCTGACGGTAATTGGTCTGTAAAAGCGCAAGCTTTACGGTTTCGGGAGAATATTTATCGAGAAGGTCGGACAGAAGCAAGCTGTTGCCCAGCGACTTACTCATTTTTTGTCCGTTGACTTTGATAAGCCCGTTATGAATCCAGTATCTGACGAATCGCTTGCCCGTAAGCGCCTCGGTCTGCGCGATTTCGTTTTCATGGTGAGGGAAAATGAGGTCGCGGCCGCCGCCGTGAATATCAATCTGGTCGCCGAACGCCGCCCTGTTCATGGCGGAACATTCGATATGCCAGCCGGGTCTTCCCTTGCCCCACGGACTGTCCCACGAAATTTCGCCCTCTTTTGCCGATTTCCACAACGCGAAATCGAGCGCGCTTTTCTTGTTATCTTCGTTTTCGATTCGCACGCCCGAAAAGGCTTCTTCGGTTTTTCTGTTGCTGAGCGCGCCGTACGCGGGAAATTTCTCGACCGCAAAATATACGTCTCCCTCGGGAGTGGCGTATGCGAAACCTTTTTCTTCAAGTCCTTTGATAAAATCGATGATGTTCTGAATATTGCAGGTAGCTTTAAGCCAAATATCGGGGTCGTCGACGTCGAATTTTCTCATATCGTCGTCGATTCGTTTTATCATCATTTTCGCATACTCGTCGGCAGGTATGCCCGTTTCTTTGGACTTTGCTATGATTTTGTCGTCGACGTCGGTATAATTTCGGGCGTAGGTCACGTCGAAGCCTCTCTTTTTCAAATACTTTCTGATAACGTCGTATATCAGCGCCTGATATGCGTGGCCGATATGGGCGTCGCCCGAAACCGTGATGCCGCACGCATACATATTTATTTTGTTATCGTTGATAGGAACAAGTTCTTCTTTTCTTCTTGTCAACGTATTATAAACTTTAACCATTCTTTTCTCCTTTTAAATCATCGTTTTTGCTAACGGAGTTTATTCCGTCGGACGCAATCGAGTACCTCTCGCAATTCACGCCCGACAACATTTCAAGTTGATGTATGCGCGCGTTCAGTCTTCTGAATTCCTCGAGGACGGGGTCGGGAAGTTCGACGAGATTAAGACTGTCAACGCGTTTTCCGTCCTGTTTTACTATGCGCCCGGGGACGCCTACCACCGTGCAGTTTTCGGGAACGGGTTTAAGCACTACGCTACCCGCGCCGATTTTGCTGCTCTTTCCGACGGTAAACGGCCCGAGTACCTTTGCGCCCGCGGCAATTACCACGTTGTCTTCAACCGTCGGATGTCTTTTTCCGGTGTCTTTTCCCGTTCCTCCGAGGGTTACTCCCTGATAGAGCGTAACGTTGTTTCCCACTTCCGCCGTCTCGCCTATTACGACGCCCGCGCCGTGGTCTATGAACACGCCCTTTCCTATTTTTGCGCCGGGATGAATTTCGATACCCGTCCAGAACCTTACGTTCTGCGAAATAATCCGCGCCAGAAAACGCATTTTATGATTGTAAAGCCAATGCGCGGGACGATGCCACATAAGCGCTTTTACGCCGGGATAAGTAAATATCACGGTAAATCTGTTTGTGGCGGCGGGGTCGTTTTCCATAGCCGCGTCGATATAACTTTTAAGATAACCTTTCATATTTCCTTTTGTCGATAAATAAAAAACCGCCCGCAAAGTTTCCTTTAAGGACGGTTGTTACCGCTGTTCCACCTCTGACAAGGATTGTCGCGTTCGCCGCGTCACGCGTCGGGGCATTTCCTCCCCGAATGCTCGAAACCGCACTTTCACGCGTTTATCACGACTGTCTTTCAGCCCGGGACGGTCTTTCTGTGGAGAACGGCGCGTTACTCTTGTTTCTCATCGCATTTTTTTATAATTATATTTATAATTATGCTTATTGTCAAGCAAATGTTTTTTCCGTCAGAGGAGATTTCTTTCCTTTACGGCGTCCGAGGGTCGTATGGCGAAAACCTTGCCCGTTTTGCCGAAGTCGTGTATCATTTTAAAACCGTATTTCCTGTAAAACGCAATCCCGCCCTCGTTATCTCCGCCTACGCCGAGATGCACGCCTTTTACGCCTTTTTCGTTAAGATATTTCATAAGTTCGTCCATAAGCGCGGTGCCGTATCCCTTGCCCTGCGCCTCGGGCAGAATATCGATGTGAAGATGGGCGGGATATTTTTTTGCGTCTATAAGGCTCTGTCGGAACGAAAACCAGTGAGTAAACGCCTGCAATCTGCTCATCTTTCTGACTTTCGGCATAATGTTTTTATCAAAGGTCTTTAAAAAGGTTTTGTAATCGACGCTCGATAAAATATAACCTACCGCTTCGTCGTCCTCGTCGCGCGCGACGATGAAAACACCATCGGGTTCGTAGTCGACGTAATAGTCGGCATAAATCGTCGCCACCAGTTCGGGATTGTCGACGTACGCGGGGTCGGTTGCCGTGAGATGGCAGATTTTTCTGACGTTTTCCCTGTCCTTTTTATCGTATTTTCTGATGTGATACGACATAAACCCTCCGTTATTTCGTCGCAAAAGTTACCGCAATCGTCATAAAGTCTTTGAATTTCATTTCGCCAACCGTAAACGAGGTACCGGTTACCGTCTTATTGAGTTGTTCTTCGGTAAGTCCGAGTTTTCCCCATTCGTTAATCTGACGCACGGTAGCATCGGAAATTATGTCCGTTATCGTATCTTCTATTTCCGATACTTTCGTATCTTTTATTTGCCACATAAGGCTTGTATTGTCGGTGATGCTCGTCACCTCGCCCAGTTTGCAGTCGTTAACGGCTTTGTTCATAGTCTCGCCGTTTGCTATCTGACTTACGGTCGCGGTGGCGAGTTTTTTAAGCACGGCGTTGGACGAACCGACGTAAATCTTTTCGTAATAATCGTCTTTCGCGCCGAGGCTTGCGTCGTATCCGAGGAAAATGCCCGACGATTCGTCGAAATAGTAATACTCTTTAAGCGGGTCAAGCACCGTATCCGTCGTCTTTACGTAAACGTCTCCGTCTATTTCGATAACGTCCTGCAAAGCGGTATTTTCCATTACTTCCTGCGAATTATCGGCCATTTCGCCGATAGTCATATCGGACATAGCGGCAATGGAACCCGCGCTTGCGTTAACGGATATATTATATCTTTGCCCCGTTGCGCCCGCCTTGTATTTTATGAAATAAATATTTTCGTCGGGATTGCTCTCCGTATAACCCACGTTGTAAGTTCCGTAATAGGTTTTACCGGCCGGCAGCGCGACGTATGCGCCGTCCGATGCCGCGACAAGCAAGTTTCTCGTACGGATTTCGATAACCTCGTTCAGTTTTATTTCTTTAACGATATTTTCCGCCCTCACGGCCAATTCGTTGATTTTTACGTTTGAAAGTTTCTTTAATATTACGGAACTGTCGTCTGCAATGGTAATAACCTCGTTGAGTCTCATCTCTCCGATTGCGCCGTCCAGCGTATCGAGCGTTTCGTCGGCAAGCGCCTTGAGCACGGGCTCGGATTTTCCGACGTGAACGAGAGCATAATCGCCCGTCGCGTTCTCGACAAGTTCGTGCACGCCTCCGTTTTCCACAAGCGCGAAGCGTTTGAAACTATCCTCGAAATATCCCGCCTCGCTTTCGGACACAAATTTTCTGTCCTGCAACGAAACGTCGTATTTGTCGTCGGAATTTTTGGTTTTAACCGCGGCGTAAAGTCTGTAATAGGTGCCGGCCACGCTTTCCGAATAAGGATAATAATACGCGCCGAAAACGTTTTTCGTACCGTCGGCGTCGCAACGGTCCGATGAATACACACCTGCGGCGTCGATATAATACGCGCCGTTACGGTCGCTTTCGTACACGCCGTCTTCCTTCGAGTATCTTTCGCGGAAGTCGGGCAATGCCTTTAAGGGATTTACCGCGTATTCTCCGTTGTCGTCCTTTACGATTACTCCCGTCTTTTCGTCAAGCGAATATTTTTCGTCGCCGTCGGAAGCGGCAACGAAATAACCTTCGTCAATAAGCGATTTATAAGTCAATGCGGTTTTCTCTTCGCGCTTGTATTTCGTTTCGGAAACTTTAATATAAAAATCCCTGTCGAAATCGGGCAGCACCTGCTCCAGCCGCACGCTGTTAATCGCCCCGTTCAATTCGCCGATTTTATATCCGTCTATGGCGTTAAGCACGCCTTCGCCGCCGACTTCCACACCGAGAAGGTACTCCATTTCGGCTATGGTAAGCACGTTCAGATCGACGGTTTTAAGCACCGTATTAAGCGCGTCGATGACGGGTTTGTCTATCTGCTCCTGCAACAGAGGGGTGGCTCCCAGGCCGTCGGAAGTATTTATTCCCGCCTTTTTGAGAACGTCGCCCAGCGTAAGACAGTTGAACACTGTCTTGAGATTGTCTCCCTTGAAAATGTCGAAGACTTTCAGCGCGTTGAGTTTTTCGCGGTTTTCGGCGTCAACGGTAATTTCGATGCTCTTTTCGAGAATATCGACGACGTCGATGCCGAAAATTCTTTTGGCGTCCGCAACCGTCATATCGCTAACGGCGCCGCCTTTTACCATATCGAATATGTCGAGTATGGATTTATCGCGGACCTCGGCGTCTTTGTCTATAAAAGTAAACTCGGTATCGGCATACTTTTCGACGTCGTTTACGGTTACCGCCGATACAGCGTAATATACTACGCCCGCAAGCGTCCCGCCTACCAGTACGATACCTACCACAAGGCCGAGTATGAACGTAAGAAATCTACCAAAAAAACCGCCTTTCATATTTCCTCCGGATTAAACAGCTTTATTTAGATTATTGTAACATCATTATAATACTATACCGCAGCCTGTTTTGCAAGCAAATTGTTTTTTTGACAAAATTTAACGGCATAAAAAAGGCACGCAGCGAGTGCGTGCCCATTAATACGGAACGATTATTTTTTCGAGGCTTCTTTTTCGCCGATTTTTTTGATTGTCATATAAACCGCCTGAATTCCGCCCTCGAAAACGCTTGTCTTCAAGCGGTCGGATTTGTCGTTGCTCGTATGATAGTAATCGGTTGCGACGGGGTTTTGCGCGGCAAACGTTATCGTCTTTACGCCCGCACGGCAGAACGGCGTGCTGTCGCATCCTCCTACGGGGTTCCATATGCGGCCGGTCTTTTTGATGAGACCGAGTTCACGCAGACTGTCGTAAAGCATGTCGCCGAGTTCCTGGTCGAATTTGCACATCTGCACGGCGTCGCCCTGAATAACTTCGAAATAGTCTTCGTCGGAAATGCTGTCGACGTTAATCTGATAGCAGTTTTTAAGCATTCCGTCGTCCTTATGTCTTTTTACGAACGCACGCGAGCCGCGAAGACCCGACTCCTCGCACGCCATTGCCGCACAGATAAGACGGCAGTTTTCGGGAAGGTCCTCGGGATGTGCGCTGAAGTGTTTTGCGATTTCCTGATTGAGTCCTATTCCCGTAAGGTTATCCATACAACCGGGAGAGGCGATGGTTTTGTCGTGCGACAGGAACTGCGTAACGAAATAAATACCGGGTATGCATACGATGGGCAATATGTATGCAAGATATACGTACCACGGCCAGCTTGCGATTGTCGCGGCGTTTTTCCATAACGGTTGCGCAAACGCCATACCGTCTACAAACTCGAGCACAAAACCGAAAACGAGTATCGACAGTAAGCCGACTACGCCGTAAACGATTTTGGGTATGAATGTTTTGGGGTTTTTCTTTGCAAGATTCCAGTTCCAACTGCTGTCGTAATGCGCCGACAAAACTATCGTATAATCAACTTTCCCCGACGCAGGCTCCTGTACCGTATAAAAATTTTCGGTGTCCTTTTTCTTCCACAGAAAATCGAAAATCTGGGTATAGAATCCTGCCATTAAGCCGAAATAAACGAAACAAAGCACCGCCACGATTGCGCCCGCTATCGGGTAAATCAGGAAAAGTATCATCGCGATAAGTCCGCCTATTCCGATATAAGGAATTGAGCCGATACCGCTTTCGGGCGCTACTTTGAACGGTTCGGATATCGGTTTTATTCCGATATTTTTCTCGTATTCTTCCTTAATGAGCGCTGCGCCGCGGCGCTCCTCTTCGGAACCGGGGAGTCTCGGTCCCACCTCCGTTTCCACCTTTTTGATAAAGTCCATCATACTTTCGGATGCGGCTTTAAAATCAAAATCTGTCATAATATCCTCCATTTTTCAGATACCGTTATTATACCACACGCGCCGTCCGTCTGCAATTCATTTTGAAAAATTCGTTGAAAAGACGGTTTATGCAAAAGAAAAGGCAGGATATTTCCCGCCTTTCAGGTAATTTGCGCCTTTCTTATTTTTTGTTGTTTTCGATATACTTTACAATGTCGCCTATCGTATGAAGGTCTTTCACCGCATCGTCGTCGACGGTTATTCCCCATTCGTTTTCGACGTCCATAAGCATTTCCACGATATCGAGACTGTCCGCCCCTATATCTTTTATGATATCGGCGTCGGGCGTTACTTTATCCTTGTCGATTCCAAGTTGATTTACGAGCATTTCCTGCAATTTTTCGAATATCATAGCCGGTCCTCCTTGAGTTTATTACATTTTACATTAAAGCTCGGCGATAGTCAATCGAGTTGAACGAAAATTATCGGCTGGCTTTCCGCTACGACGGTCCCGACGTATCCGTCGAATATCGCAAGCGTCGTGGATTCGACGGGCTTGCCGTCGTAAAAAAGTGGTTTCGATACGTCGGACGAACGAAGTCCCGACAACCCGTCTCCCGTAAGTTTAAGATACGCCTCTTTTTTAGTCCACACTTTCAGAAAACTTTCAAGGTCTTTAACCTCCGCGGCCTCGCCCGCCGTGAAGTTTCTTTCGACAATACGGCCGTACGGCTTTTCTTTTATCTCCTCTACGTCTATTCCGACCTCGGTTTCCGCCATCGCAACGACGACGAGCGAACCGCTGTGCGATACCGAAAACCTGACGAAAGGATAATCCTTGAAATAGGGTTTTTCGTTGCGGTGTTTTTCTTCTTTTACCTCGCCTTCGAGTTTCGTCAATTTCAGCGTTTCGAGATATCTCGTAAGACATTCGTCGATAAGTTCGCGCCTGTCGTATTCTCCGTATTTTGCGAAAATAATCATATTGCCTCCTTAAAATAAAACGCGGTAATTGCGCGTTTTGCGCAGTTTACCGCATATTTTTAATAGTTAAAGTTGTTTTTTGCGCTCTTTCTTTTTGCGACGAACGTGGTCGGGACGGTATATTATGCTGTAACCGTTTTTGGATTTTATGAATATCGACGGCAAAAAGAAATTATGTTTTTGTTTAAGAATTTTGTCTGCGGTAGCCGCTATCGCCTCGCCGTCTTTCCTTGTCAGCGGGTCTTTAAGGTGCGACGGCCACAACAGGTCGTATCCTTCGATTGCAAGTATCTTATTTAAAGTTTCGCGGTATTCCTCTATGGAAGTCGCGTGGGCGAGGAACATCAGTTCGAGCGGGTTGAACGTATCGCCCGAAAACATTATTTTATCGCTTCGGGACAAAAAGCACAGACAGCCTTCGGTATGTCCGGGACTTTCGAATACCTCGATTTTTCTGTCGCCGAGATCGAATACGAAACCTTCTTTTACGGGAATAAGCTCGGGTTCTTTCCCGACTTTTTTCATAATCGCGTCCTTGAATTTAATGCACTTGAAAAACATCAGATAACGCATTACGAGAATATAAAATCTGCGGTAGGCAAGAGTCGCTTCTTTTACGATATTCATATCTTTTTCGCCTACGAAAATCCTTTGAAATTGTTCACGGCCTCCCGCGTGATCGACGTGGCCGTGCGATAGAACCATGTCGTAAGGCTTTCCTTCGGTAAGTTTTTCGATAACCGCCTTATAATCCCCGACGCCCGTTCCGCAATCTATGCACAGCGCGCGCTCGCTGCCTACGATTACGAACATCGTCGAAAGATTGTATTCGTTAATTTTGTAAATTTTCGGCGCGATTTCCTTAACGTCGTAATCGGCCAGCCGTATTTTCAACGATCTGTCAACGCTCATAGTTACTCCTTCTTCTTTTCGCTTATGATAAATTATATCAGTATTTCGGCCAAATTACAATGCTTTTCTTCATAAGCAAGGCATATATCCTCCCGTTTTTTTGTGATAATAATAATTTATTCCGTCAACCGTTATGAAATCCGCTTCGTCTGCCCCGACGTCGGAAACAGTTTCCCACGAACGGAATTCATACGGTATCAGTTTCAGTTCGTAACTGTCGTTGTTTGCGTTATACACGGATTCTTCGAGATTTATCTCGGCGTATAATTCCACGTCGCCGCCCGTTTCATTTGCGTTTGCGACTTTTTCCGCCATATATTCGGATGACAAAACTATAATTACCTTTTTCAAGTCCGAAGGAAGAACGAGATATCCGTCGGAGTCGAATTTGTAATCGGTTTTTTCGCCGTCAGCGTATATTATGGCCTCCTGTTTATCCTCGTTTCCCAGAAGAGCGGTGGAATATTTCAGCGTATCGACCGTCTTTTCTTCAACTCTCACGACGATGGTTTTTTCATCGCTCGTTTCGTATCCGTCGGCCTTCGCCCGCACACCGATAACGTACTCTTTTCCTCCTGTCAGTGCTTCACCGAGATTAATGGAGTTTTCCGCCGTGTTTACATAAAACTCTCCGTCTATCGTTACGTCGTAAGACGTCGCCCCGAGCACTTCCGTCCACGAAACGACGGATTTATCGGCCGTCACGTCGGGTGTTCCGAGTTTAACGGTGTTTTTGTATTCGATATCGGTTGCGTCGGATGCGAGATACCAGCCGTTTGCATTGCAGGATACCGAAATAAGATAAGTCTTAGATTCCGCAATATAATCGGAAAATTCAAAAGACGTGGCGCCTAAATTGCTTTCGACAACCCTTCCGTCAACGCATACTTTATAATCCGCAGCGTTTTCTACGGCGTCCCAACTTACGGTCGTTCCGCTTAAAGTAATTTCGGGCGCCGCGAGTTTACAAAACTCTTTATGCGTATAATAAGCCGTGTCCGAGTAGTCGTAATTGCCGTTGGACAGCGCAGCCACACTCAGTACGTATTCGCCCGCGCCGTTTTCAGTCAGCGCGTCCGTAAGGTCGTAAAACGTGTCGGAGTATTCCGCCCTCTCGTCAATAATCTTACCCATAAACGTGAGCGTTACCGCATAAAGGGAAGCGCCCTCTTCTTTTTCCCACGTAATTCTGTTTCCGGTTTCCGACGCCAGAAGAAGAGGCGCCGACAGCTCGACTCTTTTGGAATAAGTGATTTCGGAATATCCCGACGATTTAAATCCCGCGTCCGAAACCGCGCATACTTTTATGTTATAATCATCGGCAACAAGCACTTTATCTGTAATATCTGCCTGATTAAGCTCGGTTTTTTGCGTATTCCCGTTTACGGTTATTTCATAACCCGTCGCATAGGGCACGCTGTCCCAACTGACGATTACCTCGCCGTCGATTTCGCATACGGACAAATTCGCGGGAGAAGTCAGTTCGGGTTCGTTTAAATAATAAAGCGACGAAAACTTACCGTCCAGAACGTGTTCGTTATCGCCTTGCGCCATAACTTTTATAAGATATCCGCCCGAACTTTTCAAGTACGGATTAAGGTCGATACTCGTTTCCGTTGTTCCGTCGGCAATCTTTACCCCGTTTACAACTACCTTGTACGACAGCGCGCCGTTTACCGCGTCGAACGTCAGAATCTTTTCGTCGGATACGGCAATGTTTTCGGGTGACGAAAGTTTAAGCGGTATCACAAAGGTTTTTTCTTCGGAAAAATCCGAATCCGCCCTTCCGTCGGGCGCAATGGTTTTAATTTTTACCGCATACGTTTTTCCCGCGGCGCAGTCAGACAGAAGATATCTGTCGCAGTCTTTCGGAAGTGTTTCGTTCGCGCCGTTTATCGTTATGACGAATCCCTCGTTATATCCCGCTTCCCAGATAACGTAATAGTCGGTCCCGTCGCAAACCAGACTAACGTTTTCGGGAGGCAAAACTTTCCCTTCCGCCGCATAGGACGCTTCGCAAGGAAAACACGTTAACGCGAAAACGGCCGCTGCCGCAATCAGAAATATTATCGCCGTCTTTTTCATTGGTTTTCTTCCCCTTTGTCCGTAAATTTTATTCTTACCGTCGTTTGTGCGGATTTCATTCCGTCAGCGCTTGCGATAACCCTGATTTCCGCCTCCTCTTCGGTAATATACTTTTTCAGGTCGACTCTTCCGCTCTTTCCTTCGTATACCGTAACGCCGTTAATCTCCACGCGTAATTGGGCGTCGGCAAGGGGATGCGTCAGAATCAGAGTATAGCCCTCGGCTTTAACCCCCGGGGCGTCGATTTGTCCGAAGTATTCGTAATACGCCGCGTCGCTCGGGTCGCTCTCCGTGCCGTCTCCTTTGGCGAACGCGCGGAAACGATAGTTGCCGGGCAAATCGAAAACGCAATCCACGCGAACGGATATTTCTTCGGCCGTCACAACGTATTCGAAGTCCGAGAGGCTTTTTCTTTCGCCGTTGATTTCGACGTCGTAAGATTTTGCGGCGGGCACGGCGGAAAAAACGAAAAAGATTTCGGTTTCCCCCACGAGCATACCTGCGCGTTTAGGCGCGTCGGGCGGTCTTTCGTAATCGAACGCGAGCGTTCCGACGTTTTCTCCCGAATCTTTCCCCCTTACGACAACCGCTATTTCGTGCCTTCCGCTGGTTACCGACGATTTTTTAAGGTCGAGCGAAACCTCTCCTTCCTCTTCGCACAAGTAGAAACCGCCGGAGTTACCGTCTATAATGACGTCGTACTCTTCGGCTCCTTCGGGAAGAGAAACGCGGATTTCGTTTCCGTATTTTACTATCGTCGGCTTTTCGAGTCTTTTCAGAAAAACTTTTTCGATAACCGCGTCGTCGTTTACGATAAACCCGATATCGTTGCCGGGTGTTTTTTCGCCGTTGATTTTCCAGTATGCAAAAACGAAGTTTTCGTCGTCGTCCGCGCGGAGGTTTATCCTTTCCCCGTGCGTCGCTTTTATGATTTCGCCCTCCGATAAAGGATATCTTCCGTCGACCATTCTCACTTCGTGCGTTTTCGGCGCAAATTCCGCCGTATATTCTTTTGAAGATTCCGCCGTGAATACTTCCGTTTCACCGTCGCTTACGAGAACGCCGTCCTCGTACAGGCCTTTGTATTCGCAACCCTCCCCGGGATAAAAAGACAGGACGACCTCGTCTCCGTATTCGTATTGTCCGCCGCCCGAAACGCGGCCCTTTTCCTTGTCGTATCTGATATTTATAAAAATCTTTTTGCGCGTGCCGCAAATCTGAACGCCGTCGACCGACGAGCGGTAAACGGTGTAGGAATTGAATTCGTATCCTTTCAGTCGGAAAGATACGACGTCGCCCGGTTTCAGATTGCCGAAAGAAAACGAACCGTCGTCGGCGATTTTAAAGTCGCTTTCGACGTCGTTGACGTAAACCGAGATATCATCGTATCCCGCGTCCGTTTCGACGTATCCGCTTACGGTATAAAATTCCGTGCTATGAATTTTGTCGCATGCGGCAAAAAGTAAAATGCCGAGCGCCAGCAAAATTAAGGCGTAACGCGCGCCTTCGGCCCTTTTCAAAATATTCCTTCCCTTATCTTTTTCCTTAATTTTATAAAAACTGACCCGTTTCGTCAACAGTTTTCGGAAATTTTATCGTTTCGACAGAAATTTCGACGTAAAAAGAGTAAAAAAATACCACCGCGATTGCGGTGGTATCCCGTTTTTGAAGATTATTTGATTTCTTCAAGAAGAGTTTTACCCGCCTTGAAAGCCACTGTCTTTTTGGCGGGGATATCGATGACTGCGCCGGTAGCGGGGTTGACGCCCTTTCTTGCGGCGTTCTCTTTTGCCTTAAACGTACCGAAACCTACGAGTGCGACATCGTTGTTGTCTTTCAATGCTTCCGCAATTACCTGAAGAACTGCGTCGATTGCTTCTTTAGCGGCGGCTTGTGAGATGTTTGCTTTCGCGGCGACTGCGCCGACAAATTCGTTTTTATTCATATAATCCTCCGTTATTGGCGATATGCCATACGTTGATTATAACCGAAAAAAAAGCGACGTGTCAATAAAAAAGCAAAAAAAAGCCGCCGGACGTCCTTAAGCCCCGTCAATAGTATCCGAGATAAAGCGTACCGAAGCGCATTATTTCGGGTATAATCCGGTTGGCGAGAGAATAGTAAATCGTCTTGCCGTCCCTTCTGGCGTTAACGATTCCCGTCGAGCGCAGGATTTTCAGCTGATGCGAAACGGTGGTCTGGTTTATGTCGAGGATTTCCGAGAGGTCCGACACGCACATTTCGCTTATACACACGGCGGAAAGAATCTTTATTCTCGTGCTGTCGGACAGCACGGAAAACAAATCGGACAATTCGGTAAGCACGTCGTTGCCCGGCACGTAGTATTTGACTTTGGTCTGAGTCTTCACGTCTAAAATCGGCATCTTTCACCTTCCTTGTCCCCATTATACTTCAAAGAAAATATAAGCGTTTTTGTTAATTTGCGCTTTATTGTCGCATATTGTATTTTTAAGAGATTTGCCGAGGTGTATTTATGTTTGACGACAACTGGCTTTTATATATTTTCATTATTATGCTTCTTTTCGGACGCGACGGCGAAATAGAAGGCACCGAACTTGCCGTTCTTCTTGCCACCACCCTGGCGGTACTAGTATGCGACGACAGCGGTTGCGGAGGCCTGTTTTCGCGTTGCGGCAATTCCGCAACCGCAACCTGACGCATTTAGCGTTTGACAGGACCGCTCTTTTATCTTACAATAGAAAAGAGGTACGAATATGACTGAAATACAAGAAATTGCCGAAAGACTGAAAGGAATCCGCGAAATGGAAGATATTTCCCCCGCGGAAATGGCGGCTTGCGCCGGAATAAGCGTCGACGAATATCTCGATTACGAGGCGGGTAACCGCGATTTTACCTTTACTTTGCTCTATAACTGCGCAAAGCGACTCGATATCGACATAACCGAACTCGTCGTCGGAAAAACCCCCAATCTTAACGCCTATTCCATCGTCCGCGCGGGACACGGTATGAAACTGAAACGCCGCGAAGGTTTCGAGTATCTGCACGTCGCGCAGTTTATCAAAAACAGAATTGCCGAGCCGTTCGTAGTCACCGCGCCTTTTTCCGAAGAGGAACAGAACCGCGAAATAAAACTGAGCAGTCACGACGGTCAGGAAATGGATTTTATTCTCGAAGGCAGCCTGAAATGCAATATCGACGGCAATATCGAAATCCTGCACGCGGGCGACTGTCTGTATTACGACAGCGGCAAACCCCACGGAATGATTGCGACGGGCGGCGCGAAATGCGTCTTCCTTGCCGTTGTTATGAGCAACTGAATAAAGATTCCGTAAGTCGTAAATTTTTGCGAGCCTTGCTTTGTCGGATATACCGGTGAACAAGGCTTTATCGTTATAACGGACGCAAACGAAAAAGATTTTTAAATACATTAAAATGATATAATTCAAGTTTATATATAAAAAACAAACGATAAACTTTGTTTTTAAACAAAAAAAGGGAGATAATATGAGTAAGAAAATTATTGTTGTCGGAGCAAATCAGACGGGTCTCGCTTTCGCATATCTCGCGAGCAAACGCGGGTTTGAAGTTACCGTTTACGAGGCAAAAGAAAAATCCGAAGTCGCCTACGACTGGACCGACGATATGGAAGAATCGGCGTTTGAAGACGCGGGACTGCCGTTTCCGCCCGAAAATCTTTATACGAGAAAACGCTGCTGGACTTTTATCGCTCCGAAAAAAGAAAAAAACGTATTCGTCGAAATTCCCGCCGATAAACTGGATTTGTCGATTTACCGTCGCCCGTTCAACGACTGGCTCCTGACCCTTGCCGAAAACGCCGGCGCTGTCGTCAGATATTCGACGAAAGTCAGACGGGCGGTTGCCAAGGACGACCGCATTATCGGAGTAGAACTCGAATCGGGAGATTTCGTAAGCGCCGGTCTGGTGGCAGACTGCGGAGGTGTAAATTCCGCGGTAAGACGCTCTTTGCCCGAATCGATGAAAATTCAGAAAAACGTCGCCCCCTCCGACACTTTTTTCGTGCGGCGCGCTTTTTTCGACAGACCCGACGGTACGGCTCGTCCCGAGTTTACGAACAAGGCTTATCTCAAACACCTCGGCGAAGCGGGCATATCGTGGTGTATTCTTTCGCACGACGAAAAACAGGCGGACGTTCTTATAGGCCGCGTAGGCAATATGAGCGACGCCGTTTACGGAAACGCTCTTGACGATATCCGTCGCGATAACGCAATCGTCGGACGCGAGCTTATGAAAGGAGGACAACTTCTGCAAATCCCCGTAAGACGCCCCTTGTCCCGCTTCGTAGCAAGCGGGTACGCCGCCGTGGGCGACTCGGCCTGTATGACGATACCTATGCTCGGCAGCGGTATGGCAAGCGGTATGAAGGCGGCGAAAATACTTGTCGATACCCTTTCGGACAGCTACTGCGACGTCTTCGATATCGCAAATCTTTACCGTTATCAGGCTGAATTTATGAAGCAGACGGGAGGTAAACACGCCGCCGTCGATATGATGAAAAACTGGCTTTTAAACAGCAGGGACGGGGAAGTCGATTTTCTTTTGAACAAGGGCGTCGTTTCGAAAAAAATTCTTATCGACGCCAGCGCGGGAAGAATGGTGGAAATGTCCGTACCGGAAATGGCCGTCGCCGCTGTTAAGGGAATTGCGAAACTGCCCTTGCTTTTACAACTTGCCGGGCTTCTTGCGAAAATGAAAAAGGAGTGCCGCGTCGCCTCGAATATGCCGAAAACGTTCGACGAAAAAGCATTTGACGATTGGTCGGCCGCATATGAAAAACCGTTCAAAAAATAATCTGTAAAACAGCAATAAAAAAATCCGCCTGTTTACGGGCGGATTTTTCGTTAACGTTAAATTATTCTTTTTTGTCGTCTTCGTCGGAATGCGCTTCGTCCTTGCTTTCCTGCGATTCGTCCGCGGGGGCATCGGTTTTATTATCGACGGCATTTTCCGACGGCGTCTTTTTCTCGATTTGTTCGATTTTCTCTTTCAGCTGTTCGTGAATGTTTTTAATCTGCTCTATCGAGGCCTGTGCGTCGCCTTTTGCGGTTGCCGAGGGAACGGGTCCGGCACTTTCTTTCGAAGCGGATTTTTTCTTTTCTTCCTCGTTGCTGAGACGGATTATTTCCTCGGGCGATTTCCCTTCGAGCAACATATCCACTTCGTGCTGGAAAATGGTTTCCTTCGCAAACAGCACTTTTACCATATTGTCGAGAAGTTCGCGGTGGTCGGATATGATTTTTCTTGCCGTTTCGTAGCATTCGTCAAGAATGCTCTTCATTTCGGCGTCCACCTTTGCCGCCGTTTCGGGCGACATCCCCTGCTGATTGAAATCGCGTCCCAGGAACACCTCGTGTTCGGGATTGCCGAGATAAATGGTGCCGAGAGGACTCATACCCCATTCGGTAACCATTTTTCTTGCGATTGAACTCGCGCGCTGAATATCGTTGCTCGCGCCCGTAGTAATATCCTTTATTACGATTTCCTCGGCAACGCGTCCGGCAAGCATCATCGCGATTTCGTCCATAAGTTTACCGCGCGTTACGTGGTTATCGTCGTTTTCGGGGCGGGTAATCGTGTAACCGGCCGCCATTCCGCGAGGAATAATCGAAACCTCGTTTACCTCGTCGCAGTTGGGAAGAAGTTTTGCGACTATCGCATGGCCGCTTTCGTGATACGCGGTAATGCGTTTATCTCTTTCGCTGACTACGCGGCTCTTCTTCTGAGGACCTGCGATAACCTTATTGATACCCTCGTTGATATCTCCCATCGTAATGACTTTTCTGTTGTCGCGCGCGGTCAGTATCGCCGCTTCGTTAAGAAGATTTTCTATATCCGCGCCGGTAAAGCCCGAGGTAAGTCTTGCAAGAGTCTTGAAGTCAATGTCCGACGCAAGGGGTTTGTTTCTGGCGTGAACCTTGAAAATCTCCTCTCTTCCGCGGACGTCGGGTACCTGTACGTATATCTGTCTGTCGAAACGACCGGGACGAAGAAGAGAGGGGTCGAGAATATCGGCGCGGTTGGTGGCCGCCATTACGATTATACCGTCGTTTTTCTCAAAACCGTCCATCTGAACGAGCAACTGATTGAGAGTCTGTTCCCTTTCGTCGTGTCCTCCTCCGAGTCCCGTGCCTCTCTGACGTCCTACCGCGTCGATTTCGTCTATAAATACGATGCAGGGCATGTTGTGTTTCGCCTGGTCGAAAAGGTCCCTGACGCGCGACGCGCCTACGCCTACGAACATTTCGACGAAATCACTGCCGCTGATACTGAAAAACGGCACGTTCGCTTCGCCGGCAACGGCCTTTGCAAACAACGTCTTGCCCGTGCCCGGAGGACCTACGAGCAGAACGCCCTTCGGTATGCGCGCTCCTATATCGAGGAATTTTTTGGGGTTTTTCAGAAACTCCACGATTTCCTGTAATTCTTCTTTCTCCTCTTCGGCGCCCGCAACGTCCGAAAAACGCACCTTGACGGTCTGAGTAACGCGGGCTTTGGTTTTGCCGAAATTCATCGCCTGCTGATTCTGCCCCTGGGACTGACGATATATGATATACATCACGATGCCGAGAAGCAAAATGGAAACGAAAGGCAAGGCAAGGCTGAACAACATCGAACGCCTTGCGGGATTATCGTAAGAAATACGCGGCGCGGTCCAGCCTATTACGCCGGGAGATTCCTCGTTACTGCTTATGGCGTCGTAAATCTGCTGCGCGTTTCTGTCGGGAATATAACAGAACGCGTCGTATTTATTGGGAAAATACTTTTCTGCTATACCGCTGTTTCTGAATCTGATTTTCACAAGATAGTCGCCGCTTATCTGAATATCCGAAACCTCTCCGGCGTTTATTTTTTCGATAAGTTCGCTATAAGTGATTTCGTTGGAGCCGTTGTCGGAAAGAAGGGTTGCAATAAGCACAACGGCAAGCACGACAATCAGAAGTATAATTAATGTCCTGGTTCTTTTTTTCACTGTGTAATAGCCTCCGCTTACGCGATAAAGTAATAGTTGTATATTTACTTTATCACGAAGTTAGTACTATTATAACATAAGTTTCCTAAAAATCAATTAAAAAACGATTAGGCCGAAAGATTGACTTTTAATCGCAAAAAAGAGTCTTGTATATCACAATCGCGATTTTATTGCTGATTTTTTCAACGTTATCCCACGGTACGGTCATTAACGTGGACAACGGGTCGTCCGAAGGTCTGTCTATAATTCCCAATATTCCCACGTCTCCGACGGGATTTATTCTTTTCGTAAGCGCTCTTTTCGGGTTAACTCCCGCGGCGGTTATTTCGACGTGACCGCTTTCGTGCGCGTTCGACAGACAGGCGTCCACTGCAATAATGGGGCTGTCGGGATGGGCGTGTCTCACCGTATTTACGAACGAATCGAGATTCTTTCCGTTAACGGATTTTCCGGTGCACCCGTAAACGAAGCATTTTGCGTTCAATCTGCATTTCAGAATATCCCCCACCGTAGGGCCGATACTGTCTCCCGGGATTTTGTCGCTTCCTATACATAATACGACCGGCGTTCCGTTTTTCATAAAACCTCCACCCGTTGATTATCTCCATTTTTCGGATATTTATATCTTTTTTTATAAATCGTGTTGATTTATCGGCTAAATATGCTATAATATTTCTAACCATATTTTAAGAGGATTTCAAAAATGTCAAACGCATTGTGCGCGGCCGGCGTAAACGTTTCGGATATCGTCGTGCTCGTGATACTCGTTCTGGGAGTTCTGTCCGGCGTCTTTTCGGGATTTGCAAAAATGCTTAACGGCGCGCTCGGTACGATAATCGCCTTAATAGCGTCGGTTTGTCTTGGTATATTTCTTGCCGACAAACTTGCGGCGATTCCCGCTTTTTCGGAACTCAACAATAAAATCTGCGCGTTTTTCGAAAGCAAGTTCTCGGTAAGTTCGTGCAACGCAAAAGTCGAAGGAGATAAACTTCTTCTCTTCACTGGCGGCAACTGGACGGGAGTAACCGATATATTTGCAGGAAGTTCGAAGGCAAAAATCGCCGCTTTCATTCAGACCGTTTGCGTTAAGTTGTTCAGCGGAAAACTCACGGGCAGCGTTGCTCTTTCCTCTTTTGCGGCCACGTTGATTGTAGAAATAATCACCGGTTTCATTATCGCAATCGCAAGCCTCATCGTTCTTGAAATCGTGTTTTCTGTTTTGTCGTCTCTTCTTTCACGACTTGCCGAAAAGCAAAAACCCGTGCATTCCGTCGACAGAGTTTTCGGTCTCATTTTCTCGACGGCCATCACCGTGCTTATAATTTTCGTCGTGATGTTCGTAATTTCCAAACTCGGCGATACGGCCGTTGCGGTAACCGATAACATCAACGCGGGCAATATCGCAAAATGGTTTTACGAAAACAATCCCTTCAATTTAATCTGAACGAACAAATAATAATCCCCGCAGAGTTGCGGGGATTTTTTTTTGCGTTGTTATCGTTTGGTTCAAACGGTTCGTTTTACGGTTTTCAGATAAATTAAAAGCACCGTTATGTCGGCGGGACTTACGCCCGATATTCTGGACGCCTGTCCGAGTGTTGCGGGGCGGATTGCGCTCAGTTTTTGTCTTGCTTCCAGTCTGAGCCCCGTAAGTTCGTTATAGTCGATATCGGCCGGAAGAACTTTTTCTTCAAGCCTTTTGGCGTCACGTATGGCGGCGTCCTCTTTTTCGATATAACCCTCGTATTTTATCATAACCTCGGCCGAAAACAAAGCGGACGGCGAATATCCGTCGAAAGCGTCGGTCGCTTCTTTCAGCACCTCGAAAGTTATTCCCGGATGTTTCAACGCTTCTTTTACCGAAATGGTTTTTTCAACGTACACGTCTTCGAATCTTCCGAAAATACCGCCGTTTTCTTTTCTGACGCGCGTTTTCGAGGCGGCGGCGATAATCTCGTCTATTTCCGCCTTTCTTTTTAGCGTTCGTCCGTATCTTTCTTTTGTGGCAAGTCCCGCGTTATATGCTTTTTCCGTAAGTCTCAGGTCGGCGTTGTCCTGTCTCAATCTCAGGCGATATTCGGCGCGCGCCGTCATCATACGGTACGGCTCGTTCGTGCCTTTCGTAACGAGATCGTCAATAAGCACCCCGATATACGCCTCGTCCCTGCCGAGAACGAACGGGGGCTCGCCGTCGACGTATTTTACCGCGTTTATTCCGGCAATCAAACCCTGCGCCGCCGCTTCTTCATAGCCGCTGCTTCCGTTAATCTGCCCTGCCGAAAACAGACCTTTCACACGTTTCACAGCAAGCGACGACGACAGTTCGAACGGATTTATGCAATCGTATTCTATCGCGTACGCATACCTTATAAAGCGTGCGTTTTCAAGCCCCGCGACAGTGTGATACATTTCCTCCTGCACGTCCTTGGGAAGACTTGACGACATTCCCTGTATGTACATAAGGTCGCTGTCTCTGCCCTCGGGTTCGACGAATATCTGATGCCGCGTTTTATCGGGAAATCTCATCACCTTGTCCTCGATTGACGGACAATATCTCGGCCCTACGCCCTTTATCGTTCCGTTATACAAAGGACTTCTTCCTATATTTTTTCTTATCACTTCGTGCGTGCGCTCGTTTGTATAAGTAAGCCAGCACGGAAGCTGATTGTACAGATTGCCTTCGTGCATAAACGAAAACTTTCCTATGTCGTCCTCTCCTTCCTGCAACTGCATTTTGTCGTAATCTATGCTGTCGCGGGCAATTCGCGCGGGCGTTCCCGTTTTGAAGCGTCGGATATCGATTCCGAGAGACAGAAGATTTTGCGTAAGCCCCGTTGCGCATCTGAAACCTATCGGTCCGCTTTCACGGCTTTCCTCCCCCACAATGATTTTTCCGTTTAGATAAACGCCCGTTGCCATAACGACGGCCTTTGCCTCCGTAAATCCGCTTTCCGCCGCCGATATTCCGTAAACTTCGCCGTCGCGCACGGCTATTTCGGTTACCTCGTCGTAAACGACGTCAAGATTATCCTGATTTTCCAATACGCCCAGCATAATCTCGTGATACAAGGCCTTATCTTCCTGTCCGCGCAGACTGAATACGGCGGGGCCTTTTCCTCTGTTCAGCATTTTTATCTGCAAAAGCGCGTCGTCGGCGGAAATTCCCATTTGCCCGCCCAGCGCGTCAACCTCTCTTACGAGATGGCCTTTCGCCGTGCCTCCTATCGCGGGATTGCAGGGCATAAGCGCAACGCCCTCCTTTTCAAGAGTTATCAGGAGGGTGTTTTTGCCCATTCTCGCCGCTGCGAGCGACGCTTCGATTCCGGCGTGTCCCGCGCCTATTACGATTATGTCGTATGATTTTTTCATTTTCCGACGCAAAATTTATCGAATATATCGTCTATGATTTTTTCGCTTACCGTCTGTCCCGTGATTTCTCCGAGCGCCGACCACGCTTCGTTCAGAACCGATATAACGCAATCCGCGGGGATACCGTCTTCGAGAGCAGATATGGCTTCGTCTGTTTTTTCGATTGCGCGAAGCACGGCGGACAACTGTCTTTCGGATGTCAGAATTTCCTCGCCGTCCGTCTTATCTCTGTCGAAAAAGTCGGATATTTTTTCCATCAGAACGTCCATTCCGTCTCCCGTCTTTGCGCTGACGGCAATTGCGTTTTCGGGCGCTTTTTTCAGGTCGCACTTGTTGTAAATTTCAATAACGTTTTTTTCGGCAAGCGCTTCGTCAAGCATATCGTTTTTTTCGGGTTTTTCCGTGGCGTCGAATACGCGTATTATCAATTTAGCGTCTTTAATTATCGAAATTGCGCGATTAATACCTTCTTTTTCTATCACATCGTCGCTTTGCCTTATTCCGGCCGTATCCGCGAGATTTATCTTTTTACCGTTAAGCTCGAAACTGTCGGTTACGAAATCGCGGGTCGTTCCTCTTATATCGGATACTATCGCGCGGTCGTATCCCAGCATTGCGTTCATAAGGCTGGACTTGCCTACGTTCGTATCCCCGACGAGCGCAACGTCCATACCTTCTTTTATCATTTTTCCGTACGTTCCGCTCGACGCGAATTTTTTAAGTTTCTCGCGTATTACGATAAGTTCGGCGTGAACCTCGGGAAGGGTTTCGTCCTCAAGTTCCTCCGGATAATCCAGCACTGCCGAAAGTCCCGTAAGTACGTCCGAAAGTCTGTTCTGAATCTCATGAACGGCAAGACTCAGTTTACCCGTCATCAGCCTGTATGCCGAACGCACCGCGCCGGCGCTGTCGGCGTTAATCATATCGATGACGCCTTCTGCGTCGGACAACTCCATTTTTCCGTTTAAAAACGCACGTCTCGTAAATTCGCCTCGTTCGGCCAGCCTCGCTCCGTTGCGCACGCATTCGCCTATGACGCCTTCCGCAATCCTCGTGCCGCCGTGCAGATGAAACTCCACAACGTCCTCGCCCGTATAGCTTTTGGGCGCGCGAAAGTAGACCATATAACCGAGGTCGGAAAATTCACTCGTGCTTATACGGCCGAAATACATATAGTTCGGAGCGGGCGAGAAAGAGTTTTCAAGCGTTTTAGAGTGAAAAATCTTTTCGGCAACGCCAAGCGGCTTTCCGCTGAGCCTCACCACGCATATTCCGCCCCGTCCCGCCGGGGTCGACAACGCAACTATAGTGTCCATTTTTTCCTTTCAAAACGCAAACGGCAGTAACCTTTTCTTTTTTTCGGAAGAGAAAATCCGCAATCGCATTGCGGTTTTCACGGCCGAAAAATCGTTTTCGGATTCTGCCGTTCGATATCAGAAATGTTTTTTGTTATAACCGAAAGATTTGAATTTCGGAGGGCCGTTCTTTTTAAGATTGAACTCCGTTTCCTCCGTCTGTTTGTCTTCCTTTTTCGCGGGCGCGCTTTCACGTCTGTCCCGGTTGTCTCTCGATGCGTTATAATTTCTTCCGTTTCTTCCGTTGTTTCTGTCCCGACGGTCGTATCCTTCCCGGACTCCGCCCTCTTTCGGGATAATTACGACGTGACGATTATTGTCCTCGCCCTCGCTTTCGGTCGTTGCGAACTTGCTGTCCTGCAAAGCCGTATGAATAATGCGGCGCTCGAACGGATTCATAGGTTCGAGTTCGATTTTCCTTCCCGTTCTGTACGCCTTATAGGCAAGTCTTCCCGCAAGGGCTTCAAGGGTTTCGATTCTCTTTTCCCTGTAATTTTCGGCGTTTATCGTAACACGGATAAAATTGTGTCCTTTCTGATTTACGAGAATGAGCGCAAGATACTGAATCGCGTCGAGAACTTCGCCGCGATAACCGATAATAACGCCGCTGTCGCTGCCCGAGATATTTACGTTAAGTTCCTCTCCGCTTTCGGTGCAATCGGCATAACATCTTAAATTCATTCTTTCGAAAAGTCCGTTGAGAAAGCTAATCACTACGTCGGCGGGGCCTTCTTTTCTGGCGACCGTTACGACCGCCTTGCTGAACAGTCCGCCCTCGTGAATAACTTCTATCTCGGCGTCTTCTCTGTCGATACCGAGTTCGTTCAGGCCTTCCTCGATAGCCTTCTCGACCGACGACGCTTTAACCTCTATTTTTTCCATAAGGAAATTCTCCTTTAATTATTTAAACGTTGTTTCCAGCCTTTTTTCCTCGCGGCGTTTGTCGTTATGCTTGACGCACGCGTTGTATATAAGCTGGAAAATCGTGCTGAAAATGTTGCTGATTACCATATATATGGTAAACGCCGTGCTGTACAACAGCGCGAAGACCGAAAGCATAATGGGCATAAACCATTGCATAACTTTCATATTGGTCTGCATTGCCGCCTGCATGTCCTGCCCGTTCTGTCCGTTTGCGGAAGCGGGAACGGGAGGCTGATTCTGTTTCATAAGTTTCGTCGAAGCAAAGGTAATAAGACCCGTAATAATGGGAAGCAGCATGAAACCGTTCCATCTGCGGCCTTCCTTTCCGTTGCGCTTTACGTCGTTATACTTTGCGATAATGGGGCTCATAACTTCGTCGTATCCCGTCGCGCCGTTCTTGATTACCGCTCCGTCTATTCCGAGTTTACCTATTCCGTTGCCGATAAAGGTTTCGTAATCGGGGATGGGCTGTTTCCAGCTGTCGGGCATAAAGACGTTGTTAATCCAAAGGAATTTGATTTCGCCTTTGTATTTTTCGTCGAATACGTTCAGCACGGCTTCCTGCGCTTTTTCGGTCGCGACGTTTTTAGCGACGATACTCCTTTCGTTCTCGTCCGCAATCTCGGTTTCGAGTCTCGCTTCTTCGGCGGCCTTCGTATCGTCGTAAACCGCATAGTAAGTATCCGACAGATTGGTGTACATATCGATATTGTACTGTTTTACCATTCCGTTAAATCCCGCGAATATAAGAAAGAATATTACAAGCGAGATTATCGACGGCAAACAACTTCCCAGCATACTGTACTTTTCCTTGCGGTAAAGCTCCATCTGCTTCTGCGAATAAAGTTCCTTATTGCCGGCGTATTGTTGCTGAAGTTTTTCAAGTTGCGGTTTCATTCTTTCCATTGCGCGGTTGTTTTTGGTCATTACAACCTTCTGCCACACGTCGAACGGCGACATCGCAATTTTAAGAATAAGGGTAAAGCATATTACCGCCACGCCGTAGTTTCCTATACCTTTGTTAAGCGCGTCGATAAGCCACATTACGCCTTCGGCAAGTTTGTTTGCCAGAAGGCCCATTTCCATTATACTAGCCATTTTGCGTTTCCTTTATAATTTTCCGATACGGGGTCGTATCCGCCTTTGTTAAAGGGCGTGCACCTCAGTATTCTTAAAGCGCCCATAACCGCGCCTTTAACAAAACCGTGTTTCTGAATCGCGGTCAGAGTATACATCGAACAAGTCGGGGTATATATGCAGGACCGCGACAGATTGATAGATATAAACCGTTTGTAAAATCCGATTAAAACATTGGCGAGCGTTTTCATGATTGTAAGGAATGGCCCAGAATATCGGCCTTTTTGAGGAGCGACCTCATGGAATCGGCAATTTCGCTGCTTTTCTTGCCGTAAACCGTGCTTCTCGCCACGAATATCAAATTGTAACCCGCGTCTATTTCGGGTATCATAAGACGAACGCTTTCCCGCATCTGTCTTTTGACTCTGTTTCTCTGCACGCTTCCGCCCACCTTTTTGGAGACGGAAAACCCTATTTTAAGCGTTCCTTTGGTTTTTACGAGATACAAAACGAAATCCTTGTTTGAAAATACGGCGCCCTTTCTGTATATATAATTGAACGAGGCGCGTTTTTTCAGTTTATATTCTTTTTGCATTTCTCACCCGACCGCGAAACGCCGCACAACGAAATCAGTTGTGCGGGGTGAGTTTCGCTCTGCCTTTGTTACGACGACGCTTCAAAACGTTACGGCCTTGTTTCGTTGCCATTCTTTTTCTGAAACCGTGCACCTTCGTAACGTGTCTTTTCTTAGGTTGGTATGTCCTTTTCATATATGCCTCCTTTAAGGATTATTTTTCGCTTTTATATAAATATAACAACGCCTATAAATTATATTTTAAATCTTACGCACTGTCAACCGAATTTGCGATATTTGATTTTATGCCGCCTTTGACGGCCTTGTTTTCGGATTAGACGATTGATTGAAATTTTCGCGCTCGTCGTGCTATAATATGTGTCAATATGACATTCTTTTATTTTGTTTCGAGGTTTTATACTCCTTCTGTTGTAGGGTTATCGATTTTTCGACAAAATCGCAACAAAATATATTTTTTTGCGGCTTCCTCATATTCTCTCCGAAAAAATTCATCGATAATTCCGACGTCACAAGCGGTTTTTGAAAAAATATTAACGCTGCCCGACAAATATCAGATTCGGATATTTTTGAACGTGATATAACGCCGAATTTATTTTTAAATGAAAAATCAAAAGTCAGCCCATATTTATTTTTTAAATGAAAAAAACGAAAGTCAGACTATAACGGCAATAAAAAAATTTTAATTTTTGTTTTACCGGATTATTTACGAAAATTCAATCACTGTTACGTCTTACTTATAAACTGTGTTTATCTTCTGCTTCCTGCAAAAAATTAAATATTTGATTTTTAAAGAGAAATCGTCGCGTATGACGCTCTGACTATCAGTATTTAAAACCGAAACCAACTGTTTATTCAATTAAAATACCTAAAATTAATTATCCCTGATTGCCGGCATATCGACTTTAAAACACATATGAAAAAACCTACCTTTCCGTGTGCATACCGAATTCCGACGACGTTCGTTTATTACGTTTTTAATAAGCCGCACTGAAATTTTAAGTATTTCTCATTTAGACTTAGACTTTTCATCGTTTACGTTAGTTCGTAAAAAATATATCTTTTACTCATTATTAATAATTCGGGATTCGGCGCACGTATTCATAATTTAAAACATTCGTTATACGCATATTTTTCAAAACAGACGTCTGCCGTGCCGAACGGAAACGGCAACCGTATTCATATTACTTTTCGTGAAATTTATACAAAATACGACCGAGAACTCATCACTGTTTCTACTGACTAAACTATTTTTACAATCGAGCAGATTATTCGCTCTGTTGCGTCTTTACAATAATTTGAACCGAATACACAATTATCATAATACTCATCGTACAAATCGTCCGGCCTTGACGTTTAGTTTTCTCCGCTTCAGACTCGGCGCAAAAAATTCCTTTCATATAAAACATTTTTAAGCAGATGCAAGTTTCCATTAAAAATATAATGTTTTTAAAAATCTATTTACCTTTCGTTTTTCTTCAGATACAATAATAAATTCTATCCGATAACTCCCGCTTTTATTTGTTTCGTAACAAAAGTCCGTTTTGGCAAGAGCGCATCCGACCCGCTTGTATTTTTCGGCATTAAAGCTATCTTCAGGTTTTCATATTCCCTTAGCTCGTCAAAATGGTCGTAAAATAATCTCTGAATACGATTTCTTATCGTCGCCGAAACTTTTATTTGCAAAAAAACATTTTCGGCAAACAGCTTACGACGTATCATTCGTTAAGGAGATTCGCCAGTTTTCTCTGCTCATTTCCAACCGGCCGTTTTTGTCATGGTTTCAGCAATCGAAGATTTCTTTCATCATCAGCAACAGTATTTCGACAATGGTTTTGCATAAATTACAACAACAAAAGCGCTGCCTACGTGACGTAAATCAAATCGGATATCTTCCGGAATACCTTCAATAATATTTCCCTTTTCTACTCAAAAATCAAATAAATAGTTTTGCAGAGGTTCAATAATTATCAAGAAAGAACGTCTCAACTCATCAAGACTCATCTACAATGATTTTATGCGCATAATAAGCCTTAAATATTGTTTTTAATCAAACCATAAATAATTCGGCTATTTCGGTGTAACATAAATAATTTAGCAATCATTACTACGGTATCATTTACTAATTATCTTGTTTTTTAATACCGTAAGACCTTTTGTGTTAAAGTCAAATTAACTGAATAGTTTCTGTCTCTTATACACATCTCCGAGCCCACGAGACTAAGGCGAATCTCG
>ENA-OYYI01000213-OYYI01000213.1-human-gut-metagenome-genome-assembly--contig:-NODE-213-length-27173-cov-6.778228_pt1 | contig 27173 bp, 25 predicted proteins | sample MGYA00244063_ERZ653448 | MGnify/ENA primary metagenome ERZ653448 (study PRJEB26926, sample SAMN06165192) | human gut metagenome | biome: ENVO:00009003; feature: ENVO:2100002; material: ENVO:00002003...
GAGATTCGCCTTAGTCTCGTGGGCTCGGAGATGTGTATAAGAGACAGGCGCAGATGGCGCTGGGCGCGGCAAAGGCCGCCGGTGCGGATATCGCGGTCAGCGTTACCGGTCTGGCAGGCCCCGGCGGCGGCGATGCCGTCCGGCCTGTGGGCACGGTGTATCTGGGCGCTGCCCGGGGAGACAGGGTGTATGTGAAAAAGCTGTTCGTCTCCCGTCCGGACCGTGCGCTCATCCGCGCCCGCGCCGCACAGACTGCGCTGGAAATGGCGCTGCGGCTGGCACAGGGCAAGACCCCTGCCGGTACGCAGGTGCTGGCCGAAAGCGCACAGCATGACCCCGCCGCCCTGACCGCCTTGGACGAGACCCTGCGGGAAGAGTAAGGGCGGCCCCTGCGGCCGCAGGGGGGATGCGTCATGACAAAAGAAGAAAAGTGCCCGGCGGGCTGCGTGCTGCGGCTGTTCGGTGCGCCGGAGCAGACCGTGCAAAAGGTTGTGGAAGCCCTGCCGGACGCTTGGCAGGGCACGGTGCACTGCCGCAGCCGGGGTGCGGAAACGCTGGTGGCGCTGCAAAGCAGCACCCCGCAGCAACTGCACCGGGCAGTACAACTGCTGCGGACAAGCCTTGCCCCGGCGCTGTACGGGGAAGGGGAGCAGACTCTTGCCGCTGCCGCAGTGCAGGCGCTGGAACAGCACCGCAAGCTGCTGGTGTGCAGTGATACCGCCGCCGGGGCGCTGCTGGAGACCCGGCTGGAAAACCTTCCCGGCGCGGAAAAGGTATTCGATTTTGGCGCTATGAGCTACGCCAATACCGCGCTCACCGCCCGGCTCAGCCGCAAGCTGCGCAAGGCACCGCAGGCAGAGCCTGCCCGCATACTGGCGCGGGTGCAGGTCATGCAGAAGCTGACCGGTGCCGCGCTGACGGTGGGCTGTGTGGAACTGCCCCAAAGCCGTCTGCTGCTGGTGGGCGGTAAAAAGGGCTGCTGGCTGCGGTGCCTTGCGTCGGACGAGAACCCCGGGCTATGGCTGCTGGATATGCTGCGCCGTGCCGCCTGTGGTCTGCCGCAGGCTGGGGGCACAAACTGGCAGCCCTATGGCAGAGCCGTGCCGGATGCAGCCCTGACCCCTGCCTCCCTCACGGCGGAACAGTCTGCATCGCCGCGCCCGAAGCGCCGCAGGCTGGGCAAGGCACTGGTGGTGCTTTTGCTGCTGGCACTGGCAGCACTGGCTGCGGGCTGGTATTATACCGGCGGCGACCTTGCCGCCCTGCCCCAAAAGCTGCAAAGCCTTGGCGCAGAAAGCCTGCCCCACGCCGGGGCAAAGCTGGTGTGAGCGCTGCGTTGGCGCTTTCACTTTCAATAGAGAAAAAACCAAGCCCGGAGGGTTCGTAAACCTTCCGGGCTTGGTTTTTGCACTGGCGTCCCCGATGTGATTCGAACACACGGCCTTCCGCTTAGGAGTAGGGGCTGAAGCCATAAATCCTAGGCAAAAGTAGGTAAAACAAGTAACGTTTTATCAATTGATTTTTTGTTGCGCTATCAATCTGAGTAAAGAACACAAACCCCGAAATAAAACGAGTAAAAGGCTTTTCATTAGCAGAAAATTAGCAGAGCTAATGAAAAGTGGAAGGTTCATTGTAAAATGCCCACCTTTCATTAGCTGGGAAGTGTACGTTTCCCTACGGATATTTGCTTGTTTAGCATTCGTGAACCAGACCATACAGCCGTAGCTGGTGTGATGGACAAATGTTTTCAATAGAAAAAGACCAGAGCTTTCTGCGAGAAAACTCTGGTCTATGTAACAGTGCGAATGGAAATGCGCATTGTCTTGTAAAAGGAAGGGGCTTATGGTATTCTTACGGGAGTAAAGGCACTGGATGCAAGGAACTTTGCGTGATTTTAGGAGTGTGCGATGGAAAAGAAATTTAATATTGTAGTCGGTGAAGATGGAACTGTAAAACTCCCAGATGCGGTTCTGGAAAAACTTGAAGTCAAACCCGGAGAGGAAGTTCGCTTCGAGGTAGATGACAATTTCTATGCAGTCAGGCTTCTATCGCGGATAGAAGCTGAACGCTTGGATTACTTGAATTGGATGCATAATAAACATTGCCCCTCTATTGAGGAAATGATTGCAGAGTCGAGAAAACAAGCCACTCAGAACATTGTGATCTCCCGTATCCTTGATGGGATGCCGGCAGAAAAAATCGCAGAAGGCTATGAAGTTTCACTCGATTATGTAAAACAGCTTACACATCAGCTGAAGATGGACATAGAGGAAGCTAAGGCGAAAAAACACAAAGAAACGGGATCATCCTAAAACAGATAGCGGCAGTTTTCCATATACGGAAAACTGCCGCTGTTTATGTATAGAGGCTTATAGGTTCTTTGCAAGATTTTTAATGAGTGTAGCCATAGAGGGGTCAGCCAGCAGTTTAGCAAGAGCTGCTGCCGCATCTGTATCGACTGGACTGGCTTTGGGAGTGGATTGCTCTGCGCGAGGGAGGACTTCAGGCTCTGCACCATGATGCTGATAGAAGAAATCGTCGAATCGTTGTGCGTTCAAACGCCGATCATCATCCAGAATGTGTGCGTACTGCTCGGTGACCATCGAAGCCTGTGCATGACCGGAATCGCCCTGCACGGCTTTGATATCGCCGCCGTTCAGCTTGAGCTTGTATGTAATGCTGGAGTGTCGGAAGCTGTGGAAAACCACTTTGGGGAGATCGTTTTCCTCAATCAGCTGCTTCAATGCACCGTTAATGGTGGATTGTTCGGTCGGCATTCCCAGCGGGCCGGCAACCACGAGATTATAGTCTGCATACTCTGCACCCAGTGCGTCCTTTGTCATGTCCTGCTCGGCTTTATAGTGGACAAGCATTTCAGCAACTGTTTTGGGGAGAAAAATGGTTCGGATACTGCTGTCTGTTTTAGGGCTTTTCAGAACCTGGACCGTGGTGCAGCGGGAACTCAGCGAGGGAAAACGAGTGATGACATTTTTATTTTCCAAGGCGTTCAGCGAAGCAATATCTACACGCTGCAATTCCTTATTTATGTAAATGGAGGCTCGCCCGGCTTCAATGCTTTCGGGGGAGATATCCACACAATCCCATGTCAGACCGAGCAATTCCCCTAAGCGCAGGGAACAAGAGAAGGAGAGGCTGATGCAAAGCCGGAGCCGTGGATCATCACAGACTTCTAAGGCATGGAACAGGGTCTCGGCAGTCCAGATATCACGCTTCTTTGCAGTGTATTTGGGCAAGGTGGCATAAATACAGGGATTCTTTTCCATAAGTTCCCACTTTACAGCCTGCTCAAAGGCACTTCTCAAAATTTTGTGAACCGAACGAACCGTGCCGGGAGAAACGTATTGATGCTGACGCTTTCCACACATAGGGTCAACGGCTTCGTATTTAAGCAGCCGCTGATAATATCCCTCAATTACGCGGGTGGTGAGATCTTGCAGCTTCATTGAGCCGATAAGCGGTTCTATGTAGTTTGAAATCAGTGCAGTGTTTGATTGATAGGTTGAAAGTGCCCATTTGGTTCTTCCGTACAGGGTGACGTATTCTTTAAGCAGGTCTTTTAGAGTTCGGCACTGGGGTGCCACAAAGGTACCGACGGATTCTTTGTATTCGACCTCTTTCTTACGGTTTTTGGCATCTGCAAGGTCGGTAAAGGTTTCCCATTTCTGCTTTAGCGTTCCATTAGTGTGTTTGTAGGTATAGACAACGCAGTATCGGTTATTGCGTTTGACAATGCTAGCCATTATACATCCTCCTCTACTTTACGTTTGGACTTCAGAACTTCATCGAAAGCATCTTTTTGGATGCGTTTTACCCTTCCCAACTTCATCGTTGGAATTCCTTCTTTGAGAACCCACGAGTCAAGTGTTGGGCGGCTGATTCCGTAAAAAGCCTGAATTTCCTGAAAACTGTAGTATTTCCCATTCTTGGGACATTGCAGTTTTAGCGGCGGCTCCTCATGCGTTTCTTTTTTCGGTTTTTGAAGTTGGTATGTAGATTGGCTTTTAAGCCATGCCTTAAAACTTTTTTTGGTAATGCGCGGCCTGTCGGCCACGCGCTCAATGACGAAACAATCTCGGTATTTTTTGCAATCAAGAATCCCATAAACATTCTTGCGTGGGATACCGAGTAGTTTTGCCATTTCCGGGATGGAGATGGTTTGCGCTTCAATCTCCCGGTCACGCTCACGGTCGGCTGCTGTGCGGTAGCGACTTTGTGATCGGTACCACCGCTCAAAGTCCTCTTTGGGAATTCTCATACAGAAGTCTGCCGTTTCTGTTTTCAACTTGCCCTGTCGGATGAGTGTATAGATCGTTTCGGGTTTCACCTTCAATATCTCGGCGGCGTCAGGAACGGAATAGGACCGTTTGCAAAGTTCCTCGCCCGGTGGCGAACCATTGACCTTATGATATTTGACCTGATTGGCATACCATTTCTCAAAGCTGGAAATAACGATACGCCTTTTGTCGTTTATCAGAATGACTTCAAAGAGATTCTTATGAAGCAGCCAATAGCTGTCTGTTTTGCCAAGGCCGAGAAGCTGCCGCATCTCACGAACCGACATGGTGGTTTTGGTAGTGGCAGGTTCAGCTTTTCCGTATAAGGGAGCCGAAGTATTCCGCATATCATCCATGAAAGACACCTCTCTATCTATGTAAAAGTTTAGCCGGGATTTCTCATCCCGGCTAAAGAATAGCAGATTTCGCGTGAAATGTTGAGGATGTCAAACAGCAGGATTGCGTTCAACAGTGCCATCATTGAGCCATGCTTCAAAGCTGGCTTTGGAAATACGGTAAGCGCCGCTTACCTTGAACCAGCGGAATTCGTTCTGCTTCAGTAGACGGTAGACAGTGGGACGGCTCAGGAGCAGCATTTCCATCAGGTCTTCTACGGTATAGCAGCGGCTGTCCTTTGCTGTGGAAACAGGGGAGGAAACCGAGTTGGGCGAAGGTTCTTCATGGATAATCATTGGATAATACCTCGTTAAATATACTTAAAGTTAAAACTTGAGCGGCAATGCAGCCCGGCGGCTGCCACCATTATAAATAGTATAGACCTGCTGAAGGTACTTCGTCTTGCCGGGAAGGCTTACGCCTGCGGTTCGTGCAAGGCGAAAAATCGTGAATGCATCGACCTGCCGCAGTTTGGCAATCAGACGGCTTTTACTGTATTCGGAGTGGTACAGTTCTACAAAGCGGCAGATGCCGAGCAGATTTGCAGAACTCATGGAATCAGGTTCTCCGTCCCACGCATTCAGCAAAACATCAAGGGATTCGATATACAGTTCAGGACCAAGCCGGATGAATTCGTGATAGGCGGTTGCGATGCAGCTGATCCGCTGCTTGCCCCGGCCTTCTTCAAAAGAAAGATGAACGCCAGCCAATTCGGTGGCCTGCTGGAATGCAACGGCAGCAGGCTCCCCTGCAAAAATCAGGGCACGGAGCTTTTGCCCTGCACTCAGCCGTTCCGAAATGCCTGTCTGCTGTGCAAATAGGAGGGCTTCTTCCTGCTCGGTCATGTTAAAGTAGACCTTGCAGCGAATCTGCAGATCATCACCACCGTTCAGGAACTTCCGGGCAGCGATGGTGTTCTGCCCGTCCATCACATAGTAGTGACCATCCCGGAAGCTGATCTTCGGCTCATTGGCAACCCGCTCGTCAAATTCTTTTGCGATACGGGCAACACGAGCGGGGTGAAGAGCACGCTGATAAGTGTCGCGCGGCACGATCAGCTCACTGCTGTTCAGGCACATTTCATGGTAAGGTTTTACAACTGCGTTCATCATAAAGGAACCTCCTTCTTTTTTTGCAGAAAATCAATTCCTGATTGGATAATCGAACCGATTTTCTTCTTTTCGTTATCGGATAAGCGGAAAGCGGAATACCGTTCATAACAGATATTCCAGCGGAACATAAGCGATTGAAGCGCATCATCCAGTTCTGCAACCATGAACTCAACAGAAGATTCCGTCGGGGTGGAGAGCATCCTTTCCGATATCTGCTCAATGCTATGTAGATCGCCTTTTGTGTGCTTGGCGAGAGCAGGGGGCTGACTGTTCAGCACCCGAAGATTCTGAAACTGCTGGGAGAGCAGCTCTTTTGCAGCGGCGAGAACATCCTCCTGCGGAGGAGCCGTAAGGTATTTTCGGAATGACTTGTATCCAATGAACCCAAAGCTGTATTGCAGACACACTGACACTTGCCGCATTTCATATTTGGACAGGTGCCCAAGGTAGCTTAACACTCTGGATTTATCTGCGGGGCGCGGGCTTTCGCAAATCGCCATAGATGGCGCACTCAAAAAACGATTGTGCAGAATAAAATGCGTTGGCATATTTCGCTTTTTGATCTGTGTTGTCAGTGGAACGACCAGAAGAACATTGGAATAAAAATTACCGTCATCGTTTTGGACAACAATGGCAGGTCGGATGCCGCCTTGCTCGGAACCGCTGTAAGGATTCAGATCCATCATGTAGACATCCCCGCGCTTGTACATCCAGTTTGCGGGCATAGGCGGATACTCTTTCTCTTTTTTACCTCGTGTGGCCAATTTGGATTTCTCCTTTCTATCCGTATATGTAACAGTGGGCTGCTCGCACAGCCCACCCTACTATCTCAAACAGCAAATTGCTGTGATTTATAGTTCTATACCTTTCCGTATTTGTCCCCGACATCCCCGGAAACCGAAAACTCTGTTTTCGTGTGGGAAATCTTTCAGCCGTCCGGCAGCGTACCGAATCCATAGGGTTCTCACCTCTCCGTGGTTCTCACCGAGCTGCCCGAAGGCAGAAGTATCATTATTCTGTGATGGCTCTTAGCTATGGAGAAGCTGTCATCCATTTACCGTCAACCTACCGCTCATTCCCTCAGTGGGAGATCATCGCATTTGTTACGGACGTGGCTCATCATCACAGGAACGTGACTGAAGAATGCGTGTTCAATTTTCAAGGGGCGGGATAGCTTGAGGGCTGCTTTGAACGCTTGCCGAAGCTATGGCTGTATTGTAACCGATGCGGAACGAAATGAACAGGAACTCAGAGTTCACAATTTTTGAGGAAAATAGGAAGTATCGTTCCTGTTTCTCGATGAGCCGTCAAAAATATATTTCCTGACTTTATGTAAGAAATGAAGTATTATACTCGTAAGAAACTAACTTACGAGTATATAAATTCGATAAATACACTTTGGGGAGGGAACAAAATGAGCCGATTTTACTGCCGCGATGAGGAACTTCGGAAGTTAAATAAACGATATGAGAATACCGTAATGAAAAAATCGGTTTGGACGAACTGGAACTGATTCGGGAATATGCAGCAGTCTTTGGGAAAGGAACAAACTACCACTACTACATTTTCTCGAAAAGCGGATTTACGGACGGACTACTTCAGGCACAGGAACGCGGAGAAGTACAGCTGCTTACCCTTGCCGATATTTTTGAATAACACAAGAAACGCTCTTGCCGGTGTAAAACTGGCAGGAGCGTTTCTTGTTGAAGTGATTATAAAAGACCTTTGATTTTTTCAAGATGATCTATAGCGGCTTGCAGTTCATTTTGAAACTGATTCCTAGAAGGATCTCGACCCAAAAGAAGATAATCCATACTGACATGGAAGTATTCTGCAATATCGATCAGGATTTTTACAGAGCCATTGGAGCTTCCCCTTTCAAGATCGCCGAGGTGTCGATGGGAAACACCAAGTTTTTCAGCAAGTTTTTCCTGCGATAACTTCGCATTTGTACGCAAAGTAAAAATACGGTTACCAATAGCATTCGGATCAAAGCTCATGTGTGACCTCCAAATTTTCGATAAAGCATGAGAAGTCGAAAACTCGGAGTTGCTACGGATATCTAGCCGCTTGGGGCATCCACGAAAAACGGACAAACATAAAGCCTGCTCCTTTTTACGGGAGCAGGCTACCTGAAGGCTAAAAAAATAGCCGGACAACCAACTAACAGAGCGGTTCTAAAGCAGAATCACTCTATCAGCTGTTGCCCGGCTATTTGGTGCGCGTTTCATACATTGCCTTGCGGCAATGGCCCGTTGCTCGGTGACGAACAGTCCATATTCAGGGTGCAATGCACCCGATTTTTGAAATTGTGTTTTGCCTATAAAGCAATCAACGCCTGCGATAGGCTAAATCAACCGTTGCTACGTTGCCGCACTTGAGGCACTTTATGCGGATAGTGCCTGAACAGCTCTCATCTTTTTGGTAGAGCTTGTGTCCGCAAACGGGGCAAAACCTCCAGCCGATGCTGAATTGTGCCTGCTGTATATTGCTCAACGGTTTATTTTTAAAAGAACGATTATTTGACTGAATCATGTTTATTCTCCAAATCGGATGATGTCCAATGGATGGCAGTGGATGGGTTTGCCTTTTATAACCTGCATCTGCTGTAGTCTGATCCTGATAGCAGACCACGATACTCCCATCCGCGCAGCCATCTCCAGAATTTTTTCATAGTTCGGGTCAGATTCGGATTTGTATAGGATTCCATTCGGCAGGCGCAGCGCTGCTCGTTCTATTTCGGCGTTGACCAGAAATGTTGGCATCAGCAGCTCTGCCGCAAGGGTATTTGCCTGCCATTCCTCCCATGAGGGTTGTCCGTTTCGTTCCCGATAGGCAATGTGCCCACGGCACTTGACTGCTTTTCCATAGTCGTTCGGAAACAGGTCAGCCAGAATATGGTGTGCCGCCTCATGCGCTATCGTGAAATTCCGGCATCCGGTGCAGCTGTCTGCCGCAAGGGCAGAATCGATCACAACGTCCTTCGGCATGAATATCTCTACAAGCTTTGTACCATCCCCTAAAGTTACGGTAAAACCGCATCTTTGAAAAACGGTCAGTCCGAGGACGCTGCCATCGCTACATAGCGGTAGCATTTTCACATTCAGCCCAAGAACAGCGCTTGCAAGCCGTTCAGGGTCAATGGGTTCCGGGGCATCTTTGCTGATCCCGAAGCGGGTATAGTACTGGTCGATATACTTACCCGCTATGCGCGAAAGATCTGCGCGGGATAAGTACCTTGCCATTACGAAACACGGCTTTCCGGCACGGAGCAGTAGGCTTCCACGAACCACTTGCCCTGTTCAAGCCAGAGATTCCGCTTCTGCCCGCAGATCATGCAGGTGAAGCACTGCCCCTTCCCGCCAAGGCGCGATGTGCCACGCCTGACAGCCAAAACACGGTCGATTCCATAGATATGGCTTTTGTCGTAGTTGATGGCAAGAGGGCGGATCTTGCCATCAGGTGTAAAGCGAACGTCCACTTCAACGTATCTCTTTTCACGGTGAAGCTTGTTGTCATCACGCATCGAGGGACCTCCTTCTCCTTTTTTAGGTTGTTTTTACGGTGGTTTAATTTGGATTTTTTACACCAAATTGGTGTTTACGACTTGATTATACTGCGATTGGTTTTAGTTGTCAACTACAAATTTACGAAAATATTTTCGAAGTCCTGTCGATTTTGCTTAAACCACGCACCACAACGCAAGTCACAACCGTTAGTGTTCCTTCACCCCCATTTTCTCCTTAACCTTGTCCGGCACATCGATCAGACCAAAGCGGTAGAACATCCCATAGATATACGACACGCCCCTGATATCTCCCAGCGCCTTGGGTCTGTCCACTACCTCTCCGATTTTACCGATATTGTGATACGCTAGCATCACAGAACTCCAAGCAAGGCTCTTGCTGTCCTCTCTGCGGTCGATCCACAACTCCTTGGTGAATTCATCTTCCCTGCCCTTCTTCAGCTTGTAAGTAAAGGGCAAGCCGGACAGAGTCTTGAACTTATATCCCCGAAAAGCCACTACGCACTTCCAGAGGTTTTCTTCGCAAGGGTCCTTCTTCAGCACAACCACAGCTCGGTAGTGACGCTGCCGCTCTGCCCCGGCACTGATATTCGCCGCCTCAGCTTCCTCCGGGAAGTACACGCCTTTCTCATACGGCAGATAAGAGGTCACAGAGGGACGGGACAGCCGTAAGGCAGACATTGTGGAGGTGACAGAAGCAGAATAGCTTTGTGTTTCTCTGAAGGCATTAAAGGTTCGTTGGACGAGCTTTGCCGTATCCGACTCGTAGATCCCGGCTGTGATAAGCAGCTTTCTCACCTTGATGGGGTTGAGGGACAGTGCATCTGCGATGGATTGCAGGCTCATTTTGTCCGCATAAAGATCAGCAGCCGCTTCCATCTGCTGTGCTAGGTTCTTGGATGCACTATACTCTGGCTTTGTTGGCTTCCGCCCACCGCCGGGCTTGCGTGTGTTACCCAATTATTTTCACCTCTCTTTTAAATTCGTCACAAACTATATATCATGCTCAAGAATATGCCGTGTGAACTTCTGGAGTTCAGTCCACACGGCGTATTCCTTTATTTCAGTTTTTTGAGGACATCATCTGCCGTCATGCCGGATGCAAGCAGCTTCTTCAGCACAGCTTCGGTCTCGACCTTCTTAGCAACTTCGGCAACCTTCTTAGCCTCCAGCTTTGCGATTTCTTTTTCGGTCTGCTTGATCTCCGCCTTCTGCGGCTTTAGACTTTCACGAAGAGACTTGATGTCGTTCTTCAATTCTTCAATATAGGCGACAGTCTCGGAAAAGTCTTCTTCACGCATCGCCTTGTCCTTCTACAATTTTGCAATCTGAGCATCGAAATCGGTAGATGCGGTAACACGGTTCTTGCCGACTTTGATTCTGGTCATAGGATGATATCTCCGATGGTTTTCAAAAAAGTTGTGCATATTTGTGAATGCCAATATATACTTGAGCCACTTTCCGCACACACAATATTATTGGAACACCGTTCCAACCATTTCTTTTATGATATTTGAAGACAGTTTGAGATATGCGCTCTCTATTCGATTCTTATTCTCTCTGTTAGTGTTTTGTCCATTTCTTAAATGAAGTGCCTCATTATATAGTGGCTGTAAAAGATAAAAAATTTCCGGAATTTGATTTGAATGTAAGTCAGCGAATGCCAGTTTCTCTTTTGATCCATGTTTGTTATAATACTCACATCTTATATCTTCCGGAATCAAAGCAACTGTTTTTTCTTCGATTTTAATTCTGAGTCCTAAGATAACAGCAAGCACATTATAATCTTGATTGCCCAAATACTTATCGGAAATTTCCGAATACAAAGAACGCACAAAAGACTGACTGTCCGTCCAAAAACCATTCGGAAGCTGTGATAGTATATCTGGCGGAATCGTCCAATTCACAGGATAGAAATGCAGAAGATATTTCTCCAACTCCCCACCAAGCGGATTTCCGGACTGTTTTAATGTACTTCTTAACTGCAGTAGTTTAACAAATTTATCATTTAGATTGATATCACTCGTGTTCGTTAAGTAATGAACCGCCATCCCCTTAAAATGATAACTAGAGAAAACCGCCGGGTCAAGATGCGTCATTAGAATCGGAAATACTATATTGCCATCTGATTTGATACGGTTCAAAAACTGACTTAAATAATATTGGACAGCCAGAAGATTCGTTCCATCCAAATAATCAAAGACTTCATCAACAATCAATATACAAGGCTTATTTTTTACAGAGATAGAAAAAGCTATCAAATTAGCTACAAAGTATAAAACATCTCGTTCGCCATTGGACATTCGCCCTGCTCTGCCGAAAGAAACGACCAATTTATTATTACGAACAGCTGATCTGAGCGGCAAGCCAGTCGTATTGAATTTTGTCAGTCGTTCATCCAACAATCTTTTTGTCCTTTGATAAACTATCCACTTTAACGCACTTTGCGCTTTTTCAATGTCACCGCTTTTCTCACATTTCACAAGTTGTATCAGGTATCGCACTTGATCAATTTCAGATAAGCCAAATTCATCTGACAGCGCACAAAGAATTTCCTCTGCAGCAGCATGGCCGCAGAAATTCGCCCTTTTTTCTCCAGCATTTTCAGAATTAGTATCTACCAATATGGACTGAATGCGTATTTGTGTGGCGCATTTATGGAGGGCATTTCTATGCTCAAGAATAAAACGAAGACCACTTTCTGACGTTAAAAAGCCCGATATATTAGGAGTATGTCTTCCAAATTCATTTCGCATATCAGAAAATCTATATGGAATTACTATGTGCTCCACTTTTTCACACACTTCGATATCTCGTATAAACAACTTTGCTGACTGAGTAGCATATCCTCCCATATTACGTCCTGTTGCCTTTGCATATACAGGGCTATTAATAACATGTATGTAGAAAGTTCTAGATACATCTCCATGCTGATTATCCGATTCGACTCGATTGATTGTGCCATTATCATCACGGTAGGTAATTTCTAACTTTGGAATATTACAAGCATCTTGATTATAGTAGTCATCATTATCCAGCCGCATACGGCCGTGAGATGCAGCTGTGAAAGCGGCTGTAAGAGTGGATTTTCCAAATCCATTTGGGGCCACAAACAGATTAACTTTATTTGAACACAGTCCATCAAACGTATTTTCCCAAGTCGCTTTCCCTTTGATATTCTGAATTTTGATTTTACTAATAAATATGTGACCCACCTCTTTCACAAGTAATATGCATAAATCATATCTATAATACCAGAGATATCATTTGTGGTGCAATTATCCTCTGGAATATGAATAGTTACTGTTTCTGCATCTTCTTTAATGCGGACACGTTGCGCAACCTTTCTCAAATCCGCATAATATATCGGGCATGGATCTTGTAATGAAACATACAGTAGAATAACAGGTATTCGATTTTGCTTTGCATATTGAAGATTCGATTTAGATATCCCCACACAGGAAACTACCGGTTTATTCTTTTGTGGAATAATTGTCTTGCTTGTTCCTTTTATTTGTACAAAGGCAATTTTACCCGTCGGAACACCATTTTCAAAGCATTCGACGATTCCATCAATACCATAATCACGTTCCGTTAGTTCTCGGTAAAGATAGTCCCCTTTTTCTCCAAAGCTATCAATTCTGCTCCTAATACAATTCTTGGACTTTGTCCCAACAACATGTGGATAGATTCTTGCCATAATTTCATCCCATAGTCATGCATCTTAGCCACAGCATCCATGCTGTGTTGCCTGCCGCCCACCACGTAGAGGTGCGCAAAGTTCGAGCGGCAAAGCCGTGAGAAAATTTCCCACGGTTCAAATATAACCCTTTAAAAACTAGTTTTCAAGGGCACAGGTGAAATATACATCAGTCCGTACACTTTATCAAGTTACGTTCAGACAGCGTAGCCCTTGTTCTTGATGACCTCCACGACCTGAGACACATACTTCTGGCAGGTATCATGATCAGGGGCTTCTACCATCACGCGAACGACAGGCTCAGTGCCGGACTCACGCACCAGAATGCGGCCGGTATCGCCCAGTGCTTCTGCCACAGCTTTGACTGCCTCCTGCACTGCCGGGTCGTTCTGTGCAGCCTTTTTATCAGTCACACGGATGTTCTCCAGAACCTGCGGATATATCTTCAGCGGCTCAGCCAGCTTGCTCATGGGCATCTTCTTGGCCAGCATAACTTCCATCATCTTCAGGCTGGTCAGGATGCCGTCACCGGTGCTGGCGTACTTGGAGAAGATGATATGTCCACTTTGCTCACCGCCAATACGGCAGCCGTTCTTAGCCATGTACTCATAGACGTACTTGTCGCCCACAGCGGTCTTGGCGTAGCCGATGCCATTCTCATCAAAAGCCTTATACAGGCCGAAGTTGGACATGACCGTGGTAACGACGGTATTGGTCAGCAGCTTGCCGCGCTCCTTCATGTAGCAGCCGTAGATGTACAGGATATGGTCGCCAGTGATCACATTACCCTTTTCATCCACACACAGGCAACGATCAGCATCGCCGTCATAGGCGAAACCAACATCCAGACCCTTCTCTACCACGAACTTCTGCAAGCCCTCAATGTGAGTAGATCCAGCATTGTTATTGATATTCGTACCGTTGGGCTGTGCATTGATGACGTAGGTGTCAGCACCCAGCGCATCGAACACAGACTTAGCGATGTTCCATGAACTGCCATTGGCGCAGTCCAGACCAACCTTCACACCCTTGAAGGAGTAGATCCCGAGGCTAATCAGGTAGCCCATGTAGCGGTTGCGGCCAGAAACATAGTCCACAGTGCAGCCGATGTGTTCCCGATGGGCAAAGGGCAGCTTCGGCCAGTCCTTGTCGAACACATGGAGCTTTCCGTCGATGTAGTCCTCTACCAGCAACAGGATTTCCTCGGGCATTTTCTCGCCATAGCAGTCGATCAGTTTGATGCCGTTATCGTAGTAGGGATTATGGCTGGCAGAAATCATGATGCCACAGTCGAAGTCGTCCACGCGGGCGATGTAGGCCACACTGGGCGTAGTAGTGACGTGCAGCAGATAGGCGTCTGCGCCGGAAGCAGTCAGACCAGCAACCAAGCTATACTCGAACATATAGGAGCTGCGGCGAGTGTCCTTACCGATGACGATGCGGGCAGGCTCGTTGTTGCCGTTACGCTCGCGCAGGGCGTTGTAGTACCAGCCGAGGAAGCGGCCAACCTTGTAGGCGTGGTCGGCAGTCAGATCAATACCAGCTTCACCACGGAAGCCATCAGTCCCAAAATATTTTCCCATTATAGTTTTTCCTCATTCAAAGAGTGAATTGACGAATAGAAATGTGCCTTTAGCCGGATAGTTATCCGTTGCCTGCTGCTCACCACGGAGAGGTAGCACACTTAAGCAGCACAGCCATGCTGGTGCATGGCCGATAGGTTTTAGTTCCGTCTGATTAATGGTTGTTCAATCAACCGAATCCGAACCATATCAATTATCGTACACACGGTATAAATTGCCGCCACTGAAACGACGGCATGGATTATCACATTGCCTCCTTGATATGCCCCAACATTATTGCAAACATCCACCCATAACCAGCGACGCATAGTATCGCTATTAGCATGGATACAAAGAACGCCAAATGTTGCTGCTGCGATAGTATTAATTCCCCTACTATATCCAATTCTCAAGTTCTTGAAGAAAAGGAACGCACTAACACCAGTCATCAATGCGAATACTTTATTAGAATCTGCCACGAAAAAGTAACAGAGTCCTATTCCTTTTCCAACCATGCGACTAAACATAGCCAGAACAATAATGCTTACCCATGAAAGCAGCAAAGATACCCCAGCTATCAAACCAGTGACGGTTACGTTGCTAAACCATTTTTTGGGATACAGACGAATATACGACGCTATCACATAGAGGACGCTAAACCATGTGACATAATTGAACACTACATTCGCTTTTGCAAAGGAAGGCAGGAAAGCATAAACGCCTATGCACCATGCCATCAGCAAGAGGTGTTCCTTCTCTGTCAGTGCATGAATCAACTTGTTTAGGAACGGAATCAACAGATAGAATAGCAGAAAGCAACCGGTAAAATTATCTGCTACTGTAAAAAACGGAAATACCATTTTCATGAATCCCTTGACGGAAAACGCCTCATAGCCGGTGAAAAAGAAAAGACACCAGATTGTCACTGCGTAAAAGTACCTTTCTCCCAGCAGCTTAAAGAATTTCTTCTTTGTAATCTCCGAGGTACACATAAAGTATCCCGTTATCAGCACAAAGCAATTAATACCTGTCTTGCCGCCCCAGCCAAACAGCAGCAGAAAGTAATCCTGAAAATGCAGGCTAACTTATGTATCAATACAGTCAATCAATCCAGAATTCACAACATAGTGATGCGCCACAATCATCAGCATCGAAAGGATACGAAAAAGTTCAATGTTAGAACTTCTTCCCCCCCCCGAATTTATTGGCCTTTACCGCAATTTCGTCCATTTCCAAACCTCTCAAAAAATCTTTCTTGTCAGCTTTTCTATCACAGATGCGCTCCACATCTTTCAGTGATAGATTCTCGTATCCGGATTCACATTGCTTTCTCATGAGTAACAGATTCGTATTCTTCCTTCGTCACTGTTCCTGAATTCGAATAATCTATCATACCAAATGCGAAGCCAAATGCATATTTCATAGCTCTAATAAAGAATGGGACAAATAGCAGGCATAGCAGAATAGTAAAAAGCCTTGGGAAGCCTGTAACAAGAAGAATAATATTCAATATCCCTATAACAGTCATGGTCGCATACGTAACTGTGTTAGATACTTGTTTCTCATCAATCTTATCGTTCTTTGTTTTTCTTTCTTCAAGCAACCTTACCGAATCATTAACTAGTGTTTTTGTTGCCGAATCCAGCGAAGTCACAGCAAATGCGAGCATCGTTAATGCTGTCAACACATAAATAGCGAGACCTCGCGAAAAAGAAAGTGTATAGCCCGTTGCTGCTGAAACGATATGCCAAATAACCGTTAACTCAATCAATGAAAATGTGCCATACTTAATAACGGATTTTACTGAATAGCCATTGCTACAGTATGCTACGAAACGACCACAAAAGACAGACCACGAAACAACTGTTGCTTCAAAATACCACCAATACGGATTCGTCAGCCATTCTTTCCATGGCTCTGCATTCAACATACCTTGAAAAGGAAGTATCTTGCTGGCATCTACCATACTGTTATCAAATGTCGTAATCGTGGTAAACAACGCTATTGATGTAATGATAAACATCCATATATTAATTCTCGAATATCGCACCAATAGATTATTTTTTATTGAAATGGTCGCCAAAACCACGATCAATCCAATCACAGCAATAATTAAAGCCACTCTTTTAATTCCTTCAAGGCTTAATGGTGCTAAAATAGCAGTTGCAGCCATAGGAATTGACGTACTGAGTCCGATAATAATTGACAAAATATTAAGGACTGTGCTTCTCCGCTCTTTATATGTTGCCAAGCTATATATACCAGCTATTAACATTAACGAGGTCTGCCCAACGGTGTAAAACAGGTCTGCGTTCCAAGTTCCATATGTGTTCTGCAATTCTGAAGGAAAAGATCCCACCAGATATACGCCTGTAAATGTACAAGCAAGCATAGCCATATAACTAAACTTGCTTTTTATCACTTTATGCTGATCTGGTACCCAAATGATTCTTTCTCCATGTCTCGACAAACATAACGTAACACTAGCAATTGCGCATATAACAAATATTCCCAAATAGACGCACAACATAACCGGGTAGTCTGTTGCATTTCCTTCAAGCCCACCCATTGCATATAAATGATCAACCACTTTATTTATAAATTGCATCCAGCTATACCCCTTACTGCATTTCCTTTAATCCGCTATCGTATTCCTCTAACAATTCACCATAGTTATCATATTTGAGCAGCAAGTTTTTGCCGTCTTGGTCTTTAATTTCCAAGTTACTATTGATTATCCTCAATTTACTGCAAAGTTCCTCACAAGACTCTGAAGAAATTCTTATTACACCCAATGTCATGTACTGCTTTACTGATTTTCCAACCTCTTTTGTAATATCGATTTTAACACCATTCAAAGTCGAAATTTTATCTATTCCTTTTATCTCGGAGATCACTCCAGAATGGGTTGCAAATAACATATACGCTGTTGCACAGCCACTATAATTATATTTTTCCACCGGCAAATCTGTTGTCTTATGTTCGATGCCAAGCTCGCAATCTATCATCCAATTTATTGAATCAAATCCTGAAATATCCTTATACGGTATGTTTACTACTTCTCCGCCAAATCTATATCCCATTTCCAACAGATAAAAATGGGAATCCTTGTCACGCATGCATTCAACCCACGCCACGCCATTTGTCAGTTTTGCTTTTTTGAAAACCTCTATCACCTTATCGTTGACTTCAAAAATATACTGCCTTAAATGATAATTTGTCGTCGTGATAATCGAATACAAATTTGCCAACTCTCACGGTTGATGATGTTCTGAGCTAAAAAAGAATAGTCTGGGTTCACCGTCAGCTATAATATAGTTTACAGCAAACTCAGGGCCCTCCAACTTGCGTTCCATAATCAAATGTGGATTTTTTGAAAATGAATGTGCTCTTTCTATTGCATGTTCAACATCGGCTTCATTATAGCAATAACTCATTCCGCGATTAGCGCTCATATCAACAGGCTTAATCACAACCGGATAAGTTATGTTATAGTTTTCTTTATTTTGTAGATATTCTTCAATATCATAATCTTCAGCCACTGGAGCACCAACGCTTTTACATAGTTCCTTAAACACATATTTATTAGTCGCAGCTGACCATGCAGAATCATTCTGGCTATACATTGGCAGTCCTAACCTTTTGCACAGAACTCTTAGATTTCCGCCATTAAAGTCGCTAGCACCTGTAATTACGGCCGCCACATTATTATCTCTACATCTTTTTTCTAGTGTATCAAAGTCATTCGTGCTTATAAGCCACGATTCGTCAGCAATTCTTTTTGCAGGCGTTGTTTCATAATAATCAGCAACTATGACCCAACAGCCTCTATTATGCAACTCATTTATAATTTCACATGAGCCATAATCGCTTCCTAGCATCAATACTTTATTCATTTCTACAGTACCTCTTAAATATCATACAAGCAACTTATAGTCTCTATTCCGTCTTCTGTACAGATTAGTTTGCAAAACCATATGGAATTTATTTTGTTTTTATCGTCACACAACTTTATAAGCTTTGACCGACCATGGAATATTTCAATAGTAGCGACTAAGCTTATTTCTCTTTCCGCAACATCACACATTTTAAAACTTGCAACTATTTATAACATTAGGCTTTCTTTCCAATAATGACATTGCAGATGCGGTCCACATCTTCCAGAGACAGATCCGCGTACAAAGGCAGAGTCAGCACACGCAATGCCAGATGCTGCGCAACAGGTGTTTTTTCGGTACCGGCGGTCGGATAATTTCGATAGCACTCAAAGCTGTTGGTCAGCGGATAGAAGTATTTTCTGGCCGTGATGCCCTGCTCCTGAAGCATTTCATAGATTTCATTGCGGGTGTACTTATACCCATCAAACACGACCGGGAAATATGCATAGTTGCTTTCTACATTTTCCTGAATTGCACTAAGTTTGATACCTTCCACGCCGGAAAGTCGCTCACGGTAACGCTCCACGACCTTCTTGCGCTTAGCAATTTCCTCGTCCAGATGCCGCAAATTGCAGATGCCCATAGCTGCCTGAAATTCGTTCATCTTGGCATTACCGCCTACAAAGCAAACCGACTCAGGACCATGGATACCAAAATTCTTCTGGTCGTTCAATAGCTGAACCCAGCTATCATCCTTAAAGCAGACTGCACCGCCCTCGATAGTGTTGAATACCTTAGTAGCATGGAAGCTGAACATAGAAGCATCGCCAAAGCAAGCAGTAGACATGCCCTTATACTTCACGGCAAAGGCATGAGCTGCATCATAGATCACCTTCAGGCCGTATTTCTTTGCAATCGTTTCAATAGCTTCCACATCACAAATATTGCCATATACATGTACCGGAACGATCGCCACTGTGCGGTCAGTGATAAGACCTTCGATCTTCGTCACATCCATGGTATAGTCTTTATCGTTCACATCACAGAACACCGGAACAAGACCATTGCGAACAATTGCATGAGTGGTAGAAGCGAAGGTAAACGGCGTGGTAATAACCTCACCGCCCTCCGGCAGATTCAGGGCAGCAATAGCATTTTCCAGAGCCAGATGGCCATTGGTATAAAGAGCCACATGGGGCACACCCAAATATTCCTCCAACTCTGCCTGCAACTGCTGGTGCTTTGCCCCCATATTTGTTAGCCAATGGCTTTGCCAAATAGGACGAATTTCTTCTATGTACTCATCCAGGCTTGGCATAGACGAACGTGTCACTAAGATATTATCAGACATAAACTTTCACTCCTCTTTTATACTCATGGTTTTCTTAACCATTTCAGCAATTCTTTTCATATCTTCTTTTCCGTATCGTTGGTCAATCGGAATAGGAAGAATATCAGCTGCGTAATGGTATTCCAGCCTATCCGCCGGGCATTCCTTTTCGATATTTATTTTTTGCAGAGATTTGGCACAGAATCGCAAAGAAAATACGGCAGATATAACTTCCGAATCATCTTCGCTTCGCAAAGATATTCAAGTGCTCCTCTTCCGCAATTCAGTGCAATCGCTTTTTCGTGGAGCATTGCGCCTGTATAAGTGTCAAGCTCTATATACCCGCCAATTTCCTTCATAACTTTACTCCGTCGTTAATTGAACATCGATGTGCTTTTCTATATGGGATAAAATACTTTCAGCTGTTGCAACATCAGGAAATTTCATAAAGATAATTCCAAGACATTTTGCTGCATTGTCAAACCGTTCCACACGGTCTCCGGGCTTTTTGTAGAGATGTATTTCCTGCAAATATTTTTTTAATTCATCACTAAATACAATCTGCTTATATATTCCATCAGTTGTACTGTGCAAATTATGCGTTGCATAACAGCCCTCAGGTTTATGTACTGTAGTTAAAACAGGTTGCCCCATTGCCGCTTGGACTGCCATTTCAACTAAATCAGCGCCAAAAATCTTTCCCAATAAGTCCGGTATCATATTTCCGCCAGCTCTCGGTCCAATGTCGATAGGCCATACTCGATTGTTCTTATCAATAACCAATTCAACATTGACCGAGCCAAATCGAATTCCCAGTTTGTCCATCATGCTTTGCAGCGTTTGTTGAACAAGTTGTACATCGGCTTCCTCCAGAATTAACGGATAGCTTTTTCCGACAGGAACTAATGGATTCACCCGGGCATCTCTATGGCAATTAAGAAGCCCCCATATAACCACTTTTCCATTTAAAACAAAAATATCGCCACCGATAAGATATGGATGTTTTTTCTCAATATATTCTTCAACGATCACTCGGTGGGCACGAGAAAATGAAAAAGCAAATTCTAATGCGTCGTTTACCTTATCCCAGCTATGCAGTACAGTAGCTCCTTTTGAGCCAGAAGAATCTACCGGCTTGACGATGACCGGCAACCGAAATCGAGAAGTATCTGCCATCGCATCCTCAATAGTTTGATATCCCATAGATACTGGCGCATTAAATCCATTGTCTTGCAAAAATGCACGAAAACGATCTTTATTGCAGAGGATATCTACCGCGTAATAAGGGTTTGTTGGCAGTTTTAATTTTTCACCCACATAAGCTGCTGTGGGTGCAGCGGGGTCAGATGCATAGGCCAAAACGCCATTAACTTTTTCCTTCTGCGCTACCTCAAGTACTGCATCCTTATCTGTAGTACTTACAAGATAGAACTTATCTGCGACATACTGCCCGGGGTTATCCGTCAGGAAATCGCACAGAACAGTGTAGTAACCGAGCCTTTTTGCAGTTTCAATAGCTACTACTTGCTGCGCAGAACCACCTAATAAAAGGATTTTTTTCATTTTTATCGCCTTTACTTTCTTGCAATTTTTTTCAAGACAGGGCGAATCATGCCCATCAGATATTCATAGGATTCCAGATGCAAGGCAGCCGATGCTCCAATGTAAATTACCGCACCCATCGGAATCTGAATCAGTAACGTGACAGCATTTGACAGGTGAAGCAGGCCAACAAGATTCACGCAGCATCCCATAAAGATTGCTATAGCAATGCTCGGCAGAATATCCTTCAACTGATCCCAATATCGATAATTCAAAAGTTTCCGATTGGGCCATGAGTTGATGATTTGGCTTGTAACACTGCTGACAAGCAAGCTATAAGCCATTGCCATAACGCCAAACCACATAGTAGAAAGCAGCAACGTCATACCAACAATCTTCTTCGCAATTTCAAGCTTCAAAAACAAATCGCTACGCCCCATTGCTTTGATTGCATTCAGGTTTGCTGTGTGGATTGGATAGAACATATAAGTAATGCAGAAAATGCGTAAAAACGGGACGCATGGTAGCCATTTATCCGTCAAGACCAACCGAACAATCGGCTCTGCACAGAATGCCAAGCCCATCATCAACGGAGCCATAATATAGGTGCTGGTTTTTATAGCCCGGCGGGTCATGGACTTTACTCGACTAGCGTCATCTTGCACGCCTGCCATCGTTGGCAGAAGAACGCTGTCAATGGACGTATTGATATTGTTTGCAATCACACTTGGGAACTTATCGCCTTGGTTGTAGTATGCCAAATCCGCAGACGAATACAATTTACCTATAATCAGGCTGCGAATATTCGTGTAGATGGTATCCAGCAATGATGAAGCCAGCATTTTCCAGCCAAAGGAAAGCAGTCCTTTTAGTCTTTCCCAAGAGAACATCTTCTTTGGACGCCATTTAACCGTCAGCCACAATATCAAGGTATCAATGGCTGTATTGGATAGTTGCTGGGCCACAATAGCCCACACACCAAAACCCGCGTAAGCCAAACCAATGCCCAGAAACGCAGAAAAAATCGTTCCGCCTAGCGTTGCGTAAAAAAACCGCTTGAACAGCATATTACGCGACACATAGGATTGCTGAATACCTTTTACACCAGAAATTACAATGGTCAAGCTAATAACACGGATTATTGGAGTCAGAGACAAATCATTGTAGAAGTTGGCAATCACCGGCGCCGCCATAAACATGATGGCGTACAAAACCAAGCAAACCACAAAATTGAAATAGAACACTGACGAGAAATCCAGATCATCAGCATCCTTTTTCTGAATTAGTGCGGTACCTAAGCCACTATCAACAAACACTTGCATGATGGTGGTAAAGACCGTAATCAAAGCAATTTGACCGTAGTCTTCTGGTGCAAGAATGCGGGCAAGTACAATAGATACGATAAAGGTTACAAGTTGGGCACCGCAGCGTTCCGCAAAGCGCCAGAGGAAGTTCCCTATTACTTTTTTATTTGACATATACTAATCGATTTTTCCTTTAATCTTTCGATTTATTTTATTTATAGCGATTTTCGCAACCATAGAAAGGCAATCATCCTGTTTAGTAATCACTTCCCATGCATGGCTCCACGACGCCCCTTTCCGATGGTATAAGCAATCAATTACAACCTCTGCAGCCATTGCGGCACGTCTTTTTTTCAGTGAAACCTCGATACCATATTCCTTGCGGAATGCCTTTTCAAGTTCTTGATAAGCCATCCAGTTTTGATACCCTTTTCTAGCTCCAATATTCCTCGATGACCATGAATTTCCTCCTACTTTGCGTACAAACCTATATGCAGAATATGTCTGAGGAAGTCGATATATGGAACCATGTGCCAATAAATATAAATAGATTTTTATATCTCCCTGAATATCTACTGCATTGAAGCTCTCCGGATAGCTCTCTCCCTGATTTCTAAAAATATTCCGACAAACGAGACTTGCAAGTTGGCTAGGAAGTTCTTTTTCTTCAAAGTCTTTCAATGTATAACGTTCTTCTTTTTCGTAATATCCAAAAGTTTTTATATTCTGAATATTTTCATCTTCATCAACAACTATATATTTATGGACACAGCCGATATCTTGCGGATGTTGCTCCAGCCAATCAACCTGAAATTGCAGCTTATTAGAATCTATCCAATAATCATCTCCCTCACAGAAAGCAATATACTTCCCTTTCGCACGAGAATACTGAAACACTTGGGTCACATTTATGCCCTTACTGAATTGATTTTCTGTTTGTAAAATTGGCTTGATTATATCTGGATATTTTTCCGCATAGGTTTTGATAATATCAGGTGTAGAATCCGTTGATGCGTCATCATGAACTAGTATTTCAAAGGAAAAAACTGTTTTTTGCATCAAAAAACTCTCTAGCGCATGCGCAATATACTTTTCGTGGTTATAAGTATTGCAAATTATGCTAACGCATATATTATCCTGCATTTCGGTTTCCTCTTATCTATCATCGCTATTTAAAGACATTATTCATCCATATGTCGACTTCACAACACCGATCTTGTATAATTTAGCTCCGGAAAATCCGTTGCCTGCTGCTCACCGCGGAGAGGTAGCATACTTGAGCAGCACAGCCATGTGGCTGAACACATGGCTGCTGTGGAGAATCAGTACTTTCTCCACACCATCTTATTAACGACGTTTACATAGCCCTGAATGATGCGAACCACCTTCATGGACACGGTTTCATCCACATAGTCGGGGCAGGGCTTACCCAGAACGCCCTTCTGCTTCATCTCAATCGCCATGTCGGTGGCGTTGAGCAGCTCCCGGGTGGTAATGCCAGCCAGAATAAAGTCACCAGCTTCCAGTGCCTCGGGACGCTCGGTGGAGGTGCGGATGCACACAGCGGCGATGGGATGACCAATAGACAGATAGAAGCTGCTCTCCTCGGGCAGGGTGCCGGAGTCGGAGACGATTGCCAGAGCGTTCATTTGCAGCTTGTTATAGTCGTTGAAGCCCAGCGGCTCATTGACGCGAACACGAGGGTCCAGCTGGAAGCCACTCTGTTCCAGACGGTGCTTGCTGCGGGGATGGCAGGAATACAGGATGGGCATATCGTACTTCTCCGCCAGTGCATTGATGGCGGTGAACAGGCTCAGGAAGTTCTTTTCAGAGTCGATGTTCTCCTCACGGTGGGCAGACAGCAGAATGTACTTGTCCTTCTCCAGTCCCAGACGCTCCAGCACGTCGCTTTTCTGGATCTTCTCCAGATTCATGTGCAGGACTTCCGCCATGGGAGAGCCGGTCTGGTAGGTGCGTTCCTTGGGCAGTCCGGTGTCCGCCAGATACTTCCGGGCAAACTCGGAATAGCACATATTCACGTCAGAAATCACATCCACGATGCGGCGATTAGTCTCCTCAGGCAGGCACTCATCCTTGCAGCGGTTGCCGGCCTCCATGTGAAACAGAGGAATGTGCAGCCGCTTCGCAGAGATGGCAGACAGGCAGGAGTTGGTATCGCCCAGCACCAGATAGCCCTCCGGCTGCAATTCGCTGAGCAGCTCATAGCTACGCCCCAGAATGTTACCGCAGGTCACACCCAGATTGTCACCCACCACGGGCACCAGAATGTCCGGACCATACTCCCCGAAGGTGTTTTTCAGCTCGAAATCCTCCCAGAACACGGTGGAGAGGTTTCTGTCCCAGTTTTGATTGTAATAGACCACGCAGCAGTCAAAATATTCCCGGCAGCGCTTGATGACAGCTGCCAGACGAATAATCTCCGGACGGGTGCCGCAGCCAATCATGACCTTGGTGCGCCCATCATTTTTCCAATTAAAATTGTGTTCCATAAAAATCTCCTAACGTCAACCAGTACCTTCTCTTACACCGGCTCGAAGAATGTGTCCGGGTGATTCGGGTTAAAGATCTCGTTGCAGGTCATCACCGTCACCAGATTCTCTGTCTCCGACAGGTTGATGATATTGTGCGTCCAACCGGGAATCATGTGGACGGCCTCGATCTTCTCCCCGGAAACTTCAAACTCCACTGTTTCTCCGGTGTTGATGTTTCGCTCCTGAATCAAACCGTGCCCAGCCACTACAATGAACAGCTCCCACTTGGAGTTGTGCCAGTGCTGTCCCTTGGTGATGCCCGGACGGCTGATGTTGATGCTCACCTGCCCGCAATCGGCGGTGTGTACCAGCTCGGTGAAAGAGCCACGGTTGTCCACGTTCATCTTCAAAGCATACTTGAATTTATCGGTGGGCAGATAGGTCAAGTACAGGGAGTACAGCTTTTTGGCAAAGGAGCCATCCGGCATTTTCGGCATCATGAGGGTACTCGGCTGTGCCTTGAACTCTTGCAGCAAATCCACGATTTCTCCCAATGTGACCTTGTGGGTCACGGGGACACAGCAGTAACGACCGTCTGCATTCAGAACGGTTTCCACACCGTCAAACTCACAGTGCTGCTCCTTGCCTTCCAGCAGGTCGAACATCCCTTCTACCAGGTCATCGATGTACAGCACTTCCAACTCGGTACTGCGGTCGTTGACAGTGAATGGCTCGTCATTGGCGACTGCCCAGCAGAAGGTACTGACGGCACTGTTGTACTTGGGGCGGCTGTGTCCCATCAGGTTCACGAAACGGTAAACCGCAACCTTAGCCCCGGTCTCCTGAGCATACTGGAAGAACAGCTCCTCGCCCGCCTTTTTGCTGCGGCCGTACTCGCTGTTGCCGAAGCGGCCTGCCAGCGTCGCCTGAATGGAGGAGGACAGCATGATGGTGGCCTTGTTGCCATACTTTTTCAGGCAGTTCAGCAGGTCGGATGCGAAGCCGAAGTTGCCCTTCATGAAGTCTTCCGGGTTTTCCGGGCGATTCACGCCTGCCAGATTGAACACGAAGTCTGCTTTCTGGCAGTATTCGTCCAGCTCCTTCGGGGTGGAGTTCAGATCATACTCGAAGATTTCTTCAATATTCAACGCCGGGCGGGTCTTATTTTTCCCGTCCCGGATGTTTTTCAGGTTGTTGCACAGGGCGGTTCCCACCATGCCCTTGGCACCTGTGACTAGAATGTTCATCCTATCACCTCTTTAATGTACTGCGGTGCAGTCCGGAATATCTGCGCCATCCGGCACGGTTGCATGATTGCAGATGGTGCAGTTACTGCCGATGCGAGTAAAGTTTCCCACAGTCGCACCGGTGCGAACAACGCTGTTGGTGTAAATTAGGGCGTAGTCCCCTACCGCTGCATCACAGTGGATTTCCGTTCCGGCATTCAGCAGAACACCGTTGCCAACGGACGTACCATTCTGGACACAGGCATTTTGCAGCACCACGCAGCCACAGCCCAGCTTTGCGTATGGACTCATGTAGGCGCTGGGCGCAACGATATTGGGAAAAGCAAAGCCAAGGGCTTTCGCCTTCTCATACACCTGTGCTCGGAACCGATTGTTGCCGATACCCACCACCAGCAAGCCGTACTCCTTTCGCAGCTCCGGCAAATCAGTAAGCCCGCCAACCACCGGAATGCCGCAGATCTCAGTGCCTACAGGTTGTCCATCGTCCACAAAGGCACAATCGTATTGAAGCATCGCCTGCTCCGCCACCATGCGCCCAAAGCCGCCGGCACCAATCAGCAGTAACTTTTCTTTAGACATTCGGGATGCCCTTCAGTGCATTCTGGACGTACTCGGTGGTCAGAATCTTCTTGACGGTGCCTTCCACGTCCAGACGCTCGGTGTTGTGGCTGGTGTAGGACTCGTCTGCCATGGTATGTACTTCGCCCTTGACCACGAACTTGTCGTAGTTCAGGTCACGGTCTGTCTCTTATACACATCTCCGAGCCCACGAGACTAAGGCGAATCTCG
>ENA-OYYI01000278-OYYI01000278.1-human-gut-metagenome-genome-assembly--contig:-NODE-278-length-22833-cov-15.674203_pt1 | contig 22833 bp, 21 predicted proteins | sample MGYA00244063_ERZ653448 | MGnify/ENA primary metagenome ERZ653448 (study PRJEB26926, sample SAMN06165192) | human gut metagenome | biome: ENVO:00009003; feature: ENVO:2100002; material: ENVO:00002003...
TAAGAACATTGCTTTTTACTTCTTTTGTGTATTTGGTCATAACGTTTCCCCTTATAAATTGATAAATTAATTATATCCTATTATCTCATGTAGTGAGCGCGTTTTTGGATTACAAAACTTTTTATTCAAATTGCATATATATTTGACATTATTACCTTGAAAAGTTTCTTGTTACATGATACAATAATTAAAATAAACTAAAAGAGTCAAAATAATGAGTAAAATATTTGATATCAACGATATTGTTGTATTAAAAGTTGACAAAAGTGACCTTGTATCTTATCTTCTTAAATTAGATATTGATGATTTGGGACAACCTCTTTATCCATTAGAACTTTTTACTGAAGAACTTATTTCCGTTATACCAGAATACGTTTTTGCAGAATATGAAAACCCTAATATTCCACAAACCCAAGTTGTTCAAAAGCTTAGAGAAGCGGCAAAGTCTATTTATAAAATTAAAGAATTTGATTTGATGCGTAAGGCATATCTAGAAGACGATGAAGAAGCAAAAAATGAGTTGGATAAATTACCTTATCGAAAAAGAGGTGAGTTTGGGGAATTATTATTGCATTTTTTGCTTAGAGATTTTAGAGGAACTATACCTCTTGTTTCTAAAGTATATTTTAAGGATTCTTCAGGAATTCCCGCTCACGGATTTGATTCGGTACATATTTCTCCTACGGAAGAAATATTATGGCTTGGTGAAAGCAAACTTTATACTGATGCTAAGCAAGGACTGAAAGAATTAATAAACGATTTAGATAAGCATTTAAAAACAGACTATCTTAATGACCAATTTTTATTAATTAAAAAGAATTTAAAAAATAATTCTATTCCGCAGAGAGAAGAATGGATAAAAAAATTATCCGCATGCAGACAACTAAAAGAAAAATTAAAGATTATTAATATCCCATTGTTATGTGTATATGAAAATGATGTTTATTCAAAAATCAAGGAAGATCCAACTTTTGATTTTGAGAATTATCATGAGTTAAATGTCTGTGATTTAAAGCAGTATTTTGACAAAAACAACAATCATCCATTAAAAAAACATTGCAATATAATTTTAATGTTGTTTCCTGTTGAAAGCAAAAATGATTTAGTGAGAAGAATGCATGAACGTTTGTGGTATATGCAAAATATGTAAGGTGTAATAATGGAAAAAATTATTCTAAAATTAATTAATCATACTATAATTTCTGAAGATGAAAGTTTTTCCTTAGCTCAGAGTATATCTGAAACAATTACGAAAAATCCTAATGATGCATTAGAAGTATTAATTTATGTATTAGATAATTGGAATGATATGCCAGTTACAACAAAAGAAATTTGGGGCGAGTTAATGGAATCAGTAGGATTTTATCCTTATATCAATAAGCTAAATATACTTGATAGGGATTTCGGATTTAAGATAAGAATGCAACATCATCATTCGTCGCTACTAAATTTATATTTTCATGAAGGGCAAAAAGAGTTATCAGATTTGATATTCAGTGGGAAAAATGTAGTTGCGAGTGCGCCCACTAGTTTTGGTAAAAGTCTGTTGATAGAAGAAATTGTTGCTAGCAGAATTTTTCATAATATTGTTATTATACAGCCTACTTTAGCTCTTTTGGACGAAATGAGACAAAAATTAAATAAGTACAAAAATTATTATAAAATTATTGTTAGAACAAATCAAACTTTATCCAAAGATAAAGGTAACATATTTTTATTGACTGCAGAGAGAGTTTTAGAATATGCTGATTTACCTAATATTGATTTTTTAATTTTAGATGAATTCTACAAGTTGAGCAGTACACGTGGTGATAATAGGAGCAATATATTAAACAATGCCTTTTTGAAGGTAATGAAAAATAAGCATTGCCAATTTTACTTGTTGGGTCCTAACATTGATAATGTGTCGGGCGAATTTCTAAAAAAATATAATGCGGAATTTTACAAAACAAAGTATACGCTCGTTAATACAAAAACTATTAATGAATATGACAAGGTAAAAAAATCAAGAACAAAAGTCGCCGAAGGGGATCTGTATAACATCCTAGATAACATAACTGAACAAACCTTAATTTTTTGCTCATCACCTTCAACTGCAAGAAAGTTGGCATTTCAATATGCAAAACATCTTGATAACAAAGGTAAAATAATTAGAAAATTACCTCTAATTGACTGGATAGATAAAAATATATCTTGGGGATGGTCACTGACAAAATGTTTAGGATATGGTATTGGTGTACATGATGGTTCTATGCCAAAACATGTTACAACTTCAACTATAAATTATTTCAATCATCATGATTTGGATTTTTTATTTTGCACAAATACAATTATTGAAGGCGTAAATACCTCAGCAAAAAACGTTATTTATTATGATAATAAAATTGGTAAACGTGATGTTGATTACTTTGATTATTCTAATATTAAAGGAAGGGCGGGGCGTTTAATGGAGCATTATGTTGGTAGAATAATCAACTTAAAACAACCGCCAAAACAAGAATCAGTTTCAGTCGATATACCAATAATTGATCAAGATCCAATTGATAGCGAAGTACTTGTCAATCTTGAAGAAGACCAAGTGAAATCTATCAACGATAACAAAGAACGTTATGCAAAGTTTAAAGCGTTGGATTCAGAATTGCAAATGATATTAAAACGAAATGCAGTTTCTATAGAAGGCCAACTGGAAATGTTAAAACAGTTGGAGAAAGATATTTGTAATCCAATGAAATATCAATACATTGCTTGGAGTAAGCCGGATAGAAATTTGCATGAATATTTAAAGTATATTTTAGATTTATGTTGGGAAAATCTTTCTACAAAGGAAGAGAGAGCAAGTTTTGGAAGTAGAGACAGTATTAGGTGTAAAATTGCAAGTATTTGTTATGGGGATACTATCGGAAAAATAATTGAAAATGATATAGAATATCGCCTTAAAGAATTAGCAAAATTAAAAAATTTTTCTTATTCGTCAATAGTTGATATTTATAAAATGTATACTGAAGAAGCACAAGAGGCTATTGATAAAGTGATAGAAAATGTTTTTTCATTTCAAAAAAATTGGCAACAATATAGAGCTCCTAAATGGCTAAATATTGTAGATTCATTGCAAAAATATGCTTGCTATAAACTTGGTAAAGTGCCTGGTGATTATTCCTATGTGGCAGAAATGGTTGAAAACGGCATGATAACACCTGCTTTTAGAATTTTACTAGAGTATGGTGTGCCCGATAATGCTATACGTGTTATTCAAAATATTTTAAAACGACAAGCTATGGCGTGCGATGAAATGCCTGAAGAAGAATTATTTTCCTTAATTAAAGAAAATAAAAATATTCTGGATTCTATGCTTGGCGGCTATGAGTTGGATATTATAGAAAGAATAATATTTTAGAAAAGTTATACGCTAGTTCAACAAGTAGGGGTAGGGGCAAGTAGTTATACTTCGGTTTTATATGGTAAAAACAATACTATAATTAAAGTAGCATTTTTATCCACTAAACCCAACAACAATCCCGCGTAAATCAAGGGTTTACGCGGGTTTTTTTATGCCTTTTAGCTGGTGATTTTGCCCTGCTGGAAACAGGCAAATCCGGGTGAATGGTGCCCGTGGTGCCCTAATTTGTGGTGCCCTGCGGCAAACTTCTTATACATCTTATTCATAAAAAATGTATGCCGTGGTGCCCGAATGGTGCCCGGAACTTCTAAAAGCATATAAAAAGCAGCGTGGAGCTATAAAGAGATACGTCCTTTACAGCTCTATTTCGCTGCTTTTCTTTTTGGGTTTTTTCGGCTCGCTACCTTTATCCGGCGCGGGCTTCTGCGGGTGCAGGGCTTTGTGGTAGGTTTCAAGGACAGCTTTTTTTCGTTCCAGCCGTACATTGACATATTGTGCCGTTACCGCTTCAAGGTTGGTTGAGATACCAAGCGACATACCAATGCCTTTTAGTGTATGCCCCAATATCTCACCTACGGTATAAAAGTCGCCTGTGAGTTGGTGCATATTTGTAGCTGCCGTATGCCGTAAATCATGGAAACGAATGTGCGGCATTTCGAGGTGCCGGATAAGCTGACCGAAGTTTGCCGACATTCTATCCCTGCGCTGCGGTGAGCCGTCCGGCTTTGCGATAAAGAGTTTGTTGTCATAGTACACGCCGCCGCTTGCTTCTATCAATGCTTTCTGCCGCTCGATTAAATCAAATTGCCGCAAGAAATACGGTAGCGTTTCCTCGGTGATCGGCAAAATGCGGTCGTTGGATTTTGTCGGTGCCATTTCTGTAATGGTTTTTGTGCCGGGTGGTACCTTGAAAGGCATTTGCTCAACAACTCCAAACTGCATTTTTTCGAGGTCGATATTGAAAGTTCGCAAGCCGATAATCTCGCTCATACGCAATCCGTACATTCCAGCAAGGACAACAGGCATTTCCCACTCCGTACCGATCACGTTGCTCATAAATTGCTGCATTTGCTCAACGGTGTACGGGTCGGGTGTTTTCCCCTGCTTGCCAAACTTTGTGATTACATCACGGGCAGGATTATGTTCGATATAGTGATATTTTTGTGCGTGTTCCATTGATACGCTCAAAATGCGCTGTGCGTAACGGACGGTACTGTTAGACAGTCCTTTATCAAAAAGCTGCTGGAACATATTATCAAGCATAGCCGGCGTCAGTTGGTTTAGCTGAACATGACCGACATAAGGCACAATATGATTTTTGATATGGCTTTTATAGCTGGCAAACGTACTCGGACGTAAATTTGCCTTGCCATGATTTTCTACCCATTCTTCTAAATACTCTTTGACGGTCTGCTTACCCTGCGAAGCAATAACAGGCGTATAAACAGGATTAGAAAGTTTTACTTTCATTTCTGCTTCATGCTGCGCTGCTTCCTTTTTGGTAGCAAAGCCTTTTTTGGAATAGGTTTTCTTTCCCTCCGGGGAATTGTACTTGATATTCACATCATAAACGGTACCTGGCTTCCCCGTCAGAACGCCGTTGCTATCGCGCTTATTCTGTACTTGTCTTGATGATATAGCCATACTTTAACCCCCTTGTGTTGTCGGGGGCTTTGCCGATCTCTTTGCCCTGTGGTACCAATCCCAAATTGCAGCGTCGGCAATCAAGCGGCGGTTCCCGTTTTGTATATATTCAAGCTCTCCGCTATCCATAAGTTCACGCAGTTTATTTTCTCCAATACCGCTAACCTTGCTCATTTGCTCAACGGTTTTAAGCATGGGAAGCAAGGGGGCGGTCTGGCTTGCGGTTTCCTTTTTTGCCATAAGAAAAACCCCCTTTCGTAAAATGGCTAAAAAGTACAATACGAAAATGGGCTTTTCATCGGACGGCTGCTGGCAACAGCTCCACGGGAATTTCACCCCGTCCCATGCTTGTGGGTGCGCCGCGCAATGCTGTGAGGGCGTTCAACGCGGGAGTATCATTGTCCTGCCTGTACGATCGTCGCCCGCAAGCTGCCACGCTTGATTTGCGGCGCGGTGTTGGTCGCTCTGCTTTTCCCCTACTGGGAAAAGCGGTCGTGGCGCACCCGCCGTTCGGCTCGGTACAGGGAGAATGTGTCCGATCTTGCCCTATGCTGCGCCGCCGCTATCTTGCGTCGCTTTCTTTGTCAAGGAACAAACGGGGCAGATTTACGCAAAACGGAAAGGGGTTAAACGCTTCGCGTTTACTTATCTGCCTTAAAGGATAGGACAGCCCGCATGAGCTTTGATTGCAGCCTTTCCCGCAAGTCCTCGTCTATACCGTAGTAAGTATTGCCGCGCTCGTCGCGGATTTTTCGGATAGACAGGTGGGCTATGTAGCTTTGGTAGTGCTGCATGACAATGTTCATGGCTTCCGGGTCGCCCTTTGTCGCGGCTAAAATGACCGGGTAGGGCAATAAGCCGCGCTCGTCGGTGTTACAATTCGTCCCATTCATCGTCGCGTTCCTCCAAGTATCGTTTTAGCAGTTCAAAAGAGCTTGTCCGGCGGTACTGTACTGTGCTGCGGGGTACTTTCATCAGCTCCGCGATCTCAACATCTGTCATGTCGAAAAAGTAGTACAGCAGTACGGCTTGACGTTTTTCGTCCGGCAGGGAGTGTAGAGCTTCGGCAAGCAGTTTCGCGGTGATCTTCAAGCCACCCGCACAAAAGGCTTCTTCGTCCTCGTTGACAAAATATCTGTCAACGGTATAAAGCTGCTTTTCTTCTTGCGGGGTAAGGTCTGCAAAGCTCACTTCGTGCCGCTTGCGGCTTTTGCGTTCCCGGCAAGCGTCAATCAGTTCGTTGCGTAACGTGCGTTTGCAGTACGCATTAAACTCACATCTCGTTTGCCATTCAAACCGAGCAGGGTAATCCATGTTCTCACCCCCTCTCGTTCCCGGGGGCGGGTTATTTATCCCCTTTCGGCTGCCTTCCACGGACGTGCCGTGTCTATGCCAAATGGAAAAGCAAAGTTTTTGAAAAAACTTTTGCGAACAGCAAAATGCGCCTGTCTGCAAAACGCAGACAAGCGCAAAGGAAATGTAAGAAGTATTTAGATGATTTGACAGTTCATACTCATAACCGAAATAACCCCATGTAGTGCATGGGCTTTTTTTAATGAGTAAAAGTCTGTCGGATTATGCCGCCAAAAAAGAAACACGACGATACCTCCCCGATACCGCCGTGTTCCTATAAGTCGTCATTCGTTTGTAAATGACACAAAAAAACGGCGGCTTGATAAATTCAAAACCGCCGTTCTCTTTGCAACGCAAGCCAATCAACAACGGTTTTGTTGTAATGGCTCTGCGTCTTTGCGTCTGGCTCTTTCCAATATTTACTTGAATTGTTCGATATGACCTGACTGGATTGCTGCAAGATTACAAGCAATTTTTTCTTCCGACCAATCCCACCAGCGCGCTGTCAATAACGCCGAGATTGTTTCATCGGAAAAGCGTTTTCGGATAGGTTTGGCTGGAACACCGCCCACAATGGTATAAGGCGGGACATCTTTTGTTACAACAGCTCTTGTGCCAATGATAGCACCGTCCCCTATGGTAACTCCGGCAAAAATTACAGCCTCATATCCAATCCAAACATCATTTCCAATAACAATATCGCCTTTGTTGTCCCATGCTTCGGTTATATGACTAACATCAAGCCCCCATTCCTCAAAGAAAATAGGAAATGGATAAGTTGCAAGAGAAGTCATGCTGTGGTTGGCACTGTTAAACAAGAAACGAGCGCCGCAAGCGATAGAGCAAAATTTGCCGATAATTAACCTGTCATGGTTAATAGGATAATGGTAAAGAACATTGTTCTTTTGAAAATCAACAGGATCATTTACAAAATCGTTATACATATTATAATCACCCACAATAATGCTGGGGTCGGTAATAACATTTTTCAAATATACAGTTTCCCGGTCTTTTGACCGAGGATATATTTTTTGTTTGTCCATCATAATTTGTTGTCCTCCTTAAAAATCAAGTTATTCAACCGAATAACAGATAGTTGTGTATTTTTGACGTTTACTAAAGTTTCCTGTTTGCATTTCGGGCAATACAGCGGAAAATTGATAAGTTCAGTGTCTTGACGCACTTTAAGTCTGGTCTTATTTCCACATACAGGGCATAGAAGCCATACCATTCGATCCATCAAAGGCTTCCCCCCTTGTGGCTTGTTTGAATGAGTGTTCTGTGTTCCCACTTTCTGCTTACAAAATAAAGTAGGCCTACAATAGCAGGAAGTACTGGAGAAATTGCCTGCCCATAATAAATGCCGGAGAAACCCATATTAAGTGCAAAAGCCAAAAGCCAACTTACAGGCAGACGCACGATAACCGCGTCCAACAAGGCGTTAATCATAGCAATATTTGCCGCGCCTACACCAATGGCAAAGGAATCCAGGGTATACATGGCGGCATAAATTAGACTATTGACGCTGCAACAGATACGCAGATAGTAAACTCCATCGTTCAACACCTCCGGGTTGGTGCTGCCGAAAAGTAAAATCAATGGTTCAGCAAAAAGCTGTACGCCTATTACGACAACGAGTGTTACGGCAACATTCATCACTAAACTGATTTTCACTACCTTTCGGGCACGGTCGATTTGTCCAGCCCCCATACACTGGCCTACCATTGCCGTTACTGCCTGTCCAATAGCCCAGCAGGGCATACCAGCAAAGGTGTTAATCTGCAACCCCACATTAGAGGCAGCAGATACGGCGGTGCCAAACTGATTGAGCATACCCGCCACAAGCAGATAGGCGGTATTGACTACAACCATTTGGATTGCTGTGGGCAGACCGACTTTTACAATGGCGGCTAACTTATCCCATCGGAGCGTAAACTTTCTGTGATTTTCCATAGAGAAAAATATTTTGTGCCGCTTCAAATAGAATAGCGAAATCACAAAGGAAATCCCTTGCGCGGTGATTGTTGCATAAGCTGCTCCCGCTGTTCCCATTCCAAAAGGGCCCACCAAAATAATGTCTAAAACAACATTGATAATGGTAGCAATTCCCACAAAATAGAGTGGAGATTTAGAATCCCCCAGTCCCTTTAATACAGAGCAGACCGCATTGTATCCAAAGACGAATACAGTCCCACAGCAAATTATTTTCATATAGTCGCAAGCGTCTTGATATGCGTCTGCGGGAACGTTTAACATCTTGAAAAGTGGCTGATAGGTTGCCAAGCTAACAATCGTTACGAGCAAGGAAGATACCAGCGAGAGTAGAGCCAACATTTGAAATGACTCCGACTGTCCCTTTTTATCATTTGCTCCTTTGTATTGAGCAATCAATACGGCTCCGCCCATCGTCATACCAATACAAATTGAGTTGATGATGTAACAGAGTTTAGAAGCGTTACCAATGGCCGCAAGTCCCGTATCACCTACAATCTGTCCGACCACAAGCATATCTATCACATTATAAAAAGATTGCAGTATATTTGCTAAAAGCAACGGGAAAGCGAAAATGGTCAGCTTTTTTGGCACACTTCCCGTCAACAAGCTATGTTCTTCTGTCATTTTGTTTCCCCCCAAAAGAAAAGGGCACACAATATCGTGCGCCCTTTGCGTAATCATTCAAAAATGAGCATAACAAAAGGCCACAAACAAAACATTGTCTGTGGCCTAAACAGTCAATTATCTATCGTCAATCTCAAAAAAAGGGTATAAAAACCAAAGACAGTACTATATCTGTCTTGGCCTTTCCGATTTAGAGATCAACTTTCCGAAAAGGCTCCGCACAATGTTTCGTAGTATAAACTTGTGTGGAGCCGAAATCAATGCAAAACTTCCCGAACAACATCGTACCAACCCTTTCTTTGTATTTTATTTATTATACCACTTTGATTGAGAGTTGTCAATTTGTAAGAGCTTATAGACGAAAAACAAGCGCGAATAAAAAAGAACTATTTAAGCTAATACTATGAATTATGTAGACATATCCAAACAGAAAGGTGAACTGTAAAATGTAATAGGGTGAATTGAGAATGGCAAAGCGACCAGTACCATTATACGATTTTAAGGCTTTCGGGGCAGCCATAAAAGCCGCGAGAAATGAGCGCGGCGAGAGCCGGAAAAAGGTAAGCGACGAGTTATATATCTCCCCGCGCTACCTTACGAATATTGAGAACAAGGGGCAACAACCGAGTTTGCAAGTATTCTATGACCTTGTAACCCGGTATCATATTTCAGTAGATCAATTTTTCTTCCCGAACAGCGACGCGGAGAAATCCACCAATCGACGGCAGCTTGACGCGCTGCTGGACGGTATGAGCGATAAGGGCATACGGATTGTAACCGCAACGGCAAGGGAAATTACGGAAGTCGAAAAAGGGTAAACACAAAGCAAAACAGGCAAAAGGACGCTATGGAAACGGATTGTTTCTATGGCGTTTTTCTTTTTCTGCGGAAGTGTTCGGCAAATCTGCGCTTTCATCGTGGGAGAATACGAAAAGATGAATAGCAAGCATAGGAAAGGGGTACCCTTTCCGTATTTTCGCCCCCTGCGCCCTGCGGCGCGGTGGTTGAAAATGCTTGTTGGGAAGTGTCCCAAACCCTCTTTTACAGGGAGAAAGGAGCGCGGTATGAGCGGCAGGAAGCGGACGGTGCAAATCAAGTTCAGAGTAACCGAGGAAGAACGGGCGTTGATTGAGCAGAAAATGAAGCTCGTCCCCACCCGGAACATGGAAAGCTATCTGCGAAAAATGGCAATCGACGGGTACATCATTCAGATAGACCATAGCGACATAAAGGCTATGACAGCAGAGATACAGAAAATCGGGGTCAATATCAATCAGATAGCGCGGCGCGTCAATGCGACGGGCAGCGTCTATCAAGAGGATATAGAAGAAATAAAGGGGGTGCTTGCGGAGATATGGCGGTTACAAAGATTAAACCTGTTAAAAGCACGTTGAGCAAAGCCCTTGACTATATTCAAAACTCGGATAAAACCGACGGAAAAATGCTTGTGTCCTCTTTCGGCTGCTCCTATGAAACGGCAGACATTGAGTTTGCTTTTACCCTGTCGCAAGCGTTGGATAAGGGAAACAACCTCGCCCACCACTTGATACAATCCTTTGAGCCGGGGGAAGTTGATTACGAAAAAGCCCATGAGATCGGGCGGCAGCTTGCCGACGCGGTAACAAAGGGGCAGCATGAATACGTCCTTACGACGCACATTGACAAGGGGCATATCCATAACCACATCATTTTTTGCGCGGTCAACTTTGTAGACCACCATAAGTACGTTTCCAATAAGCGCACCTATTACGGCATACGCAACATCAGCGACAGGCTGTGCCGGGAAAACGGCTTGTCGGTGGTCGTGCCGGAGAAAGGCAGCAAGGGGAAAAATTATGCCGCGTACCACAAGGAGAAATCCGCAAAGGCAAAATTGAAGATTGCCGTTGATACCCTAATCCCGCAAGTAAGCAGCTTCGAGGAATTGCTATCGCGTCTGCAAGGGTTGGGCTATGAGATAAAGCGCGGAAAGTATGTGTCCTGCCTTGTGCCGGGGCAGGAACGGTTTACACGCTTAAAGACTATCGGCGCAGACTACACCGAGGAAGCAATCAAGGAACGGATAGAGGGCAAACGTACCCGCGCTGCAAAAGCCCCGCAAGCAGATCGGGGCGTATCGCTGCTCATTGACATTGAAAACAGTATTAAAGCGGCGCAGAGCCGGGGCTATGAACAATGGGCGAAAATCCATAATCTGAAACAGGCGGCAAAGACGTATAACTTCCTCACAACACACGGGATTGAACAGTATGGGGATTTGACCGCCAAAATCGCAGAAGTCCAGGCGGCAAGCGGACAGGCGGCAGAAGCGTTAAAGGATGTGGAAGCAAGGCTTTCCGATATGGCGGTGCTTATCAAGAACATTACCACCTACCAAAAGACAAAGCCAGCCTACGACGCTTACCGCAAGGCAAAGGACAGGGGTAGCTACCGGGCAACTCATGAGCGCGATATAATCCTGCATGAAGCGGCAGTAAAGGCAATCAAGGGGGCGGGCATTTCCAAACTTCCCGATATTGCCGCGCTGCAAACAGAGTACGCCAAGCTGAAAGATCGTAAAGAAGCCCTATACGCCGACTATGGCAAGCTGAAAAAACAGGTTAAGGAATACGACGTTATCAAGCGGAATGTTGACAGCATTTTGAAAAAGGAGCGTCCGCCGGAGCGGGAAAAGGAAATGGAACAGGGGTAAATGAAGTAAGTAGAAAGGTTCATAATAGTGTGATATAATATTGCGTAAAATAGAAGAAAGGCGGTATGCTTATGTCATTTATAAAACGACACAAATTTTTATCTATTGTGTTTGTAGTCTGTATATTTTTAATGATAAAAAATTCTTCTATTCCTTATCTTTTTACACCGCCATCATTTGTATCTTTATTATTTGATAAACCGCGGACCGAGTTCTTTTTAGGCGTTGCACAAATAGTGGATATTTTTGCTTCAGCTTATGTTACCAGTTTGTTATTCTATTACATGGTTGATTTTCTTCCTACCGTAAAAAAAGAGGAAAAAGCCAAGGAGATTGTTAATACAAAATTAGTTAGCATATATCTTTATATTAGCCAATTCCTTGCAATGATTGAATATGCTGCAAAACAGGAAGATTTATTGCCAACAAGCACCACAAAATCATTGAACGATCTTGCTTTTAGAAATAAAATAATATACTGCAAACAAACAACATTGAAAAATGGAGTTGAAAATGGAACGATTCCATATTCGTATAATTTGTTAAAAGATTGCGACAAATATAGGAAGATTATACTTGATGCTTGTGGAAGTTTGTCTGGTATACCCAGCTTTTCATTTTGTGATATAAATGTAGTAAATATTATATCGGAAATACAATTACTTGATGTGCTACAGACTTTGCCGTCTGTAAATGCTGCAACGCTAAATCCCCAAGTTGACTCCTATTGCATGAGTTTGAATAAAGATTATGAGCGGTTTTTGGTGTTAAAAGAAAAATTAGGGAAACTAATTGATGTAAAGTGGGATTATAAAATGGTAGAGATAACACCAGAAGAAATTTTGAAGTATCAGCAAAACCAGGATAAAATGTTATCTGAAAATGCAGAGATTGTTGAAATGCTATCAAAATGTGATTTTAACAAATAAATAAAAGTCGGGACGCGGCAGCCGATAGTGTGGCCACCGCGCCCCGGTTTTCTATGGGTGCAGGAAAAGGCGTTACGCAGTAGAACGCCATTTTTGAGGGAAAAGGTATAAAGCCCTTACCCTATGGGAAAGCGGCTGTCAGAGCCGCGCTATACAAGGCTTTTTGCACCCCTATCGCGTAACAGGGAGCGCATTTTTCGCATACGCTCGGCGGCTTGTCTGCGGGTGATCCGCTTGCGGCACTCCGGGCAGTATTTGACACTGTTTGAGCTGGACGCAAAGGACGCGCCGCACTCGATACAACGCCTTTTGTCCTCGGTGTTCATCAGCTCTGCATACAGGAGCTTGTCGGCGGGAAGTACGGCAACGCGAAACCATTTGCAAAGCAGCGAATAAGAAATGAGCTGTGGGCAAACACACTCGTCCCCGTCGTCCAGCAAAAGGCAGTTACCGTCTATGCAGTTGCAGCACTCCTGTTTTACAAGAGCATTGACTTTCCGGCTTTGCGGCGGCGTCAGCCGCTTTACCGCGCTCATGCTTCATCAGCGGCATAGACGGCAAGCCCCGCGTATTCTTCATCGGTCAAAGCGTCCACTTTGGAAAGGGTGCGCTTTGCAAGCTCCCGCATATCCGCGTCCATATCGGGCAGCGCGGCGGTCATGTTCTCCATAAGCTGCGCCTTGCCGCCCTCGTGGTAAATGCTCATAAGGTTTGTTTCTTCAACGGTAAACTGTACCATACTCATACCTCCAATTCGTGATTTTTCGCCTTTACGGTTTTTTTCTGCGCCGCCCGTTCCTTTTCAGCTCGAAGCTGCGCCCGGATAGAGGGCTTTTCCTGCTTTGCGCCGCCGCGCTCTTTCTCCGCTTTGATTGCGGCGGCATAGTCCGCAAGGGAGATCGGCTCGCCCGCCTTTACCTTTTGCTCCAGCTCTCCGGCGGTGGGCGTCTGCGGCGTGTTATTGATAAGCCCGTCAAAAGCGTTGTCATTCTGCTCTACGGTGTCCTCAATGTGCTTTAAGGGATTGACCTTTTCCGGCTGCTCGGCGGGAATAGCAAAAGCCCGTGTCCCATTCCCCATAATCAGATACTTGCCGTCCTCGGATTGATGATGAAGCCCGTACCCGGCAACTTCCATTTGCTCGCGGCTCATAGCGGTTACATAGAAAGTCCCCCTCGGCGTTTTCACGGTTTCGCCCGTTTCCAGCTCGTCGGGGGTAAGCTGCCGCCCCTGCTCTTTGAAAAACTCCGGCACTTCCCGATAGCCGATACTGTCTACATAATGAGCGGTGTCCCTGCCGTTCCGATGAAGCACCACAATATCGGAAACGGAAAGGCTATGTCCCTTGAAGTCGGCGGGGTGGTCGATATTAAAGCGTGTGTAAATATCTTCAAGGGAAGTGTCCGGCGCAAGGGGCGCGGTATAGATCAGCTCATAATTTGCCCGGTCTACGGAGTGTCCTGTCGCTTGCAGACGGTCGTAAGGTTCAAAGCGCAAGTCCCTTGTTTCGTCCCCGCGCTTTAACTGATAAATAGAAAAGGTGTCCCCCTGCTCCTGCTCGGCTTGCCGCTTTTGCTGCAACTCGGTAAAATGCCCCTCAATCTCGTTAATGAGTTCCCTTGCGGTGGCCTGTATCGTTTCAAGGGATGCTTTTAACTCGGTCATTTCCTTAGCCGCTGCTCCACCCGGCGACATATCCGAAAGAATAATCCGACGTATCAAGTCCAAAGTGCTGGCAGACGGTATAAGCGACGCTTTCCGCTTGTACCTCGCGGGTATGGCGGTCAACGCGGTTTTGTTCCTCCGGCGGGGCGTTCAAGTCCACATCGTGCAGCTTTGCATGGGCAATTTCGTGAATGGCGGTCTTTACCGCCTGTAACTCGCTCACGCCCTCTTTGATTGCAATATGCTTGTCGGTCAAGCTGAAATACCCGTTTGCGCCGTTTGTGATCTGTTCAAAGGCAATCGGGACGGGGGATGCTTTTTCAAGGGCAGCGAAAAAATCCTCGTACTGCTCCACATCGGCAAGCAGCGGCTTAACGGAAAGGTCGGGAAACTCCTTGCCCTCGGTCTGCGAAATATCAAAGACGGTTACAACCTTAAAGGCAGGGACGGTGATTTCCTTTTCTTCCTTGACTGTCTTTCCCTCTCGGTCAAGTACGGGCTTTCTCGTTTCCGGGTCGATTTTATCCACCAGCTTTTTTACCTTGTAGGGCGCGGGGGCAAAGATTTTAATACCTTTTTCTCCGCTTTTCACATGGCGGTCAAATTCCTTTTCCCATTGACGGTAGCCCTTTACCAAATTGCCGCCCTGCATGGCAATCAAGAGGGTGTTGTTCAAGCTGTAATTGTGAAACTTTGACATGGTACGCAAATACTCCGCGTACCGCTCGCTTTCAAACACGCCCATAATGCCCTGTTCCAGACGGTCGGTAATCTCCTGAACCTTGTCGGCAGGTTTTTCAGCAGTAAGAACAATCGGGACAACGGGGCGGGGCTGCTGCGGCTCGGCGGTGGGCGGCATGGTAGCCGCCGCGTCAAAGTCTGCCCGTTCTGCTTCGCCGCGCTCCGGCTGCGGGTAGCTCATAATGCGGTATTCTTTGGGTATGTCGCTTTCGCGTCCGTTGTACCATTCGGAAAAGGTGTTTTTGTTGTTATAGATATAGCCCTGTTCGGTAAATCTGCCCCCGTCGTTGATAGCGGCGTCCCGCCCGTATTCCTCATACATGAAATACCGCTTTGCTTCTTCCGGCAGCTCCAATTCGTCCAGCTCGTCGATCAGATAGTAGCCGTAATCTTCTTCGCTTTGGACGGTGGGATAAATCCAATAGCAGTCAAGGTTTTGTGCAAGGTTGATAAGGTCTTTGAGATTTCCGGCATACTCGCCCAGCGTAACTGCCGCCGCAAACTTCGCTTTATCCTCGTCGCGCTGCATTTCAAGCAGCTTTCCAAGATAATTCAGCTCGTCTATGCTGCCGCTTTGGATAACGGAAAGCGGCACGTCAAAGGGGCATTGTTCGGTATTTGCAAAGCCGCCCACAAATAAATCCTGCGGGTTTTCTGCGGTAACACCAATATTCCTCATAGCGTCGTGAAGCTGCTCCGTCGTGGCGGGCATAGGCAGCCATGCGCCGTCCGTCTGTCCGGCTTCAAGGCGGCTATGGTTTCCAAGTAAGATAGAAAATTGTTCGCTCATTCGGTCGCTCCTTTCGTTTCAGATTTTCAAGAGGGTTTGGGACACTTCCCAACAAGTAAAATCCCCGTAATCGTCGTCAGACGAAAACGGGGATTTTTACGGAAAGGGTACCCCTTTCCTATGCTTGCTGCGTAACTTCTCTATCCCTCTGGATTGCAATTCGGTAGTTGACGTACTTCCCGCCCGTATCGGCTAACAGGATAGTGCCGTCGTAGGTTTTCCCCGTTTTCGGGGAGTACAGCTTTTTGACTTTCGCTTTCCCGTCTTTCAAGGGGGCGGCGACAATCTTCGGGGAAAAGGTTACTTTCCGTTCCTCAAAAAATCGGTCATTCTTCCACATGGTAAAGGCGCAATCCCTGTTCGCGCAGTAGTAGTTTTTTCTGCCCTCGTAAATGTCCGCGCCGCAACGGGGACATTTGCCGATCACCGGCTTTTCCTCTTTGAAACGCTCCTTTTCCTTGTCGGAAAGAAAAGGATAGGTGTTTACCAGCTCCCGCGTCATGGTTTCAATGCCCGTCATAAAGCTGTCCGGGTCGGCGTTGCCCTTTGCAATCTGCGTCAGATTGTTTTCCCAATCGGCGGTAAGCTGCGGGGAAGTAAGCACCTCCGGCAGGACGCAAACAAGCTCAATCCCGCTTTTTGTCGGAATGAGCTGCTTCCCTTTGCGCTCCACAAAGCCACTCTTTACCAGCTTTTCAATGATAGCGGCGCGGGTGGCGGGCGTCCCAAGCCCCCGGCGTTCCGCGTCCGGGTCGGTTTCCTCATTCCCGGCGCGTTCCATAGCAGAGAGCAGCGACGCTTCGTTATGGGGCTTCGGCGGCGTCGTGAAATGCTCCGTAACCGCCGCTTGCGGGTTGTCAAAGGTCTGCCCCTCGGCAAAAGGCGGCACGTCCAGCGAAAGGGCGTTTTCCTCGCCGTCCTCGGTATCGGCTTTCTTTTTCAACGTCGCCATAAAGCGGCATTCCAAGCCTTTCCACCCCTCGGCAAGCACCGTCTTTCCCTTTGCGGTAAACTCCTGTCCCGCGCAGGAGAAAACCGCCGTAACCGCTTCAAAGATATGCGGCGCGGCGCAAGCCATTAAAAGGCGCGCCCCTGCAAGGGTAAGGATATTGCGCTCGCTTTCCGGCAGCGCAGCAAGGTCGGCTTTCGCAAGCTCCATTGTAGGGATAATCGCGTGGTGGTCGGACACCTTTTTGCTGTCCAGTAAACGGGAAATTTCCGGCGTGAAGTCTGCGCCCTGCATAAAGGGCAGCTTTCCGGCAAGCAGGGCGGCGATCTGCGCCGCCGTACCGCCCATGTCGTCGGTAAGATAGCTGCTGTCCGTTCTCGGATAGGTAAGCAGCTTCTTTTCGTACAGGGCTTGCGCCAAATCAAGGGTCTGCTTTGCAGTATAGCCGTAAATGCGGTTTGCTTCCCGCTGCAAGCTGGTAAGGTCAAAGAGTTTCGGCGGGGCAACGGTTTTCTTCTCGCGGGTAACGGAAATACATACCGCCTGTGCCGTTTCGCAAGCGGCTTTCAAATTCCCGGCTTCTTCTGCGGCGTGGATCTTCGCGCTTGCGGCTTCCACGCCGGAGAGGGACAGGCACACATGGTAGTATTTTTCTTTCTTAAAGGTGGTAATGGCAGCGTCCCGGTCTACAAGCATTTTGAGCGTCGGGGTCTGGACGCGCCCCACATTCAGCGTTTTTCCATACAGGCAGGAAAACAGGCGGGTCATATTGATACCGATAATCCAATCGGCTTTTGCCCTGCAAAGGGCAGAGGAATAAAGGGGGGCGTACTCTTTCCCGTCTTTGAGGGACGCAAAGCCCGCCTTGATTGCGCTTTCTTCCATAGAGGAAATCCAAAGACGACGCATGGGCTTTTTACAGCCCGCCACATCATAGACAAAGCGGAAAATGAGTTCTCCCTCGCGCCCTGCGTCGCAAGCGTTGACGACTTCGGAAATGTCGGCGCGGTGCATGAGGTCTTTTAGGATTTTGAATTGCTTTCCCTTGTCGCTGGCAACGGCGTACTGCCATTTCTGCGGCAGAATGGGTAAGCTGTCATAGCTCCATTTTTTGTACTGCTCGCCATAGGCGGCAGCTTCCGCAAGCTGTACCAAATGCCCCACGCACCAGGAAACAAGATAGCCGCTTCCTGCGATATACCCGTCCTTTTTCTCCTTTGCGCCCAGCGCGGCGGCAATCGTCGCCGCCACGCTCGGCTTTTCAGCTATGATAAGTATTTCACTCATACGGTTTCGTCCTCCTGTTCGTCGGCTGCTGTGCCGTCGGGCAGCTCGCCGTCCGCTTCCTCGTCCTCGTCGTAATCGTCAAAATCGTATTCATCGAGATTGTCATTTCCCTTTGCCGCGTCCTTTTTCGGCTTTAAGACTTTGAAATAATAGAACGCTGCGCCGCCACCTCCGGCAAGGATAAGGACGATCAGCAGAATACCGCCGATGTTACCCTGCGTTTCTTCTTCCGGCTGTTCGGGTTCCTCCGGCTCGGCTTCCTTGCCCGTACAGTCGCCCAGATTGACAGAGCAGACGGGGCAAGCGGTATTGACGGCTCCGGCTTCGCATTTATCCGTACAGTTGCAGACGGCGGGCGTTTCTTCCGTCTGCCCGTCCTCGTCCTCCATAAGAGCCATAAGGTCGGCTTCGTCTACTTGATTGAGGAAATGGACGGTGTTTTCGCCCTCGTCGTCCCGGTCGATGATGATATAGAAATAGTTGCCGCTTTTGGTGGTAACGGTAATGAGCTGCTTGTTGCCGCCGTAGTCGTCCACAAGGGTAGCGTTCCCGTCCGGGGTAAGGGGCGGCGTGTCCTCGGTTTCTTCCACGACAACGCCCGTATCGTTGGTGGCGTCGTTCTCCGGCGTCTGTGCAAAGGCGGTAACAGAAAAGCCGCCCATGAGCATAAGGGCGGCACAAAGCGCGGTCAAAGTTCTTTTGATTTTATTCTTCATTCGCTGCGTCCTCCTGTTCTTCGGCGTAACCGTCTGCGGGGAAAGCCACCATACCGGGAATTGCGTCGCCGGACAGCATGGCGGTAAGCTCCTGCGGGGTAAGGCGCATAGCCCGCACAAGCTGGACGATTTGCAGGTTTTCCGCTTCGGTTTTCTGCGCGGTAAGCTCTTTGAGCTTGTTCTGATACTCGGTGATCTTCTCGCGGGTCTTTTGGATTTCCCGGTCAAGACGTTCAATTTTGTTCATAGCCATAGATAAAATTCTCCTTTCTTAGGTGGGTCAGTCCCAATTCATCAGCCCATACCCTTTGATACATTCATAGGTAAGGGCATAGCTCTTGATTTTACAGGCGTCGCCGGAATTTCCCTCGACAGTATAAACGCGGCTTCCGTCTGTACCGATCACAATGCCTACATGGTCTGCGCTGCCGTCTAAATCCCAATCGAAAAAGATAGCGTCGCCGGGGGCGATATTCTCATAATCCCTCGCACCCCATTGTCCCCGCGATTGAAACCACGGGACGCCCTGCGATTGACAGCCGGAAAAGCGCGGCTCGCTTGCGCCCGCCTGATTGTAGCACCAGCTCACGAAACAGGCACACCACTCCACGCGGGAATTGAAGCCGTACCAGCTCCAATAGGGATAGCCACCCACGTTGCCGACTTGCTGCTTTGCAAGGTCTACGAGGGCGGTGTTTCCGGGGCGGGTACCGTTTACGAACTGCACCCCGCTTATGTCCTCGGACGGGCTTCCGTCGGGAGAGCCGCCGCCGAAAATAAGCGGCTTGTTGCCGCTCGTTTCCATATAGACGCGGAACATTTCAAGTTGTTCGTCGTTCAACAGCTCCGGCGCAAGGGACGTGATCGGGCGGGTTTCCAGCTTGACGTTGAGGATATAGTAGTTGTAGGGTACCTCTACGGTGTAGCTGTTGCCCTCGCTGTCCGTCCTCGTTTCGGTGCGGTAGCGTACCTCCACTTCCTCGGTCAGCGTGAGGGTGTATTGCATATCAAAGATACGCTCGATTTCTGCCTGTGCGCTCTGTGGGGTGTAGCTTTGCAAAAGCGCGGTCAGATAGGACGCTAATTCGTGCGGGTTATGCCCGATAGCGTCAAGGTCGTAGCGGTATTCATCGTAGCCGGGGTGGGTGCTTTCAATGTTGTCAATCTCGGCTTGCAGCTCGTTTTCCATAGCGGCGTAGTTGTTTTCCACCGCCACAAGGTCGCTGTCCTCCGATGTGTAGGAAGTCCCCACAACGCCGTTGACCGCGCCGGAAAACATAGAGGAACAAGAGGACAGCCCCGCAAAAATGATGATGAACAAAAGCAGCGCGGCAATCGCAATCAGTACGCCTACCGGGTGCCTTGCCACAAAGAGCGCGGCTTTCCTTGTTTCCTCGGCGGTTTTCTTTGCCGCCTTGCGGGTGCTTTCCGCCGCTTTTTTCGCGGTGGCTGCGCCGCCTTTCCTTGCCGCTTTTGCGTATTCCCGCTTGATTTTCTGCTTCTGCATGAAACGGGAAAGGGGGTTGCTGCGAAGCTGCGGGTTATCGTGCAGGGCTTTGTGATAGTAAAAGTTGGCGTTTGCCTTTGCCGCTACTTTTTCCGCTTGTGCCGCCTTGCGGTAAGGTTTCAGCTTGTGGCTGCGGTAGCCCTCTTTAACCTTTCGGACACCGTATTTTCCCATGCGCTCGGCGGCTTCCTCGGATTTGTGCGCCCCCTCAACGCCGGAATTGTCTTTCTCCACGGAATGTACCTTGTTATGGACGAAAATCCCGGCTTCCTGCGCGGGGCGGGATAAAGGATTGCGCTTGCCCTCGAAGCTCGGCGGCGTTTCCTGCTTGTCAAATTGCAGCAGCGATTTCTTCTTTGGGGGAAGTGCCGCCCGCGCTGCGTCCAGACGGTCGGCGGCTTTGTCCGATTTCTTGATGTACTTTTCCAGCTCCGGCGTTGCCCGTTCCTCGTCGGTAAATTGCAGACGGGACGGCTGCGCCTTTGACGCTGCCGCTTCCTGCGCCCGCCGGACAGCTTTTTTCGAGGCTTTCCGGGTCTGTCCCGCGCCGATATGCTCCATGACGCGCTCGGCGGCTGCGTCCTGCGGCTTTGAAAAATGCTCCGGCGCATGGGGCAAAGGAGAGGACGTGGAAAGCGCCCCTTGAAGCTGCGCCGCGTCCTGTGCGGCTTGCTGCTCCGGCGTTTTCTGAAAATCCGCGTCCTGTATGCGCTTGCTGATAAGCTCGCTTTCGCCCGTAGTCTGGTTTTGCTCGGTCAGCCCGTCGCGGCTCATTTTCTGCGTGATTTTGTCGCAGGCTTTTATTGGTTTGTTGATAAATATTACACCTCCTTTTTGGCATAAAAAAACGCCACTCGAAAGTGACGTTTTAGTATTTCAGCATGATTTTTTACTCAAAGCAACCGGATTTACTAAATCCAAAAGCGTTTGACAAGGAATCAAACACTGGCTCTAATGCTCTGTTAAGTGGCATGTCTTCGGTACATATCCCGTCTAAGGAATTGATAATATTCCTGTCGAGAGGTAGTGAAGAATCCCCCCAACCAGCAGACGCAATATATCCTTTTCCATTAAGAATTGTCCCGAAAAGGTGCCATGGCTTTGGAACTCCTAATTTTTCTAACAGACTACCATATTGATTTAGCGCCTTAATTATTGCGCCTTGCGTTTCCAACCAATTATAGACTTCTTTTGATCTGTAATTTGAGATCAGCCTGATTTCTACCGCTTCAATTATTCCGCTATGAAACACTTGTGTATATGCATTTATAGCTTCTGTCTTATATTCGCTGGAATAAATGCAATACCCGTCTGCATTATAGCGATATGACCAGCCGCTTCCAGAAATCGGTCTGAACGATGTGTTATTGCGTAGTTCTTCAAGATTTACTCTGTTTCCAAGTTCAAAACTCCACTCTGGAACAATGTGAAAAACAATTTTTGCGTCATTTCCAAGATCACCAACACATTCATTAGCCAAAATCATTGAAATTCTGTCCTTGCGAAACTGTCTGATTTTGTCTTGCAACCCATTTGCATACAGAAATTCTTTTCTTAAGTCGTCAATGTCCATGTAAGTAATTCCGTTGGCATAGCGCATAAAGAACTCATCTTTGTTTCCATCCCAAAAACTATGCGGACGAGCATAGCTTTTAGGAACGGAAACTACTATTGCAATGTTATTATCACTTATCTGAACTGGGATACATTCCACACCATGTAAATGCGGTCTAATACGTGATAAAACAAGTTGCCGGAAAGAGGACAACCAATTATCAAATTCATTTAAGGAAAAGCCAGCTCCCGTTAATTTGATGGGCAGCCTATTTTCATCTTCCTGCATACCTACAACGATAATACCACCGTTTGTATTTGCAAAAGCAGCAATTTCTTTCATGAACTTCTCTTTGTTCTTATCTGTCATTTTGCCGCCCGCGAATGAGTAATCTTTATATTCTAACTCTTTGTTTTCAAAAACCTTGTTATCAATAAGCTCTTGCAAAAATTGAAGGTTAATCACTTTTGTATCAACGAATGGCATTTACAACACCTCCTTAATTTAGATTATATCATATTGACACGTAAAAAGCAGATACAACTCAAATTATTCACCTCCAATCCGCGCCCTCGCAAGGGCGCAATACTCAATGTTAATCTCAATGCCGATATAATGGCGATCAAGGTCTTTCGGCGCTTTGCCCGTAGTACCGCTTCCAAAGAACGGGTCTATCACAATGCCGCCTTTCGGACAGCCCGCCAAAATACAGGTTTCCGCCTACTTCGGCGGGAACGCGGCAAAATGCCCGCCCTTGTATGGGACGGTGTTAATCAGCCATATATCCCGCTTGTTCCGCATGGTGGGGATCAGCGCGTCGTCGTAGTAACCGCCTTTCCGCGCTTTGTTGATACCCTGCACTTTACCCTGTCCGGGTACTTCCTCGGCGTATTTGTGTCCGGCTGCGCGTCCCTGTCTGTACCGCCCCGCCGTCGTGGGGGCTATCGGCTCGGCTACTGCTTGCCAATCGTAAAAATACTTCTTTGACT
>ENA-OYYI01000331-OYYI01000331.1-human-gut-metagenome-genome-assembly--contig:-NODE-331-length-20105-cov-7.320698_pt1 | contig 20105 bp, 15 predicted proteins | sample MGYA00244063_ERZ653448 | MGnify/ENA primary metagenome ERZ653448 (study PRJEB26926, sample SAMN06165192) | human gut metagenome | biome: ENVO:00009003; feature: ENVO:2100002; material: ENVO:00002003...
GAGATTCGCCTTAGTCTCGTGGGCTCGGAGATGTGTATAAGAGACAGGATTGTATCCGCCGGGTTCTACTTTTAAGATAGTGACACTGCTTGAATATCTGCGGGAAAATCCGGATAATTATAAGGATTATTCTTATGAATGTAAAGGCAGCATAGATGTTTCGGGCAAATCCATAAGCTGTTCACATGGAACTGTGCATGGTGTTCAGGATACGAAAATGTCCTTTGCCAACTCGTGTAATACTTCTTTTATAAATATGGGACTGACACTTAATATTGACAGCTATGCCCAGACTGCAAAAGATCTATTGTTTAATTCGGAGCTTCCGGTTCCTATGGAATATAATAAGAGCCAGTTTGTGTTAAAAGATACCAGCAGCGACTGGGATATTGCACAGACTGCTTTCGGACAGGGAGAAACACTTATAACGCCTATGCATCTTGCTCTTATTACGAGTGCGGTTGCCAATGACGGTATGCTTATGACACCTTATGTTATGCAGAAAGTCGAAAGCGTTAACGGACTTACCGTCAAGACATTCAAGGGTGAGGAATATGGGAAACTTCTTACCGCTGATGAGGCAGCTATTCTTCAGGAAGATATGGGAGCTGTGGTCACTACCAGTTTTAACTGGCTTTTTAAGGATATATCATATACGGTTGCCGGCAAATCGGGTACGGCACAGTACGGAACACAAGGGTATGAACATTCATTTTTTACAAGTTTTTCTCCGGCGGATGATGCCAAAATATCCGTAACGGTGCTTATAGAGGGCGGTCCGCAGAGAACACAAAGTGGCGCAGAGGCGGCTAAGAAAATATATGACTATTATTACTCAAGATAAAAAAAGTTTGATATATTCGTATTAAGGATGTATACTTATTTTAAAGTCTATATGAGGACACACCAAACAGGAGGGTTTGCAATGATAGAAGCAACAAGCTGTGGGGGTGTGGTAATTTTTCGAGGTAAAATACTTCTTCTGTATAAGAATTACAGGAATAAGTATGAAGGATGGGTTCTTCCAAAGGGAACTATGGAAGAAGGAGAGGATTACAAGGAGACAGCGCTACGTGAAGTTCGTGAAGAGACCGGTGTTACCCCCTCTATTATTAAATATATAGGTAAGAGCAGATATTCTTTCAGCGTGCCGAATGATGTAGTGGATAAGGAGGTTCACTGGTATCTTATGATGGCAGACAGTTATTACAGCAAGCCGCAGAGAGAGGAATATTTTGAGGATTCGGGATATTATAAGTATCACGAGGCATATCATCTTCTCAGGTTTGCTAATGAGAAACAGATGCTTGAGAAGGCATACGCGCAATATCTGGAACTGAAGAGGCAAGGACTTTGGGGAACTGACAGAAACGATTAGTTCCCTTGTGTATAGGAGATAATAAAATGCAGCATATATGGGATTTTTTTGAAAATATGAATGAGTGTGTATATGTATCGGATCCGGACACATACGAACTTGTATATATGAATAAGAAACTCAGGAAGCTTTGTGGATTTAAGTCGTGTGAAGAGCTTTCCGGCAAAAAATGCCACGAGATTATACAGAATTGTTCGGTACCATGTGTAATATGCAATAATGACAAGCTCAGAGAGGGCAGTTTTAGAGAATGGAATTATTATAATCCCATTTTTGACAAGTATTTTGCCCTCAAGGATACGCTTGTCGTTGATAACGGAAAACGGTACCGCCTTGAAATTGCAATCGGTGTCGGTGCTGACCGTCAGGGTGATAAATTCGTAAGTTACCGTAATATGGAGGCTTTGGTTAATGAAGGATTAAGGGTGGCACTACAGGAGGATTCACCCGACAGATCAATCCAGATTGAACTTGAGTATCTCGGCAAGGCCCTTAACGGTCAACGTACATATATTTTTGAAAGAAATGCACATGGTAGGGATGATAATACATACGAATGGGTTGCTAACGGCGTAATGCCGGAAATTGATAATCTTCAGGACCTTCCACCTGAACTATGTGCTAACTGGTATAGAGATTTCAGGGAAGATAAGAACATTGTGATCAGGAACCTTGAAGATATCAAGGACAGCGATCCGATGCAGTATGATAATCTTAAACGCCAGAATATCAGCTCACTCGTAGTTGTGCCGCTTTATGATGAGAAGAAAATAGTGGGTTTTTACGGTGTGGATAATCCGCCGGTTGATGCATTGGATTACACATCCAATATGCTTCAAATCATGGGACACTTTATTGTGTCATCAATGAAACGACGCAACCTGTTAAGTCAGCTTAAGATGTTGAGTTTTACGGATTCACTTACCAGACTTGGCAACAGATATGCGATGAATACGTATATTGTCAACAACAACGGGAACAAGAGTATCGGAGTTGTGTATTGTGACATAACAGGACTTAAGCGCGTTAATGACAATTATGGACATTCACAGGGTGATGCTTTGATAATAAGGGCAGCAGATGCCATCCGCAGTGTTTTTGAAGGTTACGGTATGTTCAGAATAGGCGGAGATGAGATGCTTGCTATCTGTTATGGAATCTTACAGGAAGATTTTAATAATAAAGTTGGTCTGCTAAAAGATGCCATGCGTAAGAATAATGTTGAAATTGCAATAGGCAATGTGTGGCGTGAGAATTCGGATAATAACATGGAAAAAATCATCAGTGACGCTGAAGCACTTATGTACAAGGATAAAGCGGAATATTATAAGATAGCAGGACATGACAGGCGTAAATAAGCTATTGACAAAACGGCCGATATGTACTAATATAAAATGCAAACAGATTGCAAAAGCAGTCTGTTTGCATTTTGCGTATAAGAACAGAAGGTGCAATTATGGCGAAAGAATATTCAACTATAAGTCACACGAAAATAATGAAATATCTTGCAGACAATAATGATAAGCTGGTTACGGTTGCGGATATTGACAGGTATCTTGTAAGTGAAGGAATTGAAGTAAATTCATCAACAATATACAGATTTCTCAATAAATTAAGTACAAGCGGAGAAGTTATGAAGTATGTTGCCAGAAAGGGTGAGATGTCTTCTTTTCAGTATATAGGCGGCGGAGTCAAGCATAACTGTAAAGAACATCTGCATCTGCATTGTGTGAAATGCGGCAGGATAATTCATCTCGATTGTGGATTCATGAATGAAATCAAGGGACACATTATGGAACATCATGGATTTGAACTTCAGTGCGAATCATCAGTGCTGTACGGAGTCTGCTCTGAATGTCGGAAGGACAGTGAATAATCATGAAAATTAAGAGAGTTACTGCACTTCTGATGATATTTGTACTGACTGCATTTTTGACGGGATGCGCCGGAATAAGAAGTAATAACGATGCGGATAACGGGAAACTGAAGGTCATAACCACTATTTTTGCGGGATATGATTTTGTAAGACAGATAGCCGGAGATAATGTGGATTTATCAATGCTTCTTAAGCCGGGTGCGGAGGCACATTCATATGAACCGACACCCAGGGATATAATTGAAATACAGAATTGTGATATTTTTATATATGTTGGCGGAGAAAATGACGCATGGATAGACAATATCCTGGACTCGATAGATTCGGGTAAAATGCGTACCATTAAGCTCCTGGATTGTGTTGATGACCGGTATGAAGAAGAAACTGTTGAAGGAATGGATGCGCATGAAGAACATGAACATGAACATGGAGATGAACACGGTGATGAACATGATGAATGGGATGAACATGTGTGGACTTCTCCTGCAAATGCAGGGCAGATATGTGGGAAAATTGCGTCGGTTTTAGAAGATGAAGATCCGGACAACGCAGATACTTATGCAGCTAACTGCAGCAAATATATAAAAGAACTCGATAAACTTGATGAATATATCAGGCAGATTGTCACTGAGTCGCCGCGTGATACAATTGTGTTTGGTGACAGATTTCCGGTGAGATATTTTATTGAGGAATACGGATTAAAATATTATGCCGCATTTCCGGGATGCTCACAGGAAAATGAAGCAAGTGCGGCAACAATTGCTTTTCTCGAAGACAAGGTAAGGGAGCAGAATATTCCGGTAATATTCAAGATGGAACTTAGCAGTCCCAATATGGCACAGACGATTGCAGACGATACCGGAGCAGTGGTCAGGACTTTTTACAGTGGTCATAATATTTCAAAGGACCAGTTTGAAGCAGGAGAAACATATCTCTCACTGATGTATGATAATGCAGAGGCACTTAAGGAGGCGCTTAACTGATGGCACTTATAAAATGCGATAATATAAGCCTTGGATATGAAGGCAGAACAATACTGAAAGATCTTAATTTCAGCCTGAACGGCGGAGAATACCTGTGCATTGTCGGAGAAAACGGGGCAGGCAAAAGCACATTGATCAAGACTATTCTTGGACTTAAGAAGCCTATGAAGGGCACAATTGAAACCGGGGATAATCTTAAAAGAACCGAGATAGGTTATATGCCGCAGCAGACGGATGCTCAGAAAGATTTTCCCGCCAGTGTGTATGAAGTTGTCATAAGCGGAAGACTTAACAGCCTTGGAATGAAGCCTTTTTTTGGCCGCAGGGATAAGGCGGATGTAATGGATAAATTGCGTCTTATGGGCATAGAAAATCTTAAAAATAAATGCTTTCATGATCTGTCCGGCGGACAGAAACAGAGAGTTCTGCTTGCGAGAGCTATGTGCGCGACCAAAAGGCTGATATTGTTAGATGAGCCGGTTGCGGGACTGGATCCTGTGGCAACGCAGGAACTGTATGATCTGATTGAACAGATTAACAAAAAGATGGGAATAACGGTAATAATGGTATCACATGATACAGAGGCGACACTTAAATATGCCTCACACATACTTCATTTATCCCACGATAAGATTTTCTACGGTACGAAGGATGAATTTATGCACAGTGAAGACGGCATGCGTTTTGCACAGAGAAAAGAGGTTTGATTGATATGGAAATATTTGCGGATATGTTTAATTACCAGTTTATGGTAAGGGCAATTACGGTAGGCCTTCTGGTGTCGTTGTGTGCCTCGCTTCTTGGCGTAAGCATGGTACTTAAGAGATATTCTATGATCGGAGACGGACTGTCCCATGTTGGCTTTGCGGCACTTGCAGCAGCTGCTGCTGCCGGAACAGCGCCTCTTAAAGTTGCAATTCCTGTATGTATTGCTGCAGCTTTTCTTATGTTGAGAATAAGTGAAAACAGCAAGTTAAAAGGTGATGCAACAGTTGCGATAGTGTGCAGTGGAGCACTTGCCATCGGTGTCATGATCATATCAATGTCATCCGGGATGAATACGGATGTTAATAATTATATGTTCGGAAGCATACTTTCTCTTAGTGATGAGGATGCGCTGGTAAGCCGTATACTTTCAATCATAGTAGTTTTACTTTTTATAGTATTTTATAATAGGATATTTGCAGTGACATTCGATGAGAATTTCGCAAGGGCGACGGGAACAAGGGCAGGATTGTATAATGGAATTCTGGCAGTGCTTACTGCGGTAACCGTTGTTATCGGAATGAGGATGATGGGCGCACTTCTGATATCGAGCCTTATTATTTTTCCAAGCCTGTCATCAATGCGGATATGTAAAAGATACCGCGTGGTTATAATAAGTTCTGTAATCATATCGGTAGTGTGTTTTATGATAGGTATAACGGTTTCGTTTACTATGTCAACACCGGCCGGAGCCAGCGTGGTATGTGCAAATCTTGTGGTTTTTGCAATATGTTCACTTATTGGGGCATTGAAGGGAAGAGTAGGGAAGAAGGCCTAAAATGAAAAAGACAATTATTTTTCTGTTGGCAGCGGCTGTTATGGTATGTATGGCAGGATGTTCATCATCCGATAATGCAGAAACAATGCCGGTAACGGAAAGGTCGGCTGCTACGGAGAAAGTTACCGAAAGCATCACTGAAACGGAAAGTGAAACAGTATTATCAGTGGAGGAACAGAGGCAGAATGCCGGTGTCAGGGAAACACAGCCTTTTATGAATCTTTATAAGAGAAATAAGGATACAGGGATTTTTGACATAAAACATTCATATTCGGCGCCGTGGATATGGTACAGCGATATCGGAGGCTTTTATTCTTTTGCGACATCCGAGGAATCTTTTCCATATGATGGATTCAAGAATGCTTTCAATAATTGGTGGAACAGTTATCCGGATGCTGCGGTGACCAAAATCGGTTATGAGGTCAAGGTGACATTAAAGACCGGTGATGAACTTATATGTACCGTGAAAAAACCATCGGATACCGGGTCGATATTCACATATGTAGAACTGTATCTGTATGATGATGTGCACCAGCCGGACGGAGCATGGTACAGCCACCTTCTGGATGAACAGGTTACGGATGAAACGCTTATGACATCGATTAAGGTTACAACAGGTGAAAAAATAGACGAAGTGCAGTCAATTTATCTTACGGTGTTCACATATGAGAGCAACAGCGATTTTGACAAGTGGACAGGAAGATATATCGGTGGAAATTACACCGGATTCGAAATAGAAAGAGAGTAATGCAAAGGACACCGGCTTATGTACCGGTGTCCCTTTGTATAGGTAAAATATGGTAAAAAACTAAAAGTCAACTTCAGTATCGTAGTAGCAGCACTTAAGGAGTTTCTCCATCTCTTCCTGGGACGGCTGCCTTGGATTGGAACCTGTGCATGCATCAAGTATTGCATTGGCTGCAATATCGTGAAGCTTGGCCATAAATTCGTCTTCAGGAACAATGCCTGTCTCTGCAGGAAGTCCGCCCTCGCCGTAATGCTTAATGCAGTGAGGAATGTTAAGGTCATCATTCTTCTTGCGGAGCATTGCAATGAGGTTATCGATCTTCTCTTCGGTAGTGTTTCCGCCAAGATGTATGAAATCAGCAATATCGGCATATCTGGCAGCTGCAACAGGATCCTTGGCATTAAACTTAATAACTTTCGGAAGATACATTGCATTGGCTGCACCGTGGATAATATGTCCTCCGGAGAAAGCAGCACCTGTCTTATGTGCCATTGAATGTACTATGCCGAGAAGGGCATTGGAGAAAGCCATACCGGCAAGGCACTGTGCGTTATGCATTGATGCTCTGGCATCGGCATCCCCGTTATATGATTTAACAATGTCTGCATCTATCATCTTAATCGCATGGAGAGCAAGAGGATCTGTGTAATCGCAGTTAGCTGTGGATACATAGGCCTCTATAGCATGTGTCATGGCATCCATACCTGTGTGTGCAACAAGCTTCTTAGGCATGGTCTCAGCGAGCTCAGGGTCAACAATCGCAACATCCGGTGTGATCTCGAAATCAGCGATAGGGTATTTGATTCCCTTGGCATAATCCGTGATGATGGAGAATGCGGTTACCTCTGTAGCTGTTCCGGATGTAGATGGGATAGCGCAGAAGTGTGCTTTGTTACGGAGCTTAGGAAGTCCGAATACCTTACACATATCTTCAAATGTAATATCAGGATATTCATATTTAATCCACATAGCCTTAGCTGCATCGATAGGAGAACCGCCTCCCATGGCTACAATCCAGTCAGGCTCAAATTCCTGCATAATGGCTGCACCATTCATAACAGTTTCAACGGACGGATCTGACTCGATTCCCTCAATAAGCTTAACCTCCATACCGGCTTCATGAAGATAATCTTCGGCTTTCTGTAAGAAACCTCCGCGCTTCATGGAACCGCCGCCGACACAGATGACAGCCTTCTTACCTGTCAGTGTCTTTAATACTTCAAGAGATCCCTTTCCGTGATATAAATCCCTTGGTAATGTAAAACGTGCCATAAAAAAAATACCTCCTTATTTAACCTATATTGTTATATATTTAACAAATCATATTGTAGCACATATGCACAAAACAATCAATATCTTTACATAAAATTTATATATATTTAACAAAATTATTTCCTGCGGTATGCACTCGGCGTAATGCCGTATTTTTTCTTGAATATACGGTTAAAATACGACAGATTGTCATATCCGCAGTGTGCTGCGATATCAATTATCTTATCATCTGACGACACAAGCATACGCGAGGCCATGGACAGCCGGTAGTCGTTAAGGTAATCTACGAATGAAGTTCCCATAATGGTCTTGAAAAATTTCATGAAATGAGATTCGGAAAATCCGGTAACACCGGCAATTTCTGCGATGCTTATCGGCTTGTCGTAATTGGTTTCTATATATTTGACGATGTCCTTTATCCTGTCGATATTTTTGTTGGATTTATCGGGTGCTTCAAGTGAGCATACCTGATAAAGTTCATAGAAAAATTCATACAGGACCCCTTTTATTGCCAGTTTATATCCGCGCGGAAAATTTTCGCCTATTTTATCGGCGCGGTTTAAGCAGCCGCTGATATTGTTATAGTTGGGATTGTCTTTGGATATTATATGGTTAAAAGTTATTTTGCCGGACATAAAAGGAGTAAAAAATTCTTCCGAAAGAGTATCCTGAGTTACGGACATCAGCATTTCCGGCGCAAAAATAATATTTTCATATTCCATTGTGTAATCACCGAGACGGCTTATTCCGTGCATCTGCCCCGGAAGGACGATGATTATATCTCCGTATTCAACATAATGGTTATCAAAGTCGAGTGTTACGTTTCCGCGGCCTTTTTTTATGTAAATTATTTCCATTTCATTATGCCAGTGAAGAGGAACTTCGTTAAAATCAAGAGGAATGGAGCAGAGATATGTATTATATGGAAAAAGAGAATCGGCATGCGGTTTGGTTTCCTGATAGTTTTCATATTCAATGATATTCAAAAAAATATTCCTCCTTGCGTTTGTTTATATACTTTGATAGGATTGTACCACTTTTTGATTGTATACTGCAAGAATAAAATCCTTTTTGATATTAGAATACAAATGTACTAAACAAAACCGTGAATAATACAAACTATAGAAAGGCGTGTGTTATGAGTAAAGAACTTGACAGAGGTGCCGGAATACTTCTTCCGGTAAGCAGCTTACCTTCACCTTACGGAATCGGAACTCTTGGAAAGAAAGCATATGAATTTGTTGATATGTTAAAGAGTTCAGGCCAGATGTACTGGCAGGTGCTTCCGGTAGGACCTACAAGTTTCGGGGACAGCCCGTATCAGTCGTTTTCCGCATTTGCGGGTAATCCGTATTTTATCGATCTGGATACTCTTATTGAAGAGGGACTTCTTGAAAAGGCGGATGTCGAGAACGTATTCTGGGGAGGTAATCCGGAATATGTTGAATATGATGTAATATATAATGCAAGATTTAATGTACTTAAGAAAGCATTTGAAGCATCAGCTCATAAAGAGAGTGATGCATATAAGACATTCCTTGAAGATAATAAGGATTGGCTTCATGATTATGCCGTATTTATGGCAATCAAGGGCGCACATGATAACAGGGAATGGTTAAGCTGGGAGGAAGATATCCGTTTCAGAAAGCCTGAAGCTGTCGCAGAATACGAGAGCAGACTTGCATATGAAATTGATTTCTATAAGTTCCTCCAGTTTAAATTCTATGAGCAGTGGGACAGACTGAAAGATTATGCCAACAACAAGGGCATTAAGATAATCGGCGATATTCCGATTTACGTTGCACTTGACAGTGCGGATGTGTGGACTAATCCTACATTGTTCCAGCTTGATGAGAATCTTAAGCCTGTTAATGTGGCAGGGTGCCCGCCGGATGCTTTTTCTGACTGGGGCCAGAAATGGGGCAACCCGATTTATGACTGGGATGAGATGGAAAGATGTGATTTTGCATGGTGGAAGAAGCGTATGATTGCATCAGCCAGACTGTATGATGTTACCAGAATAGATCACTTCATAGGAATTGTGAGATATTACAATATACCTGTGGACGGTGTGCCTAAGGATGGCTTTTTTGCCAAAGGACCGGGAATAAAGCTTATAAATGCAATTGACAGCGTTATGGGTGATGCCAAGGTTATAGCGGAAGACCTCGGAGTAGTTGTTCCTGAGGTAACAGAACTTATCAAGGAATCCGGATATCCGGGAATGAAGGTTCTTCAGTTTGCGTTTGATGGTAATACGAACAACGAACATGCACCTCATAATTATGAAAAGAATTACGTTGTATATATCGGAACCCATGATAACGAGACCATGAAGGGATACATCGGCAACGCACCGGAACAGAACATCGAGTATATGATGAAATATCTCGATGTCGATGATAAGAATAAAATTGTTGATGAGATTATAAGGTGTGCATACGCAAGCGTTGCAGACACAACGATAATCCAGATGCAGGATCTTCTGGGCAAGGATAATTCAGCCAGAATGAATCTGCCTTCAACAATAGGCACGAACTGGAAATGGCGTCTTAAGGATGGCGAATTTACAAAGGAAATCCGTAACAGACTGCGTGAACTCACGAAAGTTTACGGACGTAACGAGAATAAGTGGTATTTTAGCAAGGAGGACTATATGTTAGCAGATATCTGTGAAAAGAAATACAATAAATCAATTAAGGACTGTACCAACGAGGAACTTTATTTTGCACTTCTTTCAATGACCAAAGAACTTGCAGAGGATAAAGAGAAAAATGACGGAAAGAAGAAAGTTTATTACATTTCAGCTGAATTCCTTATCGGAAAGCTTCTTTCAAACAATCTTATCAATCTCGGTGTGTTTGACAGCGTTAAGAAGGAACTTGAGGAGAATGGAAAGAGCATTTATGATATAGAGGAGATTGAGCCGGAACCATCACTGGGAAACGGCGGTCTCGGAAGACTCGCTGCATGTTTCCTTGACTCGATGGCATCAATCGGGCTCAACGGTGACGGCATTGGACTTAATTATCACATGGGACTTTTTAAGCAGGTATTTAAGAATAACTTCCAGAAGGAAGAGCCAAATCCATGGATTGAAGACCAGAGCTGGCTTACAAAGACAGATGTGGCTTATGATGTATCATTCGGAAATCTTACGGTCAAGTCAAGACTTTATGACATAGATGTTACAGGATACAATAACAGAACCAACAAGCTCCATCTTTTTGATATTGAATCCGTTAATGAGAATATCATTCAGGGAGATACGATTAATTTCGATAAGACTGATATTGCAGAGAACCTTACACTTTTCCTTTATCCGGATGACAGTGATGAGGCAGGTAACCTTTTAAGAATATACCAGCAGTATTTCATGGTATGCAACGGCGCACATTATATTATTGATGAGTGCAAGAAAAAAGGAAGCAACCTTCACGATCTTGCTGACTATGCTGCAATCCAGATTAACGATACACATCCGTCAATGGTAATTCCTGAACTTATCAGACTTCTCGGAGAGGAAGGAATCGGATTTGATGAGGCTGTTGAAATCGTAACAAATACATGTGCATATACCAACCACACAATCCTTGCCGAAGCACTTGAGAAATGGCCGATTTCTTACCTTGAGAGGGTTGTTCCGCAGCTTGTGCCGATTATCAGAAAACTCGATGAGAAAGTAAGAGCCAGATTCTCGGATAAATCTGTTTATATCATAGATGATTCCAACAGAGTTCATATGGCTCACATGGATATACACTATGGACACAGCGTTAATGGTGTTGCATACCTTCATACGGAAATTCTTAAGAATTCCGAGCTTAATAACTTCTACAGGATCTATCCGGAGAAGTTTAACAATAAGACAAACGGTATTACTTTCAGAAGATGGCTTCTTCACTGCAACGAAGAGCTTGCAGCTTATATAGAAGAACTTATCGGACCTGATTTCAAGAAAGATGCCGACAAGCTTGAAGAACTCGGTAAATTCATAAACGATGATGCGGTTCTTGAGAGACTTCTTGAGATTAAGAAGGATAAGAAAATAACACTTAAAAATTATCTTAAAGCAACACAGGATATTGACATTGATGAAAATTCAATCTATGATATTCAGGTAAAGAGACTTCATGAATATAAGCGTCAGCAGATGAACGTGCTCTGGGTAATTTACAAGTATTACGAGATTAAAGCAGGCAGACTTCCTAAGACACCTATTACAGCTATTTTTGGTGCCAAGGCAGCTCCGGCATATGTAATTGCCAAGGATATTATTCATCTTATCCTCTGCTTGCAGCAGGTTATCAACAATGATCCGGAAGTAAGTCCGTACCTCAGGGTAGTTATGGTTGAGAATTATAATGTATCCAAGGCTGCCAAGATCATTCCGGCATGTGATATTTCGGAACAGATTTCACTTGCGTCCAAGGAAGCATCAGGAACAGGTAATATGAAGTTCATGCTTAACGGTGCTGTTACACTCGGAACCAAGGACGGAGCTAATGTTGAGATTGGTGAACTTGTAGGAAATGACAATATTTACTTCTTCGGAGAAAGCAGTGAACAGGTAATTGAACACTATGCCAAGGCAGATTATTCAGCTAAGAGTTATTATGTAAATGACCCTGAGATCAAGAAACTTGTTGATTTCATAATAAGTGCGCCTGTTATGAAAGTAGGAGATGCGGAGACACTTCTCAGACTTCATGCGGAACTTATTAAGAAAGACTGGTTCATGACTCTTCTTGATATCAAAGATTATATCAGAGTCAAAGAAACGGCACTTGCTGATTATGAAGACAGAAAGACATGGGCAAAGAAGATGCTTACGAATATTTCCAAGGCAGGTTTCTTCTCATCTGACAGAACAATTGCTCAGTATGATAAGGACATCTGGAGACTTTAAGATTTATTCATAGAATTGTGCCGGATTCATTAATTCCGGTATGACGGTAGCCGAAGCGCATATGCGCTCCGGCTATCCATGTTATCAATGAAGCCTTATAAACCGGGAGGGCGACGAATTGTACCGAATTTTAATAGTAGATGATGAGAAAATAGAACGTAACGGTATCAAGTTCCTGCTTAAAAGGACAGGTATCGAATGTGAAATAGCGGAAGCGGCTAACGGCAAAGATGCGCTTGAATACATTAAGAATAATGAGATTGATATCCTTCTTACGGACGTGAAAATGCCGTTTATGGACGGCATAGAGCTGATTGAGAATGTGGTAGGATTAAAGCGGAATATTAAATACGTTATTTTCAGCGGCTGCAGTGAGTTTGATTATGCCAGACAGGCTGTACGCCTTGGGGTATCAGATTACATACTAAAGCCAGTGGATCCCAACGAGTTTGAGAATACCATGAATAAAGTAATCAATGAGTTGGAGGAATCCAAAATTGAATACGATATTAAGACCAAGAGTCTGGAGTATATGGCGGAACACATGCTTTATATGGCCACCAATAAAGTCGATATTTCAGAGATAGAGAAATACGGAGACGGAATCGTGTCAGCGGATTTCATTGGCAAATATGTCAGAATCATGCTTATGGAATTCGATGAAGATTTCTTCGGGAAAAAAGGCACGGATGTTAAGGAAAAGCTCTATAAGTTTGAACCGCAGATAAGTAAGTATCTTAATCTTAACCAGAACCAGTCATTACTTTTCTTTGATGATGCGGACCTTGATTATGTGGCTACAGCAGAGAGAATCAGCGGATTTGTGGAAAGAGAGTATGGCGTTGCGTGCTATATCGCAATATCGTCACCGGTAAACGGAATGAATGATATCGGTAATAAGGTTGACGAGCTCGATGAGATAATGGAAAATAAGTTCTACCATAAGAACAGCCGTGTTTTCTATGAGGGCGCATCGGCCGGCGATAATTCAATGATTCAGGTTGACGACGATACATTGATGAAGCAGATGCATCAGGATATCAAAATGAAAGATACATTGAATCTCCGTGCGCATTTTGACAGATTTTGTGATAAATACAGTAATAAAACCAAATTTTCACAAGTATATATTAAATTTCTTTTCTCTAATCTGCTTAAGGACTTCTATGAGAATATACCTAATGCAGATGAGAATCTTCTGAATGAAGAGATTGATGTACTGTACAGAGCTACGAATTTCGATACGGTTAAAGAAATTGTGCTGAATAATGTCAAAAGGCTGGAGGATGCATTTGGAGCCAATCCTCAGATGGTGCATCGTGAAATAGAAATTGTAAAACAATACATATATGAACACTATAATGAGGATATTACAGTGGACAGCCTGGCAGAGAAAGTATACATGGCTCCGAGTTATCTAAGCTCTGTATTCAAGAAGGAAACGGGACAGAATCTCAGTAAATTTATTAAGTCGTACAGAATGGAACAGGCGAAGGAACTGCTTGAGAACACGATGCTTAAGATTGTTGATATTGCCAATAAATGCGGATATCAGAATGTATCCTATTTCTGTTCAAGTTTCAGGGACTGCTATGGCGTCAGCCCACAGAAATTCAGGGAAAACGGAGAAGAAACCGAATGATTTCCAAAATACGCAGGAAAACTTCAGATTTGAAACTGAAATATAAGCTTGTATTGATATATTGTTTTACAGGCTTTATTCCTGTGTTTATTATATTTCTCGTATCACTTTATCTGATGCGTGGAGTATTGCGTGAAAATTCAACAGAAAATATCAATTCTTATCTGTATCAGGCGACTGCATCTCTTGATGGAGAAATCAAGATATATGACAATCTGTCAAGCTACATCTCGTTTAACCAGTCAATCTCACAGGTGCTTAATTACGATTACGAATCTGTATATAATATGTATGACCAGTTTGTTACGGTAATGGATCCGTTATTGTCATCGCTTATGTATTTCCATGATGAAGTTAACCGTGTTACGATATATATTGATAAGAATGTCGTAAAACATGGAACGACACTGGCTCCAATGTCGGAAATTTCCGATAAAGAATGGTGCAAAGAGGCACTTTCAGATAATGACAACCACTGGTATGTTGATATGGACAAGAAACAGGTTTTTTCGGTGAGCAGACTTGCACTTCTCAACAGGTTGGGAATTGACGGTGTGTTATTTATAAATGTAGACTATGACAAAGCATTCGAAGCTTTTTCGCAGACCATACTGAACGATTATGGATTATTTATAACGGATAAGAACGGTAATCTTATATATGAATTGTCACAATATGATCAGTCCAATAAGGATTATGCTCTTACTTTTGATGAATTTAAAGAGGTCGTAGCCGATCATTCCGATAAATACAAGATAATAACGCAGGATTCAGCTGCTACAGGATGGAAAATCTGGTTCTATAAGCCGGACAGCTTTATGATATCATCAACTACACCAATCATATGGATCGGAACAATATCGATAATTGTATGCGTGGCGGCTGCTGTTGTATGCACGGTTGCAACAAGCAGATTCGTTACCAGACGAATTGTCAAAATCCAGAAGTGCATGAAAGAAGTCGAAAACGGCAATCTTAATGTTAATATTCCGGTTGACGGAAATGACGAGATTTCAGATCTTACACGCGGGTTTGATGCAATGGTGCTCCGGCTTGACATGCTTATCAATGAGGTGTATGACAGCAGGCTTAAAGAGAAAGAATATGAGATGAAAGCACTTCAGGCACAGATAAACCCTCATTTTTTATATAATACACTTTCACTTATCAACTGGAAAGCCATTGAAGCAGATACGGTCGATATAAGCAAGATAACATTGGCTTTGTCATCCTTTTACAGAACCTCACTTAACAAGGGTAAGAATGTTATGAGCATCAAAGATGAAATCGACAATATGCGTTCATATCTCACTATACAGCAGATGATGCATGACGGTGATTTTGACGCGGTCGTTGATATTGAAGATGGTATCCTACAATACAATACTCTGAATCTTATTTTGCAGCCACTGATTGAAAATGCCATTGACCACGGAATTGACCTCAATACAGGAGTCAGAGGCGTAATAACGATAACGGGACGCGGTACGGAAGATGAGATTATTCTTACGGTTGAGGATAACGGTGTAGGAATGACCAAAGAACAGGCAGATAAAATCATTACCAAAGATTCCAAAGGATACGGAGTCCGGAATGTCAATGAAAGAATCAAACTTTATTATGGCGAGCAATACGAACTGAAGATAGAAAGCGAAATAGGAAAGGGCACGAAAGTCATAGTCCATTTTCCTAAAATGCTGTAAGAATTATATAGGAATTCCGCATGACGGAGTTCCTATTTTTGTGCATATTTACAAATGTCTAAGAAATCTGATATGTTTCTAAGAATATTAATATTTACGATTTTTCTATATCATTTTACAATAAGAGAGTATTAAGGAAATACAATTAATACCGCAGAAAATCACATTTTTGTAAGTCGGTTTTAATTAAAAAAAAGGAGGACATCTAAATGAAATTTAGAAAAGTATCGGCTTTACTTTTAGCCGGAGCAATGTGTGCAGCAACAGTAGTTGGCTGCGGAAAAACATCTTCTACAAGCGGAACAAGCCCTAACGATGCTACAAAGGCAGCAGAAGATGAAGAAATCACAGCTACTATTACTGTATGGGGCCCGGCAGAGGACCAGTCAATAGACAACGGTGAGTGGTTACAGAATATGTGTAAGAAGTTCAATGATGAGCATCCAAAGTGGAACCTTACTTTCAAGTATGGTACATGCTCAGAGAAAGATGCAGGTTCTACTGTATCAGCTGACCCTTCAGCTTCAGCAGATGTTTATATGTATGCTAACGACCAGCTCCAGACACTTATTGATGCTGGTGCAATCTCTAAGTTAGGTGGTTCTGCACTTGAGACAGTCAAGGAGAACAATTCAGAAGCAATGCTTAAGACAGTTTCTATCGGAGATGATGTTTACGGCGTTCCTTTCACAGGTAACACATGGTTCTTATTCTACAACAAAGACATCTTCACAGCAGATGATGTTAAGAACCTTGACACAATGCTTTCTAAGGGTAAAGTTTCATTCAAACTTACAGATTCATGGTATATCGGCAGCTTCTATATCGGCAACGGATGTACAGTATTCGGTGCTGACGGAACAGATGAAGCATCAGGTATCGACCTTAAAGGCGATAAGGCTACAGACGTTACAAAGTATCTTGTAGATCTTGCAGCTAACCCTAACTTCGTAAATGATGCAGATTCAGCCGGAATCACAGGATTCAATGATGGAACAGTAGGCGCTTTCTTCTCAGGTACATGGGATATGTCAAACATCAAGCTTGACAAGTCAAAAGTTGGTGTTGTAGCAGCTCCTACATATACACTTAACGGCAAAGAGAACCAGATGAAAGCATTCGCAGGTTCAAAGGCAATCGGTGTTAACCCTAACTGCAAATACCCTCAGGTAGCAGTTGCACTTGCTCTTTATCTTGGAAGCGATGATGCTCAGGTTAGCCGCTATGAAGCAAGAGGAATCATCCCTTGTAACATCGGTGCAGCATCTAGCGATAAAGTAGCAGCAGATGAGATGGCAGCTGCACAGAACGATACAATGAACAACAAGTCAGTTATGCAGCCTACATTCAAGGGAATGAGCAACTGGTGGACACCTGCAGAGAACATGGGTAAATCCATTATAGCAGGCGAGACCACAAAGGACAATGCAGCAGATAAGACAGCAGAGTTCAACGAAGGTGCTAACAACGGCATTGTTAAATAATTATCAAAATTAACGGGGTAAGGCACTGCTGCAATGGAGGCAATTACCACTGTACGGTGCTCCCGTGTAAATGCTCCGGAGTAATCCGGAGCATTTATTGTAAGCACAAGGAGGTCCATGATGCCTAAATTAAAAGCCGAGAAGAAAAGAAAAACCAAAGAGTTTTACGATCCGTATTGTTTTACCAATGCGGTGAAAAAAGGAGACATTTTCACAAGACTTTCCATGTTGGTTATGGGTCTTGGAAATTTAGTCAGAGGCCAGATTGTTAAAGGATTATCATTTCTGATAATTGAGGCAGCCTACATAGTATTTATGATTATGACAGGCGGTAAATGCCTGGTAGACCTGTTCCACCTCGGGGGACAGCAGCAGATTGAAGTCTGGAATGAAGCAAAACAGGTATATGAATATGCCCAGGGTGATAACTCATTGCTTATGCTTCTGTTTGGTGTTGCGACGTTGTTTGTTACTATTTCATTCATAATGTTATGGCGCGCATCAGTTAAAAGTTCATACAAGGCACAATGTATGAAAGCATCCGGTAGAAAGCCGGACTCATTTATTCAGGACATTAAAAGCTTGTTTGACAAGAATTTACATAGAACATTGCTTACACTGCCTACACTCGGTGTTCTTGCATTCACCATACTTCCGCTTGTATTTATGATAAGTATGGCGTTCACTAATTACAGTAAGATAGATTCACATCTTACGATTTTTAACTGGGTAGGACTTGAAAATTTCCCTAAAGTATTCAGTTTCAACAGTTCGATCGGTAAATCGTTCTGGGGCGCTTTGGGATGGACACTTATCTGGGCAGTATTTGCAACTTTCTCAAACTATATTCTCGGAATGATTCTTGCAATTATTATTAATCGTAAGAACACCAGAGGTAAGGGATTCTGGAGAACGATTTTCATGCTTTCCGCGGCTGTACCGCAGTTCGTATCCCTTCTTCTTATGAGAACAATGTTTAACAGAGAAGGTATTATCAATACAATTTTACAGAGATATACATCCATATCGGAACCGATTCCTTTCTGGGATAATGCGATGCTTGCGAGAATTGTAATTATCGTTGTTAATATCTGGATCGGTATTCCGTTTACAATGTTACAGGTTACCGGTGTACTTCAGAATATTCCGGCAGACCTCTATGAAGCAGCTAAGGTTGACGGTGCAGGACCGGTAAAAACATTCTTCAAGATTACCCTTCCGTATATGCTTTTTGTAACCGGACCTTACTTAATTACAACATTTACAGGAAATATTAATAACTTTAATGTTATTTATCTCTTAAGCGGAGGCGGACCTATTACGGATCTTTCGTCCACATCAGGTAAGACGGACTTGCTTGTTACATGGCTATATAAACTGTCGGTTGACCAGCAGTATTACAATATTGCGGCAGTTATAGGTATCATGACATTCGTTGTCATGGCTGTTGTTTCACTCATTACCTATCGTCGAACAGGATCATACAGGAACGAGGAGGGATTCCAATAATGAAGAAAATATCAACAGGAGCCAGGATTGGCAAAAAAACCACAAATGTTTTTGTCCACATTTTACTTACAGTGCTGGCATTTATATGGGTGCTCCCTATTTTGTTCGTAGTAATGGTCAGCTTCAAGTCTGATCAGGGACTTCAGATAAGGACACTCCTTCCGGACGCATTGCTGCAGAGTGCTAAAGCTGCCCATCCGGATATGTTTGCGAATGTTACAAGAGGATTTATTCCGACCCTTGATAATTACAAAAAGCTTTTTACCGATACGACCAATGTGTTCAACTTCCCACAGATGTTCGTCAACACATTGATTATTTCGATTTTTTCATGTATCATCTCAGCATTCTTCGTATTATCAGTATCATATGTTATGTCGAGAATGCGTTTTAAGATGAGAAAGCCTTTCATGAATGTAGCGCTTATTTTAGGCATGTTTCCCGGCTTTATGTCAATGATTGCAGTGTACTACATTCTGAAATCAATTGGACTCACGGAGGGCGCCATGATCAGAGTAGCTCTTATCATGGTTTACTCCGGAGGTTCAGGCTTAGGTTTCTACATTGCGAAGGGATTCTTTGATACAATACCAAAGTCAATTGATGAAGCTGCTTACATAGACGGCGCAACCAGATGGCAGGTATTTACCAAGGTTACAATTCCTCTCAGTAAACCGATTATCGTATATACTGTTTTACAGTCATTTATGGGACCGTGGCTTGACTTTATCTTTGCAAAGGTAATATGCAGGGCCAATAAGGATTATTACACGGTTTCCGTCGGATTATGGAGCATGCTTGATAGGGAATATATTTATTCCTGGTTCAACTGTTTCGCTGCCGGAGCGGTAGTGATCTCAATTCCGATTATTATTCTGTTCATGGTAATGCAGAAGTTTTACCGTGAAGGCGTATCGGGAGCGGTTAAAGGTTAATATCTTTAAAATTTATCAGCCCCGGTCGGGTATCCGGCCGGGGCTGTAACTAAAGATTGCCATTTAACCGGTATAGGTGGTATTACTGTCTCTTATACACATCTCCGAGCCCACGAGACTAAG
>ENA-OYYI01000351-OYYI01000351.1-human-gut-metagenome-genome-assembly--contig:-NODE-351-length-19358-cov-19.717868_pt1 | contig 19358 bp, 19 predicted proteins | sample MGYA00244063_ERZ653448 | MGnify/ENA primary metagenome ERZ653448 (study PRJEB26926, sample SAMN06165192) | human gut metagenome | biome: ENVO:00009003; feature: ENVO:2100002; material: ENVO:00002003...
TAAAAAGATTTAATCCAGTAGCTCAGTATACCATACGACCAGTACATAACTTCCATGATTTGGATTTAGGCTTGAAATACAATACCAGTAAATTTAATTATGAAGCCGGGTTGAATATCAACTATTATCCTAAACTTCGGGATAATTTAGGTCTCGATCCTTACTTAAGAATTTCATACAATTTCTGACATGGCAAGAAAGAAGACATTAGTTGAAGATGCGAGTATTACACCTGAACAGCTTAAAATTCTGGTTCGGGTGATGAAAGACCCGTTCTTCTTTTCTACTTTCTGCTACGTGATAAACCCAGTGTTGGGCATGGTAAAGTTCTTGCTCTACCCTTTTCAGAAGGCAGTGCTATACCAATTCATGCTCAACAGGTTCAATATCATCCTAAAGTTTCGTCAGGCTGGTATTACTGAGCTAATCTCTCTCTACTGTCTTTGGTTAGCAATGTATCACCCTAACAAGAAGATAAATATTATCTCAATCAAGGACACCGTAGCAAAGAAGGTACTAAAGAAGATTAAGTTCATGTACAAGAATCTTCCTTCATATCTGCAAGAGCCTATCATAAACGGTCGTGCAGGGGAGTTCGGTTCTGTATCAACTATAGAGTTTGCAAATGGTTCTGTAATAGAATCTATTCCAACCTCTGACCAAGCTGGTCGTTCTGAATCTTTGTCGTTGTTGGTGATTGATGAAGCAGCAATCGTAAGATGGGCTTCAACTATCTGGGCATCAGCCTTCCCTACTCTATCAACTGGTGGTGCTGCTATAGTAAACTCATGTATTACTGGTGATACTCAAATTATAGGTAAAGATGGGCCATTCAGAGTAGATTCTATTTGTCCCAAAACTTTTGGTAAGATGGATATATCACATCTTGGGCTGAGAGTATTATCACATACTGGAAAGTGGCAGAGAGTACTTGGTTCTGTAAATAAGGGTGTACTGAAAACTTGGGAAGTTCACAATGAACAAGGTAGGGTTATTAAATGTACTCCAAAACATAAGTTGTATACTCTTGAAGGTTGGTTACCTGTTTCAGAGATAATCAAACGAGATATACCTGCTATCTTCTATCATACTGGTATAAGCGGTCTGGAGCAGAATCCAGTAACCGTAAAACCTAAGAAAGAGATATGCAAACCTATACCGGGTTTCCCAAACTATGAAGTCTCTAACTGGGGAAGAATCTTCATTGTAAAGAATGGAACCAGGATAGAGAAGTTACCAAGACCTTGTACTAACCGAGAGAAGTATCTAAATATAAGTCTGTGGAATAATGGTCAAAAGAAAAAGATATGTGTCCACAATTTGGTAGCTAAAGTATTCTTAGGAGAAATTCCAGATGGGTATGTAGTTGACCACATTAACAACAATCCTTCAGACAATTATGTAACCAATCTCCAGATAGTTACAGTAGCTGAGAACGGTCAAAAAGCTGCGAAACATTCTTATGGAATGAAGCTTGGGTCTAAACTAAAAGGGGGATTCAACTACGACTTAAGAGTGGTGGCTTACATAAGATACCGTTATCAGGAACTTGGTTACTACTATGGAGTGTTGGAGAAGATATCTCAGGAGATTGAGAATAAGTTTGAGGTTAAACTGAATAAGTCTTATATTCAACGTATTGTATCTGGTAAACGTGGTACAAGTATCTATCTTTCTAAGCTGAAAGTAGTTAGAAAGTATTACGATACCATTTATGATATTTGCGTTGAAAACGATGAATCTTACCTCATCAACGAAGACTACGTGTCTCATAACACCCCCTATGGTATAGCGAACTTCTTCCATGGTACTTGGGTAGATGCCATATCTGGAGGCAACCCATTCAACCCAATCCGATTGTATTGGCAGATGCACCCTGACCGGGATGAGAAATGGTATGAAGAGATGTCTGCTGCTTTGGGTCCCAAGAGAACAGCTCAGGAGATAGACGGTGACTTCCTATCATCTGGGAATACAGTATTCGATTTAGCTGATATCAAGGCTATAGAAGAATGCCTAATTGACTATCCTGTTATCAATACTCGTCTCAAGGGTCAGTATAAAGAGTTCAATGAACCTGACCCGAACAAAGAATACTTTATTGGTGGTGACTGTGCTACTGGTAGAGGTACAGACTACTCTGCTTTCACTTGTATGGATAAAGAGGGAGAAGAGGCTGCAGTATATAAGGGGAGAATACCCCTGAACAAGTATGCCAGACTACTTGGAGATATCGGAGAGAAGTTCAACTTTGCTAAGTTAGCACCTGAGACCAATGATGTTGGTATGACGGTAACTACCATACTTCAGGATGAGGGATATCCTAATTTATACTTCTATACTAAGCTCTTACGTAAGAAGAGGAAGAACAGACCCGAGGAAGATAAATTCCCTGGATGGTTAACTACAACCAAGAACCGTTCTGTAATCATCGAGAACTTAGAGAAGGATATCCGGGAAGAGAATGTAATTGTAAAAGACCCGTTCTTTGTACAAGAAGCATATACTTTCATCTATGACGGGGCTGGAAGACCAATTGCTCGTGGTAAGCATAGAATGAATAACTCATCTATGGACCTAGATTTGGAAGGTGAAACCTATTCCGATGATGCTATATTCGGTAAAGCCATCACAAATCATATCAGGTCTCACAGTCCATCTGGTACTGTAGTAATTCCTCAGTAAGCATAAACCATTCAATATAACATGAAACTTAATCCTATCAGTTGGTTCACCAGGTCTAAGCCTGTGGAATCTCAGAACAAAGATGAGGGAAAGGGTTCAATAAGTCCGGGCAGAGTTTCTCAACCAGATGATGGTGTGGGGAACTCTGAACTCATTACCACTCTTAATGGTATGACGAACTTAGTTACCCCAACGTTCAGAACAGAACTAATACCTATCATTCGGGACCTGTACAAGATAAACCCGGACGTCAGTATTGCATTGCAGGACATGTTCAAGCTGTCGAATACAGGTCATACTATCGACTTCCCAAACAATACTCCAGAAGAGTCTACCAAGATGAGGGAGCATTTGAGGAATGTATCCAAGAGGTGGTCGAAGTATACAGCCGGAATAGATGGGTTGGTAAACAAGTTCATAGTTCAGCTTCTTGTTAGTGGTGCTATATCGGTGGAAGGAGTACCAAACAAGAAGTTAACAGGATTGGAAACTATACTCTTCATTAAACCAGAAACTATAAGGTTTAAGAGAGAGAACAATGGAGTATATCACCCATACCAAAGGAATCCTCATTTGGTAGATGGTCTCAAGGATTCATTCATACGATTGAATACCGAGACCTATTGTTATGTTGGTATGTACAATGATACCGATGAACCCTACGGGGTACCTCCATTTATGTCGGCTTTGGATTCTATCGCTGGTCAGCATACCATGCGAAAGAATTTCAAACATATCATGGAGGTAATGGGTATGGTTGGTTTCCTTGAAGCTAAGATGGCTAAACCTCCTCGTACTGCTGGAGAAAGTGAAAAAGCCTATGCTGCTCGTTTGGAAAGTACTCTCAGGAAGATGAAGACCAATATCGTTGGTGGTATGTCAGATGGAGTAGTGGTTGGTTACATAGATGACCATGAATTCGAACTGAGGTCAACTTCGGCTTCTATGCAGAATATAAACCTCCCATGGAATATGAATCAGCAATCAGTAGCAAATGGTCTAGGGGTAAATGGTTCTATCATCGGAGTATCTGCATCTCAGAGCGGTACCGAGGGAGGAGCTGGTATACAGTTGTCTAAGATGATATCCCAGTTAAAGAATATCCAAACATTGGTAATCTTTGTACTGGAGTTCTTTTATTCTCTAGAACTGCGCCTGGCGGGGTTTAACAATAAAGGAATCACTATCAAGTTTGGAACTTCAACTGTTTCAGACGATATTAAGTTACAACAGGCTCGTGAATATCGGGCTCGTGTAAATGTAACCTTATACAATCAGGGTATCATCAGTCAGGATCAGTTTGCACGGGATATGGGTTATGAAACGCCTGACCAACCTGGACCAAGAACTCCTGTAGAATCTGATGATTCAGATGGGACGGGTGATTCAGATACAGGTCAGAAAAAGAAGAAACGAGAAGACGATAAAGATAAGTCAGACCGTAGAACTAGAGATAAAGTAAATCCCAATCCTAAAAGGAAAGATCAAGACAGTAAACCGAGATAAATTATGCCAAAGACTCAACAGAATACCGATGTAATGGTATTAAGTGCAGCTCATAGCTTGATGGTATCTGATGTACCAGAAGTAGTTATAGATGCTCACTCTCTCTCTGAAAACTTCTACAAGGGCACTGGCAACTTCAGTGAAGACCCTAAGAAGTCACTGGAAAGATTTGGTATGTGGGGTGGCACTTTGAATGTCAACCAGTTCATGCCAGAAGTAACTCCAGAAATGTTAAAGCCAAAGGACAGTGACTTTATCGAGCCAATGTTCCGAATGCTTTCTGCCGCAATAGTGGCAAGGAAGTATAATCCTACTGAGTTTCCAGAAGCAGTACTGAAGGAATCAATGCCTTTACTGGTAGGTCAATCAGTTAATCTTGACCATGAGACTGATGTAGCTAATGCTATCGGGGCAGTTAAGTCAGTAGAATGGCAAGAGGCTTACAAGGATGAAAAGATTGGGATAATTATCCCTGCCGGTATCAACGGTATTCTAAAGATAGACGGTCTTTCTAATCCCCGTATAGCTCGGGGTATTCAAATGGACCCACCATCTATACACTCTAATTCGGTAACGGTAGAGTTTGCATGGGAACCCTCTCATGTTTTTGAAGACATCCGGGAATTCTATTCCAAACTAGGTACATATACTGAGAATGGAGAACTTATTCGTAGAGTTGTTACTAAGATCATATCTTACAAAGAGACATCTTTAGTATGGCATGGAGCAGACCCCTTTGCTCAGCTTATCAAGAGTGGCAAATTAAATAGCCCTGCTTATGCGGGAAGTCAGTACTACTCCTTCTCTGAAGAAAAAGCTGCCGAAGCAAATGACCCAGCAAAGAGGGTATCTATGTTCGACTTCAAGGTTCTTTCTGAAAAAGATATAAAGTACAATACCACCCAATCTAATAATGAAAAGGGTGCCAGAAAGGGTAACCACAATAACCAAACAAATAAAACAAACATGGACAAAGAATTGCAGCAAGTGCTGGCGAGCCTCTTTGGTGAAAATCTTTTGACCCTTTCTGAAGGTCAGGAAGTTTCGGCAGAGCTGGCTATCACCCAGATTAAAAACCTGGTACAGCAGAATCAGAGCCTCACAGAGGTCGTGGCTTCCAAAGACACCGAGATTCAGACTCTCAAGGAAGAGAAGGTAAAACTCAAGAAAGACATGGAATCTTACAAGGAAGCAAAGAAAAACTGGGACGGTCATATCAAATCCTTCCGTGAGGAGACGGTGGCTGCCTACAAGAAAGTTTCCGGCGAGGAGAACGTAGACCAGAATATCCTGGCACTACTGGAGAACGAAGGAACCACCATGGAGACCCTCAGTGCTCTTCGTAAGACTTATGACGCACAGCTGGAAGACAAATTCCCGATGCACTGCAACCATTGCGGTTCTCAGGACGTGGGCCGGGCATCTTCTATCAATCCAGAGGGAGAAGATGAAACGAAGAACGGAGACAAATCCACTCAGGCAGTTGCCCAGGCTTTGGCCGACCGGAAACTCAGAGGAGAAAAGAAATAACAAAGAAAGTAACTCAAATTTCAAATTAAATTATGGCAGACTTACACAAAGTGGGTTCACGAACCCCGCAGGCTGTGATTTACAAAAGTGAATCGCATAAGCTTCATCAGGCATTCCCGGTAAAGAGCGGTGATACTATCGTTCAGGGCCAGCCAGTAAAACTGAATAACGACGGTACCATTTCTCCTTATACCGGAGCAGAAGGAGAAATATACATCGGTATCGCTATCGGTTACAGTAAGTACCCAGCATATCCACCCTCGGCAGCGGGAGTAGAGGTAACAGTTATGGTACAGGGCTATACTGTTATTCACGGTATAGCAAAAGAGGCTATAGCTACTACTGGTTATGTACAGACCGACGGTACGTTGGATGACAGCGGTATATATCCCAACTACAAGTCGTCGGCGGCTAATGCCGAGACTCCCTTCCTGGCTATAAACACGGCAGAGGCAGGTGAACTGGTACGAATCCTTGCAAAATAACAAGAAAAACACATTTATAACATGGCAGAAAAAACTTTCACTAGGGACCAGTACTTAAAAGAGCTTCCCGAAATCGTAAAGAACATGGATGGCTTCCGACAGGGAAGCAACAAGAGTCTCCCGGTAGACATTCATCTGGGTGATATGCTCCAGGAGAAATACGGCATTACCCAGGAGGATTACTTCAAAGCCGTCGGGTTCAATCCCAAAGTCGACACGATGGAGAATATATACTCCATGCCGAATCCCGAACTTCGTTGGCTCGTTCCGGAGATTGTCCGTGAGGCAATCTATCTGGGAATGCGAGAAGCACCATTCTATCCCAACATCATCGCATCCGACCAGCCTATCAATGGGCTGACGGCAATCATGCCGCTCGTCAACATGTCAGACGCTAACCCTGCACGGGTGAACGAGGCTGAGACCATTCCTCTGGGTACCGTATCTTTCGGCCAGAAGTCGGTCAACCTTTTCAAAATCGGTAAGGGTTTCAAGGTTACCGACGAGGTACGAAGCTACGTATCGATGGACGTAATGGCAATATTCCTTCGTGACTTCGGTGTTCAGCTGGGTTATGCAATGGATGCTCTGGCCATGGATGTCCTCGTAAAGGGCAACAAGCTGGACGGTTCGGAATCGGCTCCGGTCATCGGTGTAGGAGATACCACAAAGGGCATCCAGTATCGTGACCTTCTCCGGGTATGGATTCGGGCATCTCGCTTGGGTCGTCAGTTCCGTACCATCATCGGCGGCGAGGAACAGGCCCTAGACCTCCTCGACCTCCCCGAGTTCAAACTGCGTTCGTCGGGTACTACCGATGCCCGTCTGAACCTGAAGACTCCGGTTCCTAACTCGGCAGACTTCTACATCCATGGCGGTACTCCGGCAGACGAGGTAATGCTCGTAGACCCGGCAGCAGCTATGATAAAGCTGACTGCAAAACAGCTGATGCTGGAGTCGGAACGTATCGTTTCGAATCAGACCGAGGCTATCTATGCTTCGCTGACGACGGGCTTCTCGAAGATGTATCAGGATGCTTCTATCCTCATCGATGCGACGAAGGATTTCGCTATCAACGGATTCCCCGACTACATGGACGTAGACAAGTACCTGACCGGTATCATCGAGTAACACCCAACAACTCAAACCTGGGGGCGGCTTAATACCGCCCCTTAACTAATTTAACTATGGCAAGTAAACGATATGTAAAACTGAGTCCTAAGGCAAGTATCTTCTATGACCAGGCCTCAAAGATTAAGGTTCTCCGCAAAGATGTTGTGGAATTAACCGACAAGCAGTTTAATCTGCGGGTTATCAAAGCAGCCCTGGCAAACGGATATCTCATCGAGGCCAAGGCCGAGGAATTCAAGGCACCTAGCTCGAAAGAAAGCTCACCTGCTCCAAAGAAAGAGGTTGACCTGGAAGCAGTTCGGAAGAAGTTCGATGAACTCGTGGAAGCTGAGGAAGCTCCTGAGAAAATCAAAGAACAGTTCAACACCGAGGAGTTGAAGGCTTTGGCTATCTCCTTGGAGATTGAGCCGGAGGAAGGTGATACCAAGCTTGACTTGGTAAATGCTATCCTCGATGAGCTGAAGGACGAAGACGACGAGTAAACTATGAAAGAGGTAGATTTTTTATCTACCGTAGTTGGACTCAATGCAAGGTTTAGGGGATTCGCTGATGAACTACCCCACGACTTTACAGTAACATGGGTATTTGGTGATGGGAAGACAGAATCACACGTTGGTGTGGTAACTGCTTCCCATCTTTATGAAGCTTCTGGTGACTACGTGGTCAAGATGACCATAACTAACAACGTCGGAGGAGTTGCATTATCCAAGACTCAGGTTATTGGGGTTAGTGAAGAGGTAAAGACCCAGTTGCCTGGCAGTATCTACGAGCTGATAGACACTTATATCCCTGAGGATATCTTCGGTAAACTTACGCTTAAAGAGAAGCAACAGTTTATTGAAAAATGGCAGCTATATATTCAGCCGCTAGTAAATCATGAAGTACCTATAGAGGAATTTAATAATGAGTTGTATTACGAAGCTCTAGAAAACCAGCTAATTATGGAATTGGCAGCCTATGATTATATGGTAGTGCAGATTTCATTGATGGTTGGTGCCACTGCAGAATCAGTTAAAGAGAGTAACTCATCCTCTACATCTGAATCCGAATCTTCAGAGTCAAGCCAAGGTTCAGGTGAGGTTAAGCGAATACAAACAGGTCCAACTGAGGTAGAATTCTTCAACGATACTGACTCTGAATCTAAAACCTCATCCAATGTCATAAAAGCAATGCAACCAGGTGGAGTTATTGATATACTCAAACAAAATCTGTGTATGCTTGCTGAAAGACTTTCCATCTATCTACCTATTTGCCGAACAGTGAAGAAGGTAGTAGTTCCAAAAGTAGTCAACCACCGGAGGCCAGGACCATTAGATGGCCCAGACCCAGGCTTCCCTGTAAAGAAATAGGGTATGGCACGGAGGAAAAGAATTACAAAAGGAGTATGGGACCGATACAAGGCCATTGTAAATGACTTTGTTGAAGTGGATGCAGGTAAACAACCTCTAATCTGGTTAAATAGATTTGACCAGATTCTGTCTTACGGTGAAGATACTGGCAATAACTATGAACCATATTTTCTGGACGGATTGATTCAGTACAACTACATAAGAACTTGGCCTTCATTAAAAGAGACTGTCTCAGGCGAACTGGATGGAATCAACATTGTGTTATATGTAACTAAGAGGTCACTTGAAGAGAATGGTCATTTAACTCCCGAGGGTTATTGGAACTTTGACTGGGCACAGGACAAGTTCGTAATCAATGGCAAGGTCTATTCTCCTACAGGTGATACTCAGGTTGCTCAGGCACATGATGAAGCTTTGCTCTTTTTTGTAGTACTGAAGAGAGAAACTCCAGAAGAAACAAAAAAGATACTCTCCTACATGGAGAACATCGATAGGTACGTAGAGTTAACTAAGTACATCCTTGAGTTAAGCGAAATGAATAACTATGAGGATGAAACTACCGTAAAGACTAATACGACATTCAAAGTTAAACCCAAATAAAAAAAAAAAAAATGGCCGAAGTAAAAAAGAACGGTATAGTAGTTAATCCATCATCTGGTTCTGGTGATACTACTCTTCAGGTAAAAGCCGAAGTAGTTAATCGTGGCAATCGTATAGCCCAAACTGCTACCTTTGAAGTAGAGGGTACAGGAGTAGCCGAGAAGAGGCAATTCATTGCTAATCATCTCCCAGCAGCCGAGTTTATCAGGTTTGATAATACTAACCCGGCAGTAGATAAGAATGGTGGTATGGTAACCTTAACCGGTGTATCAAACACTACCAAAATCACCTTTTCTAAGGGTAAGGGAGATATTATCGTGGCTGATGTTGCAGCTATTAAGTTTACGGCAAACGGTGCTGAAGCTACAAGCGGTGTTGCAATCGCTGGCGACCCAGGTGCAAAAGCCAAGTACAGCTTTAGCTTAACTCTGGATGCAGCAGCTAATGAAACCATAGAAGCTCGTACGCAACAGATTATTGCTACAGCTAATGGTGGTCAGAAAGTAACTGCTACTCTCAATCAGACTGCAGGTGACCCATTCATCGAAGTTGCACCGACTTCAGTCGATGTTCCTCAGGAGGGTTCGGCAGTACAGGTTACGGTGGACACCAACACTACCTTTACGGTTACTCCCAAGGCATAGGACCGAGGGATTTTGGTATAGAGGGGTGGGATATCCCCTCTATATCACTAAATTTAATATTTAATATATGGCAAAAGTTACTATACCTTGGGATGACGGTTCCGGTGACAACTTTTACATTGACTACACCGGGATAAGAGGAAGTTCTGAATCCCTAATAACTTCTGATACTAATCTAACAGGAGTAGAGAGAAGAAAGACATTAGTATTCAGGACTACAACAACGAGAGTAGCAACTGCTCAACAGGCTGAAGCCTATCTTACAGTAGTTCAGATGACTGATAGTCTAATTGTAGCTACATTCTCTAATATCGTATCTTTTTATGACGATGTTAAAGCTGGGTATAGGCAACAGAATGTAAAATAAAAGTAAAAACAGTAAAATATCATGGCAGAATTTCATGAGATTGGTAGTTCTCAGTTTACTGAGGTAACTCCCACTGGTACCGAACAAATTCAGATATCAGCCACACAGAAAACTACCTTGCAGAAGATAGCCAACCTTTTTAAAGGTCAGGCTGACCCTAATAATTTAGTAATAACTGATTTTAATGATTCTACCCCTTTTTCTGACGGTACTCAAAATACTAAGGTAAAGTTCTTTGTGGCTAATGCTGATACTGTAGTAAATGGACCATCTAATACAGGTATAACTTCTGGTAATTATTATGGTATAGCCATAGCCACGGGTTTAATGCCTACTTTAGGACGAGTAGAATATTTACTATGGGTACAAGGCAAGAAAACCTTATTCCGTGGATATAAAGTGTATATATCTGGTAAAGTAAGTACCGATTCTGGTTGGGAAGAGGTAAGCGGTGGTGGAAGTCTTTCTGACCTAAAGATATCTAGTTGGTCAGATATCCTTAGGTATGGTGATGTCCAAGACCCTTATATCCAAAACGGTGATACTCTAGTAGATGCTCTAAGGAAGTTACAATGGATGACAGGTAATAATACTATTAAAATCCTTGGAGATTTTTCTGGAATAGGTATGATATGGTGGGACGGTACTCAGATTAACCTCTTTAATGCATTCTATCTCAGTATAGAAACTCAGGAGATATTTTTCCTATTCGAGGGTACTTTTAGCAGTATAGGTGACGCTACAGAAGACCAAATCATTAGCTACATTCTAAAAAATGGTAGGGTGGCATATATAGGTACAACCAGTTTGATAGGTTATACATCTGGTACAAACCAAGTTACGAATCTAAGTGGTAAAGAATCTCTTTGGTATACTGGTTCAGGGAATCCCACACTGACCCTACTAGAACATACTTTCAATGATTTAGCCCCAACAGCTTCACTTATATGTGCATATAATATAACTCCTACATTCAAAAAACAAACGAGTACAAGTGTGATACACATGCACCAGAATGCAGCCAATGTAGCACCTACCTCCGGTTATAAGGTGTACACCATACTCTGCCAAGTAGTGGGAAGTGTAAAACATTTCTTTATAAACGTGGCTCCATACAACTAAAACTCTAAACCATGAACATTACAAAACTTGGATGGCTATACATTTCCTTGGCCATAGCTTCAGTAATTATCTTCTCCTGCATTTGGAGATGGTTGGACAATGGGTTGGTAGCTTTCTTGCTCATCTTATACCCGATAGTGTATTTCATTGCCGGTTATTTTGTTCACTATCTCAAAGTAAAGGCATCTCTTAAGAAAGAATAGGCAATGTCCAGTATCTTAAAAGAACACCAACATAAAACTAAGTTTGGTAAGTTCCTGCATATTCTGGTGCATATCATTTTGTATATTTGGCAATTACCTCAAAACCTTGCCGGACTCGGTTATAAAATAATCCTACGGGGTGAGAAAAGAATCCTAAAACAAAGGAGTACTGCTTTTTATGTGGCTCCCACAATGAATGGAGGAGTAAGTTTAGGAAACTATATCTTCCTATCAGAGAAGTCAGGATTAAGAGAACCAGTATATGATCACGAGTTTGGTCATTGTATTCAATCTCGAATTCTTGGTCCATTATACTTACCAATCGTGGGCTTATGTAGTGGATTACATTGTATGCTACACAAACGTACTAATAACTACTACGATTTTTGGACAGAGAAGTGGGCAAATAAACTTGGAGGAATAGAAGGTTATGCTGGCGAGTACCACTATCACAAAGATGGTATTATCAGGACTGTTTACGATGAACTGAAGGCTTTTTACGATAAACATTTCTAATGAATGGCAAGGAAGGTCAATATCACACTTCCCAAAGTATCTGACCTTGTACTTCAGGTAAAACTTGAAGGTGAATGGCAAAGGGTAGAAGCCTTGGTCAGTAATCTCGGGCCAAGTATGCAAAGGGGATATGATAAAGCCGTGGGTATATTCTCTCGAAACCTCCTTGCAATCGTAAAGAAGTCATTAACTTTGGGTATACCACCTATGGGTGGAGGAGTAACTTGGCAACCGCTATCTCCAGCTACTATTGAAAGGTGGGGACAACACCCTATTTATAACCTGACTGGCCTTTATTCGAGGTCAGTTGGGTTATATAGGTATAAATCGAGGGTTCTAATAGGATTACCAATCGGAACCAGACGCTCTTCTCAGAAGAAGCTAACACTAAACCAACTAGCCATGATGTTGGAATTCGGTTCCAGCGATGGTAGGATTCCACCCCGGCCCGTATGGGCACCATCTCTTAAAGCCGCTGGTGGTAAGAATAAGCTCAAGCAACTTATCCTAACGGAGATACGTAAAGAACTTCAAAAGTATGGTGTAAGACCCAATCAAGTAAAATGGTAAATTCTCAGGAAATCATAGAGAGGTCCATATATGTGGCTATATTAAACATGGCCATCAAGTTGGGCTACACTATAAATCCAGAAGACTATCTTCCAACCAGTGCAGCAAATGCTGAACGGTTTAAAGAAGACCTGAAAAAGATCACTGACGAAAAGGGTTTCTACGTCAGTATATTCGGAGTGGGTAACAATCACTCAAAAGGTATAAAAGAAACCCCCCGTATCGTGGTTGATTCCGAAGGATTCTATCCTGGAGATATTGGACTACCGAGACAGATAATAGAGAAAGAAGAGGGCATAGGTTACACTGCAACTGAAGTACCTTATGAAACCCTATCACAATACATGAACATAAGACTATGTGCTCATTCCGCAGAACACATGAGACTGTTGCATCAGATTATGTTCTGGGCAGTTCCTCAAAGAGGCTACCTAAAACCATACGAAGAACCCAAATTTCTATTCACAGGAAATATATTCCTCCGGATAGTTAATTTTTATAACATGCCGGATTTGGATAATGGGTTGATGGAAAAGGTATACCAATTTGAAGTACAGGATTGCCTCTTAGATGGTAACACTCCTCCAGAGGTAATTACTCCAATAAGAGATATTTCCGTGCTTCTAGAAAATGCCGATTACACTCTGAAGGTTCCCCAAGGAGCCTGACCCACCTATACCTCCAATCGACCTTGGTTCTTACTTGAGGGTACGTGGAGGTGGATTCTTTTTTACTATCATAACCTTAATCAATAATTATATGCCACAGACTCCAAGAGTAAGGTTCAACTTTAAGAACCTGAATGTACAATCAAGTGTACCTCTGTTGGGTGTAATCAATGTAGTAGCCCGTACTACTAAGGGTCCATTCGAAGACCCGAAGGACTTGATTGCAACTCCCTCACAGTTCACTCGCATCTTCGGTTCGGAAATAGTTCCGGATGGTTCGGTATCAAACATCATGAAAGCCCTGGAAATGGGTGCAAAAGTCCGGGTATCACGAGTAGCTGGAGCTGGGGCTACTTATGGTTGGGCAAAGCCTATGTCGGTAACACTGGCTTCTTCTCAGGCAGTTCCCTCGGTATCGGTACCAGACGGTTCTTCGGTTATTTCCATTATTATTTCCGACCCGAATGGGGCTGAGAACAGTCTCTCTATGCACATGGCCATACGTACTCGAGAGGCTGGTTCTCCGGTATTGGATGATACGGGAGTTAATCTCAATCGTCCTTTTTACCTGAAGCTGAATGTATCCACGGAACCAACACTCCGTGCAAGCATCATTCAGTATGGTGGCCGGGATGATATTACCAATATTCCGACGTACGACAGCATGCTCAACGAAATGCTGTTCTTCTCGGCAGTATCTGCAAACACTTCCGAGGGAGTAACCAATCCCTCTATAAATGTGAATACTCTGCAGAACTTCCTGGATAATGCTCCCAACATCACTTTTGAGGCAATCCCGGGTAAGGCAGGCGATGGTCAGGGTACCATGGCAAATCTGGCAACCGGTATTCAGACCATGGAAGATATCATATCCATTCTTCGTCAGTTCTCCAACTGGAACTCGATAATCACGGTGGGTAAGATATCCGAGGGTACGGTACAATCCGATGAGATTTCGGAATCTAACGTATATATGGAGTGTACCGAGGGAAATGCTGGTACTACTCCCACGGCAGACGAGTGGATATCTGCTTATCAGGCAAGTAAAGCCTATTATGAGGCATACTCTGTAATCCTTTCTCACATACATCAGCATCTGCCTACGGATTATACCAAGGTATATATCTCGGTAGCTGCCGATGTACACAACATCTTCGAACAGATGTTGTATGTGGAAGTGCCTAAGTATGCTCCTGACACTCGTACCCCAGCAACTCCCGAAGAGACCCTTTCGGCACTGAAGACTCTGGTACAGACCATTGGTGCCAAGAAAGAAGTGGCATATTTCGGAGGTGGTATCAAGTATTACAACGAGAATGGCTCTCTCCAGAAATGCGATGTGCTGGGTTCGGTAGTGGGACTCGATGCCATCTGCGCTTCTACCTACGGTCCCTGGTATTCGTTCTCCGGTATGAACCGGGGTGTAATCGTATCGGCACTCGGTCCGGTGATGAAGAACTTGGGAGGACCTGCTGAAGTGGATACTCTTAACGAGTTCGCTCAGTGGTACATGAACCTGTTCGTAATAAAGAACACCAGGACCCAGGGTCAGCGCACTATGCTCTGGCATGGTTTCACTTCGAACCCAGTAGACGATTCGGAGAAATTCATCTCCATAGTTCGTCTCAATCTCTATCTGAAGAAAAACCTCCGGCCGATTTTAGAGAGCTACATCGAAGAGCCCAATACCTTCGATACGTGGAAACTCATTTATCACGAAGCAAAAGAAATTCTGGATGATCTGCAGACCCGCAATGCCATCACTTCCTATGAGTGGATAGGTGACCAGGATGCCCAGAGTTACGAAGAGCTTCAGATAAACAATGAGGCCGACGTTCGCCAGGGTAAATATCGGGCTCAGCTGAAGTATAAGGAGGTTGTTCCAATGCAGGATATCGAAATGGATGTTATCATCGACATTGCTGTAAACAAGAGCACTGGTGAAGTATCCATCTCTGCCCAGAATAACTAACAAATAAATACGATAAATACTATGGCAGGAGCTAAAGTAAAAAACCCGAGGAAGAAGTTCTTATGGCAAATAATATTTGTCAAGCACCCCATCAACCCCTTCCTCTTTCAGAAGGTAACTGTACCTGAGATAAGTATCGAACAGGTTGCACACGGGGATGTAAACTACGACGTAAAGACCGGTGGCAGGGTATCAGTTGGTAACTTAACTGCATCTAAGCTGGAGACAACTTCTGGTTCAGATACCTGGTTATGGGATTGGCTGATGTCAGTACAGGATATGCTGCTCGGGGGAGGTTTAACCCCAAGTCAGTACAAGGAAACCGTACTTATCAATGAGCTGGCCGAGGATGGAGTATCTATCCTTAATTCCTGGACTTGTACCGGAGTATGGCCTTGCAAGGTAAACGGACAGGACTTAGACCGAATGAGTTCGGACAACACTCTGGAGGATTTGGAGTTCTCAGTAGACACCTGCGAGAAGCTGTAATAGTGAATCACCAAGGGAGAGCTCAGCAATGAACTCTCCCTTTTTCGTATCCAAGACTATATTCAGAAGAATACACTTAACAACTCAACAACATGGAAGACAAAACACTTTATGGTAAGAAACTTACCTTCAAACTCCCCAGTGGTTACGAGGTAACTATAAGGGAACAGAATGGAGAGGATGATGATATCCTTTCTAATCCGGTAGATGCCAAAACCTTCATGAACATATCAAAGTTCATTGCAGGCATTGTAACTGATACTGATATAACAGCAACTCGATTGCTTACCCCCGAAGATGTGCAGAAAATGCCCTCACTCGACAGGTATGCAATCATGGTAAATTCCAGGGTGTTTTCTCTTGGGGAAATACTTGACTTCAGGTATGCTTGGGATGGTCCAGCCGATGGTCAAGTTCGTGAAGTAGACTATGAAATAAACCTTCAGGAAGAGTTCCTTTTCGACTACGGTGTAGTTCCAACTATGGAAGAGATGGAAGCAAAACCTAACGCTATCCCATTCTACCCAGTACCTAAACAAACCTCGGAAATACAGTTCACTACTAAAAGTGGGAAAGAGATGTGCTTCGACCTCCTCAATGCCCGCGGGGAAGCCTACGTCTTAAATCTCCCCGCAAGTGAACGTACCAAAAATCAGGAGTTAGTCGCTCGTAATCTCAAACTGAGGGTTGGTGACAACTATGAACCCGTGAAGAACTTCCGGATGTTCAGCCCAAAAGATATGATGGACATAAGGTCTGCTATCAAAGGGTTTGACCCCCTATTCCACGGTACTACTCAAATCGAAGACCCCGAAACGGGACAGAAGATTATGGTACCAGTGATGGCGGTAGATAATTTTTTCTACCCACGGGAGAACTAGAAGATGTATATCTATACATTGTTAAAGCTAATATTAGTATTGACTTTAACACTCTAGCAAAGCTCCCCTGGCGGCGAAGGAAGAAATTTATAGAAGCCGCCGAAGCATATTACAATGCCCTTGAGAAAGAGCTGCCCAAAGGAAAGTAGGGCAGCTCTCTTTTGTTCGATAAATCTGAAACTATATGGCTTTTACAAGTGGTAGTCCTTCTGCAGGACAACTAGAGATAGGTGTGGCCCTTGTCCTTCAAGATAGGTTTTCAAACCAGGCAAGAGAAGCTAGCTCAGTCATCCGAGGTTTACATAGGGATGCTAAGAATGCTGTACAGGCTAACTTAACCGCAGTTCAGTCGTACGCTAATATAGCCAGTGGTGTGGCCAGTTCGATAGTATCAACATTAACCACTACTATCGAAACCGGAGCTGATTTCATAGACATGATGACTTCAGTGGGAGCTATATCTGGAGCTACCGAAAATCAAATGTCTGGGTTATCCGAAACTGCCCAGACATTAGGTTTAAGGACCATGTTCATGTCAAGGGATATAGCTTCAGGTATGAAATACTTGGCAATGGCAGGTAATGATGCAAACCAGATTCAGCAAATGATATCTGGTGCAGCCATGATGGCTAATGCCACGGGCATGGAGTTGGGAGGTAAAGGAGGCACAGCTGACTTACTGACCAATATCATGAGGACCTTCAAATTAGAGGGTCAAAATGCAGCTAATGTAGTTGGAGACCAGCTTACTAAGGCGGCTATGTCATCAAATGTATCCATGGCAGACTTAGCTGAATCTATAAAATACTCAGCTGCATCCATGGTAACTCTGAGACAGCAGTTACCACAAGTAGCTGCCATGATAGGTACTCTGGGTAATGCAGGTATTCAGGGTTCTATGGCAGGTACTTCTATAAGAAATATGGCAGACTACCTGACTCAGTCATTAACCAATCCTAACTTTAAGGGAGCTAAGGCTTTAGCTAGATTAGGACTGAGTAAACAGGATTTTGTAGATGCCAATGGAGACCTTCAAGATTTTGCCATAATCTTAGGTAAAATAGAAGAAGCTACTCAAGGTTTATCAACTGTAGACCAGAATGCCGTATTCAAGAGTATCTTCGGTGTACGTGGTATGCGTGCTGCAGTTGCAATCATGCGTGATACTGAAGGTTACTTTGACCTGTTAAATAAGATACAAAACAATTCTGCGGGATTTGCTGAAGAGGTAGTAGGGAAACGAATGGAAACCCTTGCAGGTAAAATTGATATTATCCAATCTGCTGCCGAGAACCTTATGACTACTTTCAGTGAAGCCCTGGGTAAGAATCCTATTATAATGGGATTTCTGGATATGCTCGGTTGGGCCATATCTCAGCTTCGTGACCTAATGGCAACTCCATTTGGTCCATGGATAGCGGGATTTGCTGCTATAGCTGCAGTTGGTTTAAAGATAGGTTCTATTTGGATGGGACTGAGAGCACGTTGGTTATTACTGAATGGTGACTCTCAAGTATCCTTCAAAACCATGATAAGGTTAATGATGGGCGGCTGGTCTCAAGCCACTATGTCTGCTCAGGGTTACTTAAACATGGAAAGAGCCATCATAGCTCAAAGGAAGGCTGGTATCGGAGCAAGTGCGGCTACCGTTGCGGGTATGGCTGGATTACCAGGTTATTTCTATAATGGTAATACTCCAGCAAAAATGGGAGCCAATGGTAGATACTATGCTCAAACTGGTAGGGGAGCTTCTGGATGGACTCCAGTACCTGCTGCAATGGTCACTACTACTAATGCGGGTCAGATGACTCGGGGTTTAATGGGTACCGCTGCAGGGGCAGCAGCAGGTGCGGCATCCCGAGGAGCTTTGGCTTCTGTGGGTAGAGGCATACTGGGATTTGGTTCTAGATTACTCGGGTTATTCGGAGGTCCACTTGGGTTAGCTATTACTGGTATATCCATAGTTGGGCCCATGATATACAGTGCTATTAAAGGTAACAAGTCTGCTCAAGATGAAAATACCAGGGCTACAAATGACCTGGCATCTGCTATCAAAGCCAGCCGAGAGGGTTATAAACAAAAGGATAATCTCCAAATGTTAACTATCCAAGAGATACGGTGGTTAGTACAGATGCTCGGAGTTTATACTGATAAGCTCAACAATCGGGAAAATAGAGGTACTCACTTAACTGTAAATGTAGATGGCAAGAAGTTCCTGGAAGAGTACCTTGGTGAAAGAGATTCAGAGATAAATGTAGCTGCTGGAGTAAATTAATAAATCATGGCATCACTCATAGGAAAACCATTAGGAAAAGTAGCTCAAGAAGTAGCTGACCTTGAGCAGGGGAGAATATTCCAATCTCCTCTCAATAAGGTATGGAGAGCCCTGATACTCATAAACAGGGCTACTTCTCCAATGGCTAAGGCAGAACCCAATAAGATGGGTAAAGCCTATGACGCAAAGAATCTGCATGTAGCCCGAAAGGGTTCGTTCTCTTTAGCTCAGGCTCAGGACCCTTGGACTCAGAATCGTATAGCTGCTGAAACAGCTGGGGTTTCTCCTGAACAGATTTTGAAGGCTAAGTCCATAGATTATACTGTAGCAAACAAGTTGACTTCAGAACTGATAAAGAACGACAT
>ENA-OYYI01000367-OYYI01000367.1-human-gut-metagenome-genome-assembly--contig:-NODE-367-length-18521-cov-5.025940_pt1 | contig 18521 bp, 19 predicted proteins | sample MGYA00244063_ERZ653448 | MGnify/ENA primary metagenome ERZ653448 (study PRJEB26926, sample SAMN06165192) | human gut metagenome | biome: ENVO:00009003; feature: ENVO:2100002; material: ENVO:00002003...
CCGCTGCCGGGGCACGGTCCGGCCGCTGCGCGGCGGCGCGGAGAGTTACCGCCGCCTGATGACGCGGCGGGGATTCGCGGGAACGATATGGCTGTCGGAGCGAACCATACTCGAACGATTGCCCGCCCGCAATACGGCCCTGCATCTGCACGCCGCCGAACGAATGGGCCGTCTGAGAATCCCCGGCGACGCGGGTGCCGTCTGCCGCGCCATGACGGCGGGCGACCGGAGCGGCATCACGCCCGAACTGCGCGCGGCCTATTCGCGCAGCGGACTGTCGCACCTGCTGGCCGTATCGGGACTGCACACGGGCATCGTCTTCGCACTGGTCAACCTCATGCTGTGGTGGCTGCCGCTGCTGCACCGCGGGCACCTGGTGCGCAACCTGCTCGCAACGGTCTGCATCTGGCTGTTCGTCGCGGCGGCCGGATTCTCGCCCAGCGCCGTGCGGGCGGCCGTGATGTGCACGATGCTCCAGTTCGCCCTGGCCTCGGCTTCGGAGTACGTCGCACTCAACGCACTGGCGGCCGCCGGCTTCGGGATGCTGCTGTGGAACCCCGCCTGGCTGGGCGACATCAGTTTCCAGCTCTCGTTCATCGCCGTCGCGGCCATCCTCGTCTGGGGCGTGCCGCTCTGCCGCCGCTGCCGGACCCGGTGGAAGGCCGTGAACGTCGTCGTCGACGCCTACCTGATCGGCTTTGTGGCGACTGCCGCCACCGCGCCGCTCGTTTCGCACACGTTCGGCGTCGTGCCGCTGGCGGGACTGGCGGTCAATCCGCTGGCCATTGCGCTGGCCGGGGTCGTCGTGTTCGGCGGCGCGCTGTGGATGGCGGCTCCGGTCGGTATGCTCGCCCCGGTGTTCGGGTTCGTCACGGGAACCGCCGCCGAAGGGATCAGCGCGCTGGCCCGGCTGACCGCCTCGCTGCCCGGAGGTGCGGCCGACTACGCCCTCGGCGGATGGCAGACAGCGGCGGTCTACGCCGTTTTTGCGCTTGCAACCCTCGCTGCGTGGAGCGGCGAACCGAAAAAAAGCGTACCTTTGCGGACGTGATTACCCCCGAAGAATATTCCCTCCTGCTCACGGACGAAGTGCGGCGCGCCATCGCGGCCGCACGGGGCCGCGACCCGCTGGAGGTGGCTCTGGACCGCTCTGTCCCCCACGCCCGGCTCGTGGCCACGCAGGTCAAATACCTCGCGCGGGCCGCGCAGAAGCTCCCTTCGTATGCCGCGGCGCAGTGTATCCTGCCGCCGCTGGCTTTCGAGCAGGCGTCGAGCGAGGCGTGCGCCGCCCGCAAGCTCCTCGAAGGCGATACGGTGCTGGATCTCACCTGCGGGCTGGGTGTCGACGCCCTCTTTTTGAGCCGCCGCTTCCGCCGCGTGGTGACGCTCGAACGCAATGAGGTGCTGGCCCGCGTCGCCGCGGAGAATTTTTCCAGAATGGGCGTTGCGAATGTCGAAGTCGTCTGCATGTCCGCCGAGGAGTACCTCCGACGCGACGGCCTGCGTTTCGACTGGATTTACGCCGATCCCGACCGCCGTTCGGCCCAAGGCCGCAAACTGGTGCGGCTGGAGGATTGTTCGCCCGACATCGTCGCCCTGAAGCCGCGTCTTGCGCAGGTTTCGGGGCGTCTGTGCGTCAAGAACTCCCCGCTGTTCGACGTCGGCGAGGCCCTCCGGCTCTTTCCCGGCAGCCGCGTGGAGGTGTTGTCGCTCGGGGACGAATGCAAGGAGGTCGTGGTCTATGACGACGGCACGGGGCCGCTCGTCACCGCCACGGCCCTCGGGCGCGGGAGTTTCTCGGCCCGGCCGGGTGAGGCTCCTCCTTCTCCGGGACCGTTCGACCCGGCGCGTTACGGCTATCTGGTGATTCCCGACGTGTCGTTGCAGAAGGCCCGTCTCGCGCGGCTCCACCTTGCGGGAAAGGCCGACATCTGGAGTGACAACGGGTACGGGTTCGCCGCGGAGGAGCCGGAAGGCGTGCTGGGGCGGACCTTCGCCGTCGAAAGCATCGAACCCTACGACCCCAAACGGCTGAAGCGCGAACTGAAGGGCCGCGGCGCGGAGGTGTTCAAGCGCGATTTTCCGTTCGCCGCGGAGGAGCTGATGCGCCGCCTCGGGCTGCATGCCGGGAGCGGCCTGCGGCTGGCCTTCACGAAAATAGGGAACGATTTTTGGGTTATCCGTTTAAAATAGCTACATTTGCCTGATTGCCAGGCCGTGACTCATGAAACTCAACGAATTTCTGACATATTTCACCGACACGATTTTCCGGCGCGACGTCACCGAATGGCGCAACCCCGTCGTGCGGTGGCTCGTGCAGCAATACCGCCTGCTGTTCTACACCGCCCGCGGCCTGCTCGAACACGGAACCATCGTCCGCTCGGCGGCGCTCACCTTCTATACGCTGATGTCGCTGGTTCCGATCGTTGCGGTGGTCTTCGCCATCGTCAAGGGATTCGGGCTTGCGGACGGCCTTACGGAAAACCTCTATGCGCTTTTCCCGCAAAATCCCGAGATCATCGACTACATCGTCGATTTCGCCGAAAACGCCTTGGCGCGCACGCAGGGCGGCGTGGTGGCCGCCGTGGCCCTCGTGATGCTGTTCTGGGCCGTGATCCGGGTCTTCGGGTCGATCGAAAGCGCCTTCAACAACATCTGGGAGGTCAAGGTCGAGCGCAGCATCACCCGCCAGTGGACCGACTACATCGCCGTGGTGATGATCGTCCCGATCCTCTGGATCGTGGCCAACGCCGTGGGCAACTACGCCGAGCAGCTGCTCGGATTCGACGACAGCTGGTATTTCAACCTGCTGTCGCACCTCGTCTCGATGTTCGTCATCTGGGTGATGTTCACCTTCCTCTACATCGTCATACCCAACGCCAGAGTGCGCTTCGGCAGCGCCCTGATGGCCGGCATCGTCGCCGGGACGATCTTCCTGCTCTTCCAGTGGGGATACGTCTACGTGCAGCGGTGGATGACCTCGTACAACGCCATCTACGGCAGTTTCGCGGCCCTGCCGCTGTTTCTGATCTGGATGCAGACCTCGTGGGAGATACTCCTTTTCGGCGGCGAGCTGTCGTTCGCCTATCAGAATATCGCGCGTTTCGGCGAAGAGCGCGAGTCGCTGCTCATCAGCTACGACCAGCGGCGCAAGGTGCTGCTCGCGGTGATGCTCACCGTTGTGCGGAATTTCCGCGACAAGGGCGGCGCGCTGCCTGCGGACGAGATCCGCGAACGTCTCGGCCTGCCCACGCGCATCGTCAACGACGTGCTGTTCCAGCTCGTGCAGGCCGGGCAGCTGATCGCCGTACGCAGCGGCGACGGCGAGCGGGAGGTGGCCTTCACCCCGGCGCACGACATCGCGTCGATGACCGTCTACGGCGTGCTGGAGGCGGTCGAACGGTCGGGACAGACCACTTTCGACCTCGGACAGACGCCCGAACTGGCGCGTATCGACCGCGAACTGGAGATGCTGAAAGAGTCGGCCCGCAAGTCGCAGGACAACGTGCGGCTTGTGGACCTGCTGTAAAACCCAAACGGAAAGAGCCTATGAAACGCGTCGTCATCATCGGCAGCGGGAACCTTGCGGAAGCGCTGGCCCGCGCCGTCGCCAAGAGCGATCTGGAACTCGTGCAGATTTTCGCCCGCAATCCCGAGCGGGCGCGCGTCGTCGCGGAGCTGGCCGCGACCGACTGGGCGACGCACTCCGAAATGCTCTGTCAGGATGCCGACATCTACCTCATCGCCGTGAGCGACAAGGCCGTGGAGCAGGTTGCCGCGACGCTTCCGATTCCCGAAAGCGCCGCCGTGGCCCACACTGCCGGGAGCGTGCCGGTCACGGCCATCCCCGCGCGGTTCGCCCGGCGTGCCGTTTTCTACCCGATGCAGACCTTCACGAAAGGGCGCGAGGCGGACTTTTCCGTGATCCCCGTATTTCTCGAAGCGCCGTTGCCCGAACTGCGTCCGGAACTGGAGGCGTTCGCCCGGAAACTCTCCGGGACGGTCATCTGGGCCTCCTCCGCACAGCGCTGCAAGGTGCATCTGGCGGCGGTTTTCGCCTGCAACTTCGCCAACCACATGTACGCTGTGGGCGAGCGCATCGTCCGTGGTGCGGGACTGGATTTCGACGTGCTGAAACCGCTGATCGCCGAAACCGCGGCCAAGGCCTGCGACGCCCGTTCGCCGCTCGACGTGCAGACGGGACCCGCCGTGCGCAACGATTTCGCCACGAAGGCCCGCCACGGCGACCTGCTGGCCTTCGACCTCCGACTGAAAAACATCTATTCAACGATAAGTCAAAGCATATGGGAAACTTCAAAGAAGATATAGCGCGCTGCGAAGCCTTCGTCTTCGACGTCGACGGCGTGATGACCGACGGTGGCATCATCCCCACGCCCGACGGCGACTTCATCCGCCGCTACAACGCCAAGGACGGCTACGCGCTGGCCTACGCGATCAAGATCGGCTACAAGGTCTGCATCATCACCGGCGGCCGGGGGCGGACGCTCGAAAACCGCCTCCGGATGCTCGGCATCGACCATTTCTACGTCGACTGCATGGACAAGATCACGGCCATCCGCGAATACATGGCGGGCCAGGGGCTCGATCCGGCCAACGTGATCTACATGGGCGATGACATCCCCGACCTGGATTGCATGCGCGAAGTGGGTCTTCCGGTCTGTCCGGCGGACGCCGCGTCGGAGGTGATCGAGGCGTCGCGTTACGTCTCGGAGTTCCGGGGCGGCGAAGGGGCCGTGCGCGACATCGTCGAGCAGGTGCTCCGCGCCCGCGGCGACTGGGCGCGCGACTCGCAGGGTGTCACGCCTTCGTCGCTCGCCGCGTCGCGGTAAGGCGTTCCGGAAGAGGCGCGGTTTCCTTTCTGCCCGACGAAAAAGGCGCGGCCGCCTTTCTCTTCTTTCTTTGAAAGAAGAAGAAACAATGCGGGGTTTCCGGCTAAAATTTGTATCTTTGCCGGGCTATAAGCCTCCGTCATGCTCGAAAAACTGGCCAAACAAACTGCCGTCTACGGTATCAGCACCATCGTCGTAAGGTTCTTGAGCTACCTGCTCACGCCTTACTACACGCGTGTGTTCGGGCAGGAGACCTACGGCGTCGTCACCGACATCTACGCCCTTATTCCGCTGGCGCTCACGCTGCTGACGATGGGCATGGAATCGAGCTATTTCCGCTTTTCGGCCAAAGCCGAGGAGGCGGGCGGGGATGTGAAAAGCGCCAAACGCCGGCTTTTCGCCACGACGTGGGGCGTCACGTCGCTCGCCGCGGCGGTGTTCTTCCTGGCGGCGGCTTTTTTCCGCGACGGTATCGCCCGCACGATGGGCGAGGCGTATGCCGCACATCCCGAATACGTCGTCTGGGTCGGCCTGATCATCCTTTTCGATGTCTGGTCCTGCATCCCCTTCTCGCGGCTGCGCGAGCAGGGCAGGGCCATGACGTTCGTGGGACTGAAAGCCATGAACGTCGTTCTGAACGTGGTGCTGGCCTTCGGGTTCGGCGCCGCGGGGCTGTTCGTCACCGACTTCGGCGTGGGGTGGGTTTTCGTCGCCAACCTCATCGCGAGTGTCGTGACGTGGCTGGCGATCCTCGCGACTGCCGACCGTACCGTTCCGAAGATCGACTGGGCGTTGCTCGCCGCGGTCTTCGCCTACTCGCTGCCGCTGCTGGTGGGCGGGCTTGCCGGCACGGCCAACGAATTTATCGACCGCCAGCTGATCAAGTACCTCGTTTCCGAGGGCGCCATGGCCCAGCTGGGCATCTACGGGGCCATCACGAAGATCGCCGTGGTGATGATGCTCTTCTACCAGATGTACCGCCTCGCCGCCGAGCCGTTCTTCCTCTCGAACTTCAAAAAGTCGGACTTCGTCGAGATGAACGCCGCGGCGCTGAAATACTACGTCATGGCCTCGATGCTGATTTTCCTCGGCATCGCGCTTTTCCGCGACGTTTTCGCGCTGATCGTGGGGCGTAGTTTCCGCGAGGGTATTTTTATCCTTCCGGTGGTGCTGGGGGCCAATGTGCTGACGGGCGTGTGGCTCAACCTCTCGTTCTGGTACAAGCGCGAGGAGCGTACTTCGCTGGCCATCGTCGTCACGGGTGCGGGACTCGCGGCCATCGTCGCTTTCGGCTTCTGGCTCATTCCGCTGTGGGGTTACTACGGGGCCGCGTGGGCGCGCTTGGCGAGCGAAACGGTGATGGTCGCCGTCAGCTGGTGGCTCAACCGCCGCTGTTATCCGACGCCCTACGACTGGCGGCGCATCGGCGAATACGTCGCCGCGGCGCTCGCGGTTTTCGCCGCCTGCGAGGCCTTGACCGCCTCCACGGACAATATGTTTGTAAGCTATGCGTTTAATATAGTGTTGTTTGCGCTGTATGCCGCCTACCTCGTCCGCCGCGAGCGGATCGACCTGGGGGCGATGTTGCGCGCATTCCTGCACAGGTAAAAATGAATCGGAGCATGCAGAAACGACTTTTCTCCAGAATCGCAGCCGCGGCTTCGGCCGTCCTGCTCCTCGCCGCCTGCGGTCGACCCCGTCCGGAAGGCTCGGCCGAGGTGCTGCTGCATACCACGGCGGGCGACATCCGCATCGAACTCGACGGGCGGACGCCTCTTCACCGGGACAATTTCCTGAAACTGACCCGCGAAGGCTTTTTCGATTCGGTGCTGTTCCACCGCGTGATCGCCGATTTCATGATCCAGGCGGGCGATCCCGCCTCACGGCGCGCCCCGGCGGGCACGATGCTGGGCGAGGCCGATGCGGGCTACCTGATTCCCGCCGAGATCGTCTATCCGGCGCTGGCGCATACGCGCGGTGCGCTGGCCGCGGCCCGGACTTCCGACGAGGTGAATCCCGAACGGAAATCCTCCGGCAGTCAGTTCTACATCGTCTGGGGCAAGCCCTTCGACGGCGCGACGCTCGACCGGATTCAGCAGAGCGTGACCGCTGCGACGAACGGAGAGATCGTGATCCCCGACTCCTTGCGGACGATCTATGAAACCACCGGCGGCACGCCGTTTCTCGACGGACAGTATACCGTCTTCGGGCGTGTGACCGAGGGCCTGGAGATCGTGGAGTCCATTCAGGGCGTGGCGACCGATTCGGCCGACCGGCCGCTGGAGGACGTGCGGATCATCCGGGCCGAAGCGGTTCAAAAATAGATTGGCGATGAAGAAGACGACCGGAAAGATCGTGGTGATGGGTGCCAGTTTCGCGCTTTTCCTCTGCGGGGTCGGGGCGCTCCAGCTGGAGCGCGGCACGGCGCGGACCGTGATCCTCGCACTGGTTTTCGCGGGTTTGCTGACGATTGCCGGGGTGCAGACCTTCCGGCGGATGAAAAATAAGGAGTAAAATGCGTTTTGCGGACATTACAGGACAGGAGGATTTGAAACGGCATCTGATGCAGTCGGTCGATGCCGGGCGCGTGAGCCATGCCCAGCTCTTCACGGGCAAGGCGGGTTCCGGGGCGCTGGCCGTGGCCGTGGCCTATGTCCAGTACCTCTGCTGTCGTCACCGCCGCGACGGCGACTCGTGCGGCGAATGCCCCGACTGCCGGCAGATCGCGGCGCTGGCGCACCCCGACCTGCATCTGGTTTTCCCGGTCAACAAACAGGGCAAGAAGTCGGGCGAGGCGATGCGCAGCGACGAGTTCCTGCCGCAGTTCCGCACGCTGTTCGCCGAGCGCGGCGGCTACTTCTCGCCGCAGGACTGGTACGACCGTCTCGACCTGGGCAAGACGCTCAAGGGCATGATCGCGGCCCGCGAGGCCGACGAGATTATCCGCAAGCTGTCGTTCAAGAGTTTCGAGGCCGACTACAAGACCATGCTGATCTGGCTTCCGGAGGCGATGAACGAGGAGGCCGCGAACAAGATTCTCAAGATTCTGGAGGAGCCGTGGGACCGCACGCTTTTCATCCTGGTCTCCGAGCATCCCGACCGCCTGCTGCCGACGATCGTTTCGCGTACGCAGGAGGTGGCCGTGCCGCGTATTGCGTCCGACGTGCTGGAGCGGGTGGCGCAGCAGCGGGGTGTGGCCGATCCGCTGCAGGCCCGCAACATGGCGCGTCTGGCGGGCGGCGATTTGCTGGAACTGGGCCACCTGGTGGCGGGCGAGAGCGATGCGTTGCGCAAGGAGCATTTCGACCTTTTCTGCAGTCTCATGCGTTTGAGCTACAACGACAAGCACCTCGAACTGGTCGCCTGGGCCGAAGATGCCGCGCAGCTCACCCGCGAGCAGCAGCGGGCGTTTTTGCGCGATGCGGCGCGGCTTTTGCGCGAGAGCTTCATGCTCCATGCCGGTATCCGCGAGGTCAGCTACCTGTGGGGCGAGGAGCTGGCTTTCTGTTCGAAATTCGCCCCTTTCGTCGGCCCGCGGAATATCGAGCCGCTGATCGCCGAGATCGAGAGCGCCGCCGCGCAGATTGCGCAGAACGGCAATCCGACGATCGTATTCACCCATTTTGCCCTCTCGGTGAGCAAGATGATAAAACATTTGTAACTTTGAGAACCGCATACGTTTTTTGGGACCGGATAAATCCGGACAGACGGCAGATCGGCGCTGACGGAATGCGGTATGAAATTTTAAGAACCTGAAACATTGGATTATGGCACGTGTGGCACTTCTTTTAGGCGGTAACCAGGGCGATGTGAAACGGACCCTGCAAACGGCGCAGCAGCTCGTCAACTCCCGTGTGGGGGCCGTGCTGCGTTGCTCGCACCGTTATGAAAGCGAACCGTGGGGATTCCCGGCCGTAGAGCGTTTTTCGAACCAGGCGCTGGAGGTCTCCACCGACCTCACGCCGCACGAGGTTCTCGACGCCTGCCAGCAGATCGAGCGGGAACTGGGCCGCAACCGTGCCGCCGAGGCGGTCGAGAAGGCCTCTTCGGGAGCCGTTTACTGTTCGCGGCCGATCGACATAGACATCATTTTCTACGACGACGAAGTGATCGGCGACGAACGTCTCACGGTTCCTCATCCGCTGCTCGCCGAACGGGAATTCGCGTTGACGCCGCTCTGCGAGATCATGCGCCAGCGGCGGCATCCCTTGACGGGAGCGACCGTCGGGGAGATGCTCGATGCGCTCCGAAACAAATAGAACGGGTATGAAGGCAAAACGAATATTACCGCTTTTGGCGGCAGCCGCGCTGTTCGCGGGGTGCTTCAAGGACGTATCGTACAAGACGAATTACGTTCTCAAACCCCTTGCGCAGGCACAGACGGTCGATCCGATCGAGCCGTTCGAAGGGCTGAAAGCCTATGCTTTCGACGCCGATACGGTCTTTTACACCGTGGCTTCCTACGAGGATGCGCTCAACGGGGTCATTGCGCGGAAGGACGACCTTTCGGACCGGATCGCCTCTCCGGCCGCCACGGCTGAACCCTGCGTGCGGGAGGGTACCGTGGGGTGGGTGCAGATGCCGCTTTCGGCCGAAACGCAGATGGTCGTGGCTGTCGACCCGATAAACAAGGTCTATGCCTATACGCAGCAGGAGCTGGGCGAGAACCTCCCGAACCTCTATGTGTCGCTGATTTTCAAACCCTGGAAGGGTTTTTCCTACAAGGAGGGCAACTGGAGTTTCTACAACGAGTTCTATGCGCCTCCCGTCTACCTCGACTGTTTCATCGATCCCTCGGTCCAGCTTGCCGAGGGCGGCGAGACCTCGGAGATCGCCAGCGTGAAGGCCTATGCCTACGCCGCCGACACCACGGCGTTCTACATCGCCTCGTACGACGATGCCGTGTCGGGCAAACTCACGGCGAAAACCGCCGGCGTCACCCCGCCCGCCACGCCGTTCTCGGCCTACGAGGACAAGGCGACCGGGCTTTACAAGATGGAGGTCAGCTCCGCGACCCTGATGGTGGTCGTGGTCGACCGCACCAACCGCCTCTACGCCTACTCGAAACAGGTCGTCGACCTCGAAGGCGAGGCCGTGACCCTGCCGGTGGTCTTCCGTCCGTGGCACGCGACGTGGATTTACGTCGAGGACGGCTGGCGCTTCGTCGATGCGTCGCGCGCTCCTGAAACGAACCCCCAAACACAATCCCGACGACGATGAACACTCCGCGACATATGCTTAACGTGCTGCGCCTTGCGGTGGCGCTGCTTTTCGCTTCGGCCCTCATGAGCCGCTGTGCGAGCATGATGACCCCCACGGGAGGTCCCCGCGACTCGCTGCCTCCCGTCATCGTGAACATGACGCCCGACAACTTCGCGACCGACCGCCCGACGGTCGGTCACGGGAAAATCTACATCGAGTTCGACGAGTTCGTGCAGCTCAAGGACCAGCAGAAGGAGTTCTTCACCTCGCCGGCGATGAAGAAAAAGCCGCTCATCACCCTGCGCGGCCGGGGCATCGTCGTGCAGCTGCGCGACACGCTGGCTCCGAATACGACCTATGCGCTCAATTTCGGCAGCGCCATCCGCGACAACAACGAGGGCAACCCGCTCTATTCGATGCGCTACGTCTTCTCGACGGGTCCCGAGATCGACTCGATGGTCCTTTCGGGCTATACGGCCGACAGTTACAAGGCCGACTCCGTGTCGAAGACCTTCATCTGGTTCTTCCCGGCCGACTCGGTCGAGCACGTCGCCGGATACGACTCCACGATCTTCAAGTACAAACCCGCGGCGATCGCCCGTGCCGAGAACAACGGCATCTTCATCGCCCAGAACCTCAAGCCGATCCCCTACCGCGTCTATGCCGTCCAGGATAAGAACGACAATCAGATGTACGAGCCGGGCAGCGACCAGGTGGGTTTCCTCGAAGGGACCTATAACCCCGCCGAGATGCCCGATTTCGGCATGTGGTACGACTCGATCCGCCAGTACGTGACGGCCGAACCGCAGCTCTACTTCCGCATGTTCACCGACAAGGCGTTCCGCCGCCAGGTGCTTTCGCAGACCGAACGGCCCCAGCAGCACAAGGCGATGCTCTATTTTGCGTCGGCGCATCCGAAGATCACCCGGCTCCGTTTCGACAGCATCCCGGCCGACCGGGTGATCATCGATCCGCAGACCGTGGGCCGCGATACGATCGCCTTGTGGTTCAACGTTCCCTCGTCGGCGCTTCCCGACACGATCAAGGGCGAGATCACCTATTTCAAGCACGACACCGTCAACCGGTTGCAGGAGGTCACCGAGCCGCTGAAACTCTCCTGGAGGCTGATCGAGACCAAGGAGCAGGAGCGCGAACGCGAGAAACTCGAACGCGAACGCCGCAAGGCCGAGGCCGCGGGCGAGGAGTGGGAGGAACCCAAGAAGGAGAACCCCTTCGCCTTCAAGATGCCCACTTCGGGCGAGATCAATCCCGAGAATCACCTGACGGTCGATTTCGACTATCCGCTCGTGAAACTCGATTCGGCCGAACTGCTGCTGACGCGCGTGCTCGAGGACAACTCGATCGAGGACATTCCCGTGCGCATGGTGCGCGATACGGGGATGCTGCGCCGCTGGCAGGTCCGCGCTCCGTGGAAGCTGGGCGGACAGTATACGCTGACCATCCCCGAGGGCGCCATCACCGACGTCGCGGGCCTCTCCAACGACTCGATCATCGGCAAGTACACGGTTCTCGATCCCGAGAAGTTCGCCACGGTGCTCATCCACGTCCGCGGGCGTGACGACGGCACGAAATACATCGTCCAGCTGCTTGACGGCAACAACGCGCTCAAGCAGGAGAAGCGCGACGTGGTGACCGGCGATGTTCGGTTCAACTACGTTCCCGCGGGCGAGATCAAGTTCCGTGTTATCGAAGACAGGAACGGCAACGGCAAGTGGGATTCGGGCAATGTGGTCGAACGCCTCCAGCCCGAGCGGGCCGAGATCTATGCCAACGACCAGGGCGAGGACACTTTCGCCACGAAGACCAACTGGGAGATCGAATTCTCGATGGATATGAACCGTATCTTCGCACCGGTCACGATGCAGTCGCTTTCGCGTCTGCTCGACGAGCGCGAATCGCAGCGCCTGCGCCGCGAGGCGGAGAAGCGGGCCAAGGAGGGTCCGAAACGGGATCAGGACCGCAACCGGCAGCAGAATGACAATAACAGCAACTTCAACGCTGCGGGCGGGATGTTCAATAATTTCAGGTAAGATGACGATGAAACGACATATCCGGACGGTGCTCTTCGCCCTTGCGGCTCTCGCCGCATGGCAGGGGGCTTCGGCGCAGCATACGCTCGGCTTCACGGTGGGCTACGGCATGGGCAACGGCCGCTTTCAGCCCCAGCAGGAGATGCGGGCGATCTGGGGACTTTACAGCGGCGGCCTTTCGTGGCGCTACTACGGCAAGCAACGCTTCGTGGGTGGCTTCGGCATCGACCTGGAGTTCCAGCAGCAGGGCTTCTCTTTTGCGACCAACGCCGCGCAGGTCGAGGAGAAGAAGGATTACCTCTACTATACGCGGCACATCAATTCCGTCGTGCTGCCGATCGTCTGGCAGCCGCACTTCTACATGCTGCGCAACCATGTCCGCATCTACCTCGAAGCGGCCGCGACCTTCTCCTACAACATCTCGTCCACCTACGAGAACGAGCAGGCCCGGGCCAACGGCTCCGCCGACTGGAAGGGCGACTATCCCTTCAAACTCGCGCGCGACAACCGCTGGGGCTACGGACTGGCGGGCGGCGGCGGCATCGCCTTCCTGATCCGCCGTTTCGAACTGAATTTCCGCGTGCGCTACTCGTTCGGTTATTCGGACATCGTCCGCAACCGCAACAAATACTACGACAACAACAGCGACGGTGCGGAAAATCCCTTCTGGGCCACTCCGCTGCGTTCGCCGCTCGACAATCTCATGATCTCCGTGGGGCTGAACTACCGCTTCAACAAACAGGGCTTCGAGACCTGGAAACCAAGACCCAAGAAGGAGAAGAACCGCGAGGTCTTCAAGTTCGGGTTGTAAAAAACTACAAGTTATGGAAACTACCCGTCAGCAGAAAATCGCCAAGCAGATCCAGAAGGATGTTGCCGAAATCTTCCAGAAGGAAGGCGCCCCGATCGTGCGCGGTTCGCTCGTAACGGTCACCGCCGTACGCATATCCCCCGATTTCAGCTACGCCAAAATCTACGTCAGCATCTTCCCCTTCGGGCAGAGCGGCGAGGTGATGAAGCGGCTCGAACACCAGAACTGGTTCATCCGCCGCGCCCTGGGCCAGCGGATCCGCAACCAGCTGAAAAACGTCCCCGAAATCCAGTTCCTCCTCGACGATTCGCTCGAATACATCGAGCATATAGAGCAGGCGCTGAAAGAAGATTGACAATTATGCGCTTCTGTCGGTTGTTCCCGCTGCCTGCGGCGTCGTTTGCAAGTCCGATCCGTCCCCGAACCTCTGCCGAGGCGGGGGCTTCGGGATTTACGCTCTAATCCGTCGCCCGCCATGCTGCCGCAGCTCTTCGCCCGTCGCTACCTCTTTTCGTCCCAGTCCCGGTCGGTGGTCAACCTGATCTCGGGATTGAGCGTTGCGGCCGTGGCGATGCCCGTCGCGGCGATGATCATCCTGCTGTCGGTCTTCAACGGTTTCGAGTCGCTCGTCAAGTCGATGTATTCGGCTTTCGACGCCGATCTGACCGTCTCTCCGCGGCAGGGGCAGACCTTTGCGCAGCGGGACCTCGACACCGCGGCCCTGGCACGTATCCCGGGAGTCGGCGCGCTGTCGTTCACCCTGGAGCAGAGCGCCCTGCTCGAACACGGAGGGCGCCAGGCCACCGCCACGATCCGGGGCGTCGACGACGCCTACGGGGCTGTCTTTCAGCTTGGCGATGCCGTTTCCGCCGGGGAGTGGCGCGTGCGGCTGGGCGATCTGGAACGGCTGGTCGTCGGGCAGTCGATGGCGTGGATGCTGGGTATCCGCTCGCTGGCCGATGCCGACGTCACGCTCTACGCCGTGCGGCGGGGATCGTTCTCCTCGCTGCTGCCGCTCGAAAACTACACGCGCCGCACGGAACCCGTAGGCGGCGTCTATACCCTCGACCTCGAAACCGAACGCACCTACGTGCTCGCCTCGCTGCGGCTTGCGCAGGAGCTGTTCGGCTATGCGGGCCGCGCCTCGGCGCTCGTCGTGCGCCTCGCTCCCGGAGCCGATGCCGCGGCGGTCCGCAAGGCCGTTGCGGAGGCTGCGGGCGACGGATTCCGCGTCCGCACGCGCGACGAACTGCGCGCTTCGTTCTACCGCATCATGACCTACGAGAAGTGGGGCATCTTTTTCATCGCCCTGCTGGTGCTCGTCATCGCTTCGTTCTCGGTGGTGGGGGCGCTGGCCATGCTGATCGTCGAAAAACGGGACGACATCTCCACGCTCCGCGCCCTGGGGGCCGACACGGGCCTCGTCCGCGCCGTGTTCCGCACCGAAGGGTTTCTGATATGCGGTCTGGGCGCTGTCGCCGGCATGGTGCTGGGCGTTGCCGCGACCCTCGCGCAGCAGTATTTCGGGCTGATCGAGATTCCGGCCGAGACCTTCCTCACGAAGAGCTATCCCGTCGAATTCCGACCGACCGATCTGGCGGTCGTCGCCGCGTCGTTCGCCGCCGTGGCCGCCGTCCTTTCGAACATCACCGTCCGCAGTATGATTAAAACCGACACCCGATTATGAAACGATTCCTCCGCATAACGGCTTCCGCAGCCCTCGTGCTGCTGCTGGCCGCCTGCGCCCGCCACAAGATCATCCCCGACGACAAGCTGGCGCAGATTTTCCACGATGCGTTCCTCACCAACGCCTACATCGGCAGCGAGGGTGTGAAGACCGATTCGCTGCGCATCTACGAGCCGATCTTCGCCCGCTACGGCTACACGACCGACGATGTGCACTACACCATCGGCAACTTCTCGAAGCGCAAGAGCGCCCGTTTGGGCGACGTGGTCGAGCGGGCCATCGAGATGCTCGAACGGGAGGGGAAAATCTATAACCAGGAGGTCGCCGTGCTCGACACGATCGACAACGTCGCCCGCCGCACCTTCACGCGCACGGTGCTCGCCGACTCGCTCATCCGCGTCGGGTCGCTGCGCGACACGGCCCGTTTGAGCTTTACGCTCGACGTCGAGCCGGGCGAATACAGCCTTTCGCTCAAATACCTCGTCGATTCGCTCGACCGCAACCAGCGGGGGCTGAAAGGCTCCGTGTGGCTCGAACGGCGCGACAGCTCGCGCACCAACGTCTACACCACGACCTTGCGGCGCAACCGCGAGGAGACCTTTTCGCGCCGGTTTACGACCGACACGACGCACCGTTGCCTGCGCATCGACTTCCTGACCTTCAACGCCAGGCCCGAGCGGCCGTCGGTGACGGTCACCGACCTCAAGGTGGAGTACATTCCTCCGACCCGCACGGCCGTCGAAAAACTCTACGAACAGCAACTCGACATCCGGATTTTCGCCGATGACTTCCTCCGTGCCGCAGCCATCCCGAAGGATAGCCTCTAACCTGCTGTGGACCCCGCAGGGCCTCGTCCGGCATCCGCTCCTGACCCTCGGGGCGGACGGGCGCGTGCTCACCGCGGGGAGTTGCCCCGATCCGGACCGTCTCGCCGCCACGGAGTTCTATGCGGGGCTGCTGGTCCCGGATTTCCCGGCCGACTACCGCGCCGCGTTCGACGGCATGCGCGCCGCCGCGCTGCCGCTTTCCGAACTGCTGCCGCAGGCCGTGACGCCCGGCGGAGTGCTGGTCGTCATTTCGGGACTCGACTACGAATCGCTGCGGCTTACGCCGCAGTCGCAGATCCGGAAGTTGTAGTTATTCCGGGTGTGGGTGTGGTTTCCGACCGCTTCCCCTGATTTGCCGGTACCGTTCGCGGCCAATATCTGACTCCATCCCGGCTCTCCTTCAGCGAGGGAGATGACGTACTGCCCGGATGGTTGGTATCGTGAAAAGTCACCTCTTGTCAGATGGGCAAATGCTCCTCGACCGTGCGCCGCAGGTGTTCGCTGTCGAGATGGGTGTAGATTTCGGTCGTGAGGATGCTTTCGTGCCCCAGCATCTCCTGTACCTGGCGGATCGAGGCACCGCCTTCCAGCAGGTGCGTCGCGAACGAGTGGCGGAAGGTGTGGGGGCTGATGCGCTTCTCGATTCCGGCCCGTCCGGCCGCCTGTTTGAGGATCGTGAAGACCATCACCCGCGTAAGCTGTCCCCCGCGGTTGTTCAGGAAGACGATCTCCTCGCCCGTCCGGGCGCTCCGCCGCTCTTCGAGGTAGCGCAGAATGCGTTCGCGCGCCGTCGAACTGACCGGTACGATCCGCTGTTTGTCGCCCTTGCCGATCACGCGGATATACCCCTCCCCGAAAAAGAGGTCCTGCATGCGCAGCGACGTGAGTTCCGAGACCCGCAGTCCGCACGAATAGAGCACTTCGAGCATGGCGCAGTCGCGCAGCCCCTTCACCGTCGAGGTGTCCACGGCGGCGATGATGCGGTCGATCTCCGCGGTGGTGAGCACGTCGGGCAGCTGGCGGCCGAATTTGGGTGTCAGGACGAACTCCGCGGGCGACGATTCGATCTTGTCCGAGATCATCAGGTAGTTGAAGAAACTCTTTATGCCGCTCAGCGCCCGGGCCTGCGAGGTCTTCTCGCGCCCCCGCTCGTAGAGCCACGCCATGTAGCGTTCGACCATCTGCGGTTCGACCTTGTGGGGCGCGACGTCCCATTGGCGCAGGATGAAGTGCGCGAACTGCCTGTAGTCGCGCATGTACGATTCGACGGTGTTTTCCGAGAGCCGCTTTTCCAATTTTATGTAGGTACGGTAACGGCGGCCGGTTTCGTCCCACTTTTTCGTATTTTCTGCCATCTTTTGGTCCGCTGAATCCGGGATTATTGTAACTTTGTCCGAACGAAGGTACGAAAAATTTTACATAATATGGATTACACAGTCCTCAATATCGCAGTCGCCGACGACGAGCAGGCTGAAATCCTGACCGCCGAACTGGCCGATTTCCCGTTCGAGAGTTTCGAGACCGGAGACGGCGTGCTGAAAGCCTATATTCCGGCCGTGCGGCTCTCCGGCTGCAAGGACGATGTCGACGCCCTGCTGGCGCGCTGCGGGATCGAGGGGCGTTACGCCGTCATCCGGACCCAAAACTGGAATGCCGCCTGGGAGAGCGATTTCCCGCCGGTCGACGTCGAAGGCCGCCTGCGCATCCGCGCCCCGTTCCACGATCCGGCTCCTGCGGGGGAGATGGAGGTGGTCGTGCTGCCCCGGATGTCGTTCGGCACGGGCCATCACGCCACCACGTGGCTCATGTCGCGTGCGGTGCTCGGTCTCGGGGTCGCGGGCCGCACGGGACTCGACATGGGCAGCGGCACGGGCGTGCTGTCGATCGTCGCCGCCAAATGCGGCGCGGAGCACGTCGATGCGGTCGATATCGACGACTGGGCAGACGCCAACTGCCGCGAGAACATCGCCGCCAACGGTGTCGCGGACCGCATTACGCCGATGCTGGGCGACGTGCGCCGCATCGCCGGACGGCATTACGGTTTCATTCTGGCCAACATCAACCGCAACATCCTCTTGGCCGACATGTCGGCCTATGCCGCCGCGCTCGACGCCGGAGGCGATCTGGTGATGAGCGGATTTCTGGAACCCGACGTTCCGGCGATCACGGCCTGCGCCGAAAAACTGGGACTCAGGCCCGTTGCTACGGCGGTGAAGGAGGGCTGGGTGACGGTACGCGTACGCAAGGAGTAAATTGAAGACGTACAAGGGGCGCGGGGTAGTTCTCCATACGCTCAAATACGGCGATTCATCGATGGTCGTCTACCTCCTGACCGACGCCGGCGGCCGCCGCAGTTACATGGTGCAGGGCGTGCGCAGCCGCAATGGACGCGGTTCGAAGCTGGCGCTGTTCCAGCCGATGTTTCCCGTCGAATTCGAGGGGCTGGAATCGCCGCGACAGCAGATGCACCGCTTCAAGGAGGTGCGGGGCGGATTCGTCTTGCAGAGTCTGCCTTTCGACGTGCGCAAATCGACCATGGCGCTCTTCATGGCAGAGGTTTTGTACCGCCTCGTCAGGGAGTACGACGAACCCAACGAAGCGCTTTTCGACTTCGTGTGGAACTGCGTCGGGGCGCTCGACTCGATGGACGAGGGCGTGGCCAATTTCCATTTGTGGTTTCTCGCCAACCTGAGCCGGTTTCTGGGGTTTTGTCCCGGCAACGAATACGCCTCCGGCGACTGGTTCGATATCCGTGAGGGGCTTTATACGAAAACCCGGCCCGCGCACGTTAGCTATATGAACAGGGAGTGCGCCTGCATGCTGCGCGATTTTCTGGAGTGCGACGTGCGCTGTCTCTCGGAGATCGGTCTCAACCGCGGCCAGCGGGTCGAGTTTCTCAACGCCGTGCTGGTCTATTTCGGGTACCACCTCGACGCCATCAGCGCCGTGCAGTCGGTCCGGATTCTGCGGGAGGTTTTTTAGGAAAAGTGCAACAGAAAATAGAAGGAAAGTTATGAAAAGGATGTTTATGATCGCCGTCGCCTTGTTCGCGGCGTTTTCGCTTTCGGCGCAGGAGCCGGGTCGGTTCCGGCT
>ENA-OYYI01000373-OYYI01000373.1-human-gut-metagenome-genome-assembly--contig:-NODE-373-length-18416-cov-5.992702_pt1 | contig 18416 bp, 18 predicted proteins | sample MGYA00244063_ERZ653448 | MGnify/ENA primary metagenome ERZ653448 (study PRJEB26926, sample SAMN06165192) | human gut metagenome | biome: ENVO:00009003; feature: ENVO:2100002; material: ENVO:00002003...
CGATGGTGTTCAGATTAACTGGTGACGACACGCAGATTTATTTGACGAAAGACACAGATGCCTGCAGCGCAGCTGACGCAGGCAGCTCTTCAGATGCCGGACCGATGTTCGGTATCCGATATCGCCCAAAATCCACAGCTCGTCGTCCTCGCCGACAATCCGATTGATATTGGCCACGATTGCTTCATCGTGCGCATCGGTGTCTGCGGCCTTGCGGAAATTGAGCCGGGAATCGTCAAGCACCACGCCCTTCACCCAATCCTCGGCGGCCTTGCGTCCCTGCGAGGAGAGGAGAGCGTCATACTGTGTGTGCCCAGGGTCGAACGTGGTGAATCCGCGCAGCACGCTGACCAGCGGATGCCCGAAATGCGTGTCAGTAGTGAAATACTTCATGATCTGTTGTTCTTTCTGAATATGTGATGGTATGCAATGGGTTTTGCTGCGGTGCATTGAGTTGCGGCGATGCCAAGAACACATGCTCGTACAGGTGCGTTTATGAGGCATGGTGCGAACGAGCCGGCTCGATATCACCGGCAGTGATTCAGCTATGCGCCAATGAGAGGTGTACTGATCAGATTTGTATGGCAGCGAGCAGGCTGCGCTTGTTTCCGGTTATTGGTTGGAACTGAGCAGTACGCAAACCCTGTTTGAAGGCGCATTCGAGCATCGCCGGCAGGTTCGTCTGCTGGCGCTTGGCGTGTTCGTTCACGCCGTTGCTGCTGAATGCGATACGTTGAATCATGGTGTGCACACCATAAGGTCTTACGTCCAAATCCGTCAAATCACGGTGTGTGTAAGCAAGTTACGTTTTGGTCATTCATGGGGGCTTCTTCGCGAATCCGTCAAACTACGCAGTGTGCATGTATGGTCATGTACCGCAGCTACGTAATTATGAGTACACTTGGCCTATAAGTGCAACGAAGCACTTGCCGTCGATGACGGACATCATGGCAGGTGCGTGAAAAGGGGAGCAACAACCATGGGCAACATGTTCGATAATTTGGGCAAAGGTCTTAATGATTTCACCAAACAAGCCGGTAAAATAGCCGGAAATATCGGTGACACAGCGGGAAAAATCACGAAAGATGTTGCCAAAGGGGCAGGTAAGATCGCCAACGATGCGGGCAAAATGACGGCAGCTGTTGCAGGGAGCGTGGCACAGTCTGCGGCCGTCGCAAGTGGCGAAGTAAGCAAAGCGGCTGACAGCATGGCAAAGGGTACCGTCTCAATCGCTAAAAACGTCAAGGATAGTGCCGATAAGGTCGATTTGTTTAATTCCAAACTAAGAGCTAAGGCTGTTGAGGATTACAACAATGCCGTAGAACGCTATGAAAACGTAGCGGATGATTTAGCTAAAAGTACGCAAGCGCTGTATGACTTGAGAAAAATCGCTATTGTGCATGTCAAGTATGTTGAACAACATATCAATCAATTGGCTAATACGCCAAAAGAATTTGCCGTTGAACTGCATAAGATCAATACCGAAGTAACGACGTTCGAGAATAAAGAGGATGAGATTAAGGAGGCAGAAAAGCAAGCAAAAGCAGCTGAAGGAGGGTCTGGAGCAGGAGCCACCCTCAGTGCTTTGGGAATCGCAGTAGCAACCATGGGACCTACGGCTGCAATGGGTGTGGCCACCACCTTCGGTGTAGCTTCGACCGGTACTGCCATTTCTGCATTATCCGGAGCTGCAGCAAATAGTGCTGCTCTGGCTTGGCTTGGTGGCGGTGCATTGGCTGCAGGTGGCGGTGGCATGTCAGCCGGAACCGCGTTCCTGGGCTTGGCTGGTCCGGTTGGATGGACCATCGCTGGCGTGGCGGGCGCTGCGGCAATTGGTTCTGGTATTTATGCGAATCATAAAAACAAAGAAACTGCTGACAAGCTTTTGCTTGAGCGCCAGAATGTGGAAGTATTAATTCGCAAATTCAATGTGAAGAATGCCGAAGTCGCGGCATTGACTGAGGCAACGCAAACTCAGATAGATGGTGTACAGCGTGCGAATGCTGCGGTGACAGGCGCCGATTACAGCCAGTTCTCCCACGAAGAGAAAATGCAGGCGGGATTACTGGTCAATATGACGCTCACCTTAGCGCAAATGATTAACAAGGAACTGGAACTCGATGACTGACAAGAATACTGCTGACAAGCACGCCATCGATAACAATGTTGCTCAGGGCATTGCCGCGTATATTGATTATTTGAATCAGCTACGTGTGTCTACTCTGATGGACACATTGAGACAGATTCTTAATAATGAAACAGGTCAGCTGAAAGATCTCGCCGAGCGACAAGCTAATGCGCTAAGGAACCTTGATTTAGCGAATCAAAATGTCATGAACATTGTCAACAGTGGGCGTGGTGGTGAAAATGGTATGCATGGATTTATCGCTGAATTCGCGCAGACGGGAATCGCTAACGCCAGACGAGCATTTGAAGGGTTGGAAAAATCAACAATTACGCTTAATAATAATGGTCCTGCTGATTTGTTGATTAACGGCAAGCCAGTGCAGGTAAAGTTCTATGCGAACCTAATGAACGAGCTGAAGACATCTGCGGAATACCGTTCTATGGATATGATGTTTTCAAAGGACCACATGGACGTTTTTCGTGCGGTCATGCATGGCGATAAAGAAGTCTTTCTCAACGGACAACCGCTAACCAGTAACCAAGTGCAGAAAATTAAGCAGATTATCGAAGAGGAAAGTAACATCCGGGGACTGTCCTGGGACAAATGGATGCAATCATCGGTATTGAAATATGATCAGGTCCAAAGAGAAGCGATTGACCGGACTTTTACTGAAGAAACCGACAATATTAAACGGCAGACATCCGAGCAAAAGAGCGAAATCTCCAATAAGGCCAATACGGATAAGGCTGCTGCATATCACAAAGCTCAGCCGAATCTAGGCGAGGCTAACAAAGCTGCCGGGGTGGGTGCTGCTATCCAAGGTGGATTGAACTTCGGCATTTTCGTGTATCAAAAGCACGAAGAAGGCAAGGAAATATGGCAGTTTACCGCTGAGGATTGGAAGGAAGGAGGCGTCAAGACAGCAGAGGGTGCCTTCAAAGGCGGGTTTTCGGGCTATGCAATTTATGGATTGACCAATGTCTGTCATCTTTCGGCTCCGAGCGCAGGGGCGATAGCGTCCGGAACTTTTGGACTCATAGATGCTGTCATGAAATTCCGTTCCGGAGAGATTGATGATGACGGTTTCTTGAGCTTGGTAACTATCAATGCCCTTGATGCTACCGGCGCGGCGGTAGGAGCGGCGATTGGTCAGACGCTTATTCCTGTTCCCGTTGTGGGCGCGCTTATCGGGTCAATTGTCGCTTCGAATGTGCTTGGTCTTGGCAAGAACATATTGAGTGCAAGAGAGCGGGCAATCATCGCTGAATATCAGCGCAAAGCGGACTTGTTCGTCGCGAATCTCGACGTGCAATACGCGCAAATATTGGAAACTCTTCTCGATAAATACCGGAAACTAGGGGAGCTGCAGACTTATGCATTCAATCTTGATTTAAATATACAGCTACGTTTCGCCGCATCTGTTGATTTGGCAAGATTCATTGGTGTCTCTGAAACCGAGATATTGCACAATGAAGCAGAGATTGACGACTTCTTCCTGTAAGGGGAGATGTTGCCGTAATTGCTGTACCAACGACTAGACGTTGGTACAGCAACAATCTTTGGTTTTGTAGGTATGTGATTTCGAGTAATTCACAAACTGTAGATCTGTGCGCCGAACGGCCAGAGCGCAAGCTTGGCCATTTTGAACGACTGGATGCCGAACGGAATGCCGATGATGGTGATGCAGTTGAGCACGCCTGCACCCAGATAGCCGAGTGCCATCCACCAGCCGACCATCACCACCCACAGGATGTTGGCCAAGGCAGAGCCGACTCCGCCGCCGTATTGCACGGTTTTGCCAAACGGCGTCAGGGTGAGTCCCGCCATCTTGAACGCTTGAATGCCGAACGGGATGCCGATGATGGAGATGCACAGAATCAGTCCCACCAATGCCCATCCGATTGCGATGGCCAATCCACCAAGAATGATCCACAGGATATTGCCGAGAACTCGCATGATTAGTCCCTTTCCGATTCCGGTCGATTCCGCGCATGTTCAGCTTCACTATTTTGCCAGAAATCATGACGGAAACACGAGACGCAACCCTTAGCTCGCCCCTGATTCATACCCGGACCGTTATTCATGCGGAGCGTATGCGTAAGCCCAATCCTCTTGTGAAGATTTTGTGTATTGTCAGGCATGCGTGGGTTTCACCGTCGATCTGAATGATGATAGGCTTCTCGATGCCTGCCGTACGAAGACCCGTCAAGGAGATGCCATGAACCTGTATCGCTACGCGATGTTCATCGCACGCGCCTGTCGTGGGTCGTTCGTCGGCAATGTTCTGTTTGCCAATCCACAAATGGCCCTATTCTCGATGCTGGTGTAGCGGGGACACGCCTTATGCCGGGATGCACCGATGGCCCATCCGCAATCGACGTCGCATGAATCGCTCACCATAGCCATCAACTTACGCAAAGCCGCGAATCGTTTGCCGTATATGAATGCGGAACGGATGGCGGCTTTTCCTTTACCCCGGACTCATCGGTGTCCCCGCGTCTTGACACAAGTATGGGGCCGGATCGCCCACACATGCCGTTACCAACAGAAGGAAATGCTGTGACCTCACAGAAAACCGCGGAATTCGGGTCCGCCGCCAGTTCCGTAAAGCCTATTGATTCGCACGCCCGATTCATCGTCGTGGGCGTGATCGTCGTCGGCTCGTTCATCGCGCTGCTCAACCAGACCGTCATGTCACCGGCCTTGCCGGCACTGATGCGTGATTTCAATATCACCACCGGCACCGTGCAGTGGGTGACCAGCGTCTACATGCTGGTCTCGGGCATCATGGTGCCGATTTCAGGCTATCTGATTGATAAATTCTCCACCCGAAAGCTCTTCGCCGGAGCCCTTGCCACTTTCATGGTCGGCACACTGCTGTGTGCCGTCGCGCCGAATTTCGTGCTGTTGCTCGTCGGACGCATACTGCAATCCGCCGGCTCCGGCGTGCTGTTGCCATTGGTCGCCGTAGTGCCGATGCTCGTCTATCCGCCGGATAAGCGCGGCACCGCCATGGGCATGGCCGGTATCGTCATGGCCGCCGGCCCGGCTATCGGCCCGGTTGTCGGTGGTCTGGTGATTGACGGTTTCGGATGGCGCCCGATGTTCATTGGCATCGCAATTGTGGCACTGGTCATCCTTGTCGGAGGCACGATGATGCTCAAGAACGTCGGCGAGTTGAAGAACCCAAAGCTCAACGTCCTGTCCGTGATCCTTTCGACCATCGCGTTCGGTGGCCTGCTCTATGGCTTCTCGTCCGCTTCCACGATGGGATGGGCCAGTCCGGTCGTCATTACCTCAATCGTCGTTGGTCTTGTGGCCTTCGTCGCATTCGTATACAAGCAAGTCAAGCTCGATGAGCCATTGTTGCGCGTTGACACCCTTGCCACCCGCAACTTCCGCAACTCCGCGATTCTGGTCACTCTGATCAACGCCGCAGTCGCCGCAACCAACGTGACGTTGCCTATCTTCATCCAGAATGTGCTCGGCCAATCCGCCACCGTCACCGGCATGGTCATGCTGCCCGCCGCGGCGGTCGGCATCATCCTGAGTCCGGTCGCCGGTGCCGCATTCGACAAATTCGGCCCGCGCGGCGTGGGCATCGGCGGCCTTGCGCTCATGACCATCTCTCTTGGTCTTCTCGGCACCATCAACACCAGGACATCAGTGCTGTTTGTCGCCGTGTTCTGCGCATTGCAGGCATCCGGTCAGGCTATCGCCAACATGCCGATCAACACTTGGGGCGTCAACGCTTTGCCGAACGACATGATCGCCCATGGCAACGCCATCGCCAACACCGGCCGCCAGATCGCGGCAGCCATTGCGACCTCGCTTCTGGTTACCGCAGAAACATCCGTGGCCGCCTCGCACATGTCCCAGGGTGTGAAGTCCGCCACGGCCAGCGGCATCGCGTTCTCCTACCTGCTGTGCGCCGCCATCTCGCTGGTCGCCCTGATCATCTGCATCTTCACCGTCACCAGTCGTGCCAAGGAGAAGGCCGCACGCAACGCCAAGGCCTACGAGGCGCAAGCCTCCGCCGAAGTCGCGGCCGAAACCACTGAAGGCCAGCCCGCCGAGCATCACTACGCCGGCGCATACGTGGCCCCTGCCTCCTCCCTGTTCAAGCAGACCCAGGAACAGTCCATCAGTGGGATCATGGACGATCATCCCTACAGCTGCCTGGACAGCGATGACATCACGCATGTGGTGCGCGAGTTCATCCGCCTCAACGTTTCCAGCCTTCCCGTGGTGAACGGCGATGGCAGGCTCGTCGGCTTCGTCAGCGACGGCGATGTCATGAAATCGATTGCCACCTATGAATCCCGTACGGTTTCCACCGGCACTGGTTCGACGATGGTGGTGTTCGACGACGAAACCGTGGCCTCCAAGGTGCAGGCGCTCTCCGGCAAGAAGGTGATGGACATCGCCACGCGTAAGGTCGTTGCCGCCACGCCCGACCAGCATGTTGGAGAGGTGGCCCGAATCCTCGCCAAGAAGCAGTTCAAGAAACTGCCGGTGGTGGATGGTGATGGCAGGCTCGTCGGTGTGATCCGCCGTAAGTCCGTGATGGAACATGCCTTCGACGCGTTGTTCCCAAAGGATGATCGGTGATTCGGCGTCATCATCGTCCGCAACAACATGCGCGTGGTCGCCTTCGGCATCACTCTGGTGGGCGTCTCCGTCGTTGGTCTTGGCGTGGTCCACAAGCTGCTGGCGTATTTGCTGATTGATGTGGTGAACGGTTTGGCTTCGGCCATCTGCATGGGCCCGATGCGCACCATCATCCAGACCGAGACCGATGAGAAGATGGCTGGCCATGTATTCGGCCAGGCACGGCGCAACACTAGTGTCGATGCGGCGTGTAACGCGGCCTGATGGCGATTAAGCCGAACTACCAAATTTGTGCGTACGACTCGTAGGACGTGTAGTCCGGCAAATCGTACACCAGTATCGAGAAAGGCAGGATTGGCCATTGTCCGGCCAATCCACAAATGCCATTTCTCCATAGATGATGGCACCTTGCTTATCCCGCAACACTAGGGAAACCTTGATCTGCTGTCCATCTGAAGGCTTGAAACCATCGGTCACGGCGCGGACTTCGCCATTGAAGGTCGTGCCGCCGTCGTTGTTGCGCACTTTGGAGATTCCGCTGATGGGGAAAGTGGCAGTGCCTTGTGCTTCCGTGACGTTGTACTCATTCGGACTGAGCGCAACGAAGTCCACGGTGGCCGGTGCGGTACCTTGACCCGCTTGCCCGGCGTTATATATAGTCTGATTCGGGAACGCCATATTCAGCGTTTGCGTCTGCGAGAACACGATGGAGCCGTCTTTGGTTCGCCGGTGATGGCGACTTCTGGATACTGTACCTGCAGGGTTGTGCTGGTGTTGCGCAGGGCGAATGCGTAGCTAACGTACCCCTGTTGGCTTACAGACCAACCGGATTCCACCAGCTCCAGCGGATTGTCGGCAACCGCGTCGGTGCCGCTTGTGCCGGTACTGTTATTGCCGCCAATGTGGCGGCACTGGGCTTGCGTTTTTCGGCAGTGGCATTGTCGGCAGCGTTGCCACAGCCTGTATTGACCGGGGCATTGTCGGCAACGGCCTCGCCGTCCTGCTCTTGGACGCGCCGTTCGCGAATGCGTTGCTCAATGGGATCGTCGACCAAAGTCTGGATGATGCGTGCCAGATCGCGGTCTCAGACTGCATCCCACTTACCGACGTCCAACAATTGGGGTGCGGTTCAGTTCCGTGAAAAACACTCTTGTGCTTTGCTTCGTTTCCTGCTATGTGTGAAAACATGGATAATACGCATGCTCGCCGCTTCGATGACACGGTGCGGCGTCGGGCGGGGGAGCGCGGCGCCATCATGACGCTGCGCGACTGTCCGCGCGCCATGCGCGTTGTCGTGGACGGCATCGACCTGGATGACCGGCACCGGTTCCGCCTATGTGAGATAGGATTGGCTCCGGGCGCGGGTTTACGGGTCATGCAGCGGAGCGCTTTCGGCGGAAGGGTCGTCGCATTCGGAAACGAACGTGTCGCGGTGGACGGCGGCACCGCGCGTGCCGTCCGGGTACGGTTCGCGCGGGATGAACATGCGCAAGACGACGTTGCGTAACGCGAAGAGAACGGGAATATGCGCGAATGTTGAATCTACGGAACCTGAGGGGCGGCGACTGCTGCCGTTCGCAGAATGGCTGTTGCCGGCATCGCGCTTGTCGTGTCAACAGACCCGCGAATGACGGCATGGGCGGCGACTCCGGCAATATGGGAAACGTCGAAAATGTAAAACGCGTCGTGTTTGTAGGCAATCCGAACGTTGGCAAATCTTCCATGTTCAACGCGCTGCTCGGCGCGAGAACCCGCACGATGAACGCGCCCGGCACCACGGTGTCCATCACCTGCGGGCAATACCATTACGAAAAACCGAAAACAGCGGGAAACGCGCAAAACTGGCAGTTCGTGGACACCCCCGGCACATATTCTCTGGCGCCGATGAGTCCCGATGAGCAGGTTGCCGTCGACGCGCTGACCGGCATGTCAGGCATGCCCGTTCCCGACCTTGCCGTCGTGGTGCTGGACGCCACCGCGCTGTCCCGATCGCTGTACCTGCTGTCGATGGTGGTGGAGCTCGGGCTGCCCACCGTCGTGGCACTCACCATGAACGACCTCGCCGTCCGCAACGGCTGCGGCGTCGATGCGGAACGACTGTCCCATTTGCTGGACGGCATGCCGGTCGTCGCGATTGACGGACGTACCGGAGACGGCGGCAAGGCTTTGGCCGACGCGATCGCCGCAAGTTTCGAGGGAACGCCCGTTCCGCACGGGCTGACCGCACTGCCAACCGCAACAGCCGACGCCGACATGAAAACCGCCGACGGCCTGAGCGTCTGGGCCGAATCGCGGGCCGACGCACGACTCGACTGGACCGCCGGCATATTGCGCGGCCTCGACATGCATGCGGTCGACCACGTCACCTTGTCCGACCGCATCGACCGCGTGCTGCTGCACCCCGTGATTGGCGTCCTCGTCTTCCTTGCGGTGCTGTTCGTCGTGTTCCAGGCCACCACCACGCTCGCCAGCCCCATGCAGGATTGGATTGACGTGACCTTCCGCGGATGGTGCACAGATGGACTCGACCTGCTGCTCGGCCTGTTCGGACCATCCGTGAGCGGCGGCTGGCTGCGTTCGCTGCTGGTGGACGGTCTGCTTGACGGCGTGGTCACCGTGCTGACGTTCATTCCGGTGATGGGCATCATGTTCCTGCTGCTGTCAATCTTGGAGGATTCCGGCTACATGGCCCGCGCCGCGTTCGTGATGGACCGTGCCATGCGCGCCTTGGGATTGGACGGTCGCGCGTTCCTGCCGATCATCGTCGGCTTCGGCTGCAATCTGCCGGCTTTGGCCGCCACACGAACCCTATCCGATTCCCGGCAACGGGTGCTTACCGGCATGCTGGTGCCGTTCGCGGCATGTTCCGCGCGACTATCGGTGTTTTTGGTGCTCGCCCACGCGTTCTTCCCGAAATACGCCGGTCTCGTGGTCTTCCTCATGTACGTGGCTTCGGTCATGGTCATCCTGTTGGTCGGCGTGCTGCTGCGCCACACCATGTTCCGCGGCCTCGAACCCGAACCGTTGATGCTGGCGCTTCCCGCATACCAATGCCCGCGCGCGTTGCAGCTGGCACGTTCGGTGCTGCTGCGTCTATGGGGCTTCATCCGTGGAGCCAGCGTGATCATCATTTCAATGATCACGGCGCTGTGGCTGCTGCAGGGCATTCCGGTAACCGCCAACGCAGGCGGTTTCGCTCATGTCGACGACGTGCATGATTCCGCGTATGGCGTGCTCGCCGACGCGGTCGCTCCCGTGTTCGCGCCGGCCGGTTTCGACGACTGGCATGCCTCGGCCGCGCTGATCACGGGATTCGTGGCCAAAGAGGTCGTGGTCGGTTCGATGTCGCAGTCCTACCATGCGGACGAACCGGATGATGCGGCTTCCCAACAAGCCGGGGAGGGAACGCTGGGACAGAAGCTGCGCGCCTCGTTCGACCAGTCATCGCACGGCCACGGCAAGGCGGCGGCCATCGCCTTCCTGCTGTTCACGCTCGCCTACACGCCATGTCTTGCAACGGTCGCCGAAATGCGACGGCAGTTCGGCACGAAAGTCGCGGCGCGATCCGTCCTGCTGAGCTTGGCCGTGGCATACGTCATCGCCATCATCGCCTTCCAAACATTGCGGTTGATATGGTGAGCGGTATGGAACGGTCCGGCGCTTCCGCGCACGGATGGCGGCGCACGCCACGTACGGCTGATACATACGGCGACGGCCGGAACGATATCGTCGCACGCATCGCCGGCGACATCGCCGCAGGATTGACGGTGCGGCAAATCGCCGACAAACGGCATCTGCCGGTCGATTTCGTGGACATGGCTGTCGAACGAGCGGACAAACGGGGGCTGCTGGCCGTGATGGACATGCGGCACGCCTGCGGAGAGACGATATGCCAGCCCGATCCTGCGTCATTGGTATGCGCAGGATGCCCATTCAGGATATTCCCATCTTCAAGCCCGTACAATAGGCAAGGTTAACAAGACGAAGAACGATGACAGCTATCGGTTCGCAAGGGGTGACACGTATGGATTATCAGTACCAGACCACTGAACAGCCTTCCAGCCCCCGCAAGGCATGGCCGATCGTCCTTGCCGTGGTCGTGGCCCTCATCGTGGCATGCGGTGCCGGCGTGTGCGTTTACCGCAACAAGCAGCAGGAAGCATTGGCCACATGCCGGCAATCGCTCGCGGAATTCAGCTCGGCCCGCAAAGCCGTGCTCGACACTTCCGAAAACGGCAGCGAACTGCAGAAGCTGATTCGAGGCGCGCTCGGCGTGAACGACATCATCGACGCGTTCGCGGACGCGGCCACCAGCGCCGAGAACACAGTCGATACGGAAGGCTGCAAGGCGGAAGCCACCATCACGCAGCTCAATCTCGTAGCCAAAACGTTGGACAGCGCCACCGATTCCCTGAACGCCAGTTTGAAAAGCATCCAAGAGAAAAACGCCGAAACCGCGTTGCAGGATCCGAAGGCCGATTCGGATGGCGCGGCAGCTGGACAATCGTCCAATAACCCATCCGGGCAATCGAACGGAGCCTCTTCGAACAGCACTTCTTCGAACGGTACCTCCGACACGAAATCGTTGGATGAATCCAAAAAGGAACTGCAACAGTCGATCGACGAGGCAGACAAACTGGTCGACAAACTCAGCAAGGACGATTCCCTGACCCTGACCGGACGCAAACTGCTGTCCGCGCTGTCCAAGGCCGCGGACTCCGGACAGAAGCTCGTCGAAAGCGGCAACATCAAGGATTCCAAGTATTACAAGGCGGCCAAGATCACGCTTGACGAAGCCATTGACATGGCTGACAACTGGGTGAACAGCCAGGCGGCCAAAGCGCAGTAGCATGCTCCCGCGTGTTGCTTCCGCAGCCACGTCTAAAGTTTCCTTCGGAAAGCATGACGTGAATACGACGTCGGATGTGTGGAAGCGTGTAAGGGGGGGCGGATGGCAGACGCGGGGCAGGAATCATCGGAAGGCATTAGCGTATCGAAGCCGGTCGCCCGCGTGATGATGCTGGTCAACGCGGCGGTATGGGGATCCGGCTACACCATGCTCAAGCATGTGCAGGAGAACATGCCGACACAGTGGATGATGTTCTTCCGCATGGCTTCGGCGGTACTGCTTATGGCCATCGTGTTTTTCCCACGTCTTCGCAGGATTCGCCTGCGCCGCTATATCGTTCCCGGTCTGATACTCGCGTTGACTTACTGGCTGGGATTCATCTTCCAGCTCAAAGGACTTGAAACCACGTCTCCCGGACGCAACAGCTTCTTCACCGACACCTATTGCGTGATGGTGCCGTTCGTGGTGTGGGCGTTCACGCGCAAACGCCCCAGCTGGCAGCATCTGGTGGCCGCGTTCGTCTGCGCGTTCGGCATTGGTCTGGTGTCGCTGAGCGGCGGCGGTGGCGCGGAACTCATGCATATGAGCTTCGGTGACGCCATGACTATCATCGGCGCGTTTTTCTTCGCGTTGAATCTGGTTTTGGTTGGTTTCATCGGCAAGGATTTCGACGCGATCGCGCTGATGCTTGCCGAATTCGTGTGGTGCGCCCTGCTGTTCGGCGCTGGCGCGGTGCTTACCGAAGGCGGACCGTCCATGGCTTGGGCGCGGTGGGACATCGTGCTGTGCATCGCCTACCTGGTGGTCGGCTCCACGGTGATCGCCCAAGTGTTTCAAACCATCGCCATACAGAATCTGCCCACTTCCGAGGCGTCCGTGATCTTAAGCACGGAATGCATCTTCGCCATGCTGGTATCCGTGATTTTCACCGGCGAAACGCTGACCGTGCCGTCGTTATGCGGTTTCGCGCTGATTTTCGGTGCGATTCTGCTGTCCGAAATCCAACTGCCCTCCGCAAAACGACAGCGTGGCACAACGGAAGGCGATTAGAAGAACAGCGCCGCGATTCCCGCCGCGAAGCACATGAGCAGCACGGACGTGAGGAAGCTCGCCAGGAACGCCTTCTGTCCCTTCTTCGCGATGGCGCTGAAATTCACATTGATGCCGAGCGCCGCCATGGCCATGCCGAGCACGATGTAGGCGAAGTCCACCAGATTCGGTGCGATGGCGTCGATGAACGGCACGAACGTGCCGATGATGGAAGCGCCGATGAAACCGAGCATGAACCACGGGAACGACACTTTGCGTTTGCCGTCGGCCGGCATTTCGGAATGGTTTCTGTCCCACCAGATGGCGATGATGATGGCCGCGAACACCAGCATCAGCACGCGGGAAAGCTTCATGATGGTGGCGATGCCCACCGCGCCGAACGCGTCGCCGGCGGCCACGGCATGGGCGATTTCGTGCAGGGACGCGCCAGCGGTGATGCCCAACTGCGTCTTGCTCAGGCCCGTCAACGGCCCAAGGGCGATTTCCAGCAATGCGAAGATGGTGCCCATGATGGCGATGATGGCCACGGCCATCACCTCATTGTTGGCCTTCTCATCCTCTTTTTCCGGCGGCACCTTGATGGAGCCGGACAATCCCATGACGGCTGCCGCGCCACAGATGCCGGTACCGCCCGCCACGAGAATGGCGAGCTGCGGATCGACGCCAAGCTTGCGTGCGATGTTGTAGCACACCACGATGGTGAGCGTCACCACCACTGCCGCGATCGGCAGACACTTGATACCCTGCGTGAACAGCACCGTCAGATTGAGCTTGAAACCAAGCAGGATGATGCCCAGGCGAAGCAGCTTGTTCGAAATGAGCCCGGCCACATCCTTCACACCGGCCTTATGTTCGGCGGAACGGCTCGAATACCATTTGCGGATCGGGAACTGCGCGACCATGCCGATGAGCAGAGCGATGATCAACGCGCCGAACAGGCTGAATCCCGGAAACTGCTTGAGCCACGAAGCCACCAGAGAGGCCGCCAACGTGACGATGCCAATGAACGCCATTTCCTTGGTGGCTATGCGAGTCCACCATTTCTTGCAAAAATCAATCACGAGCGTCAAGTGTTCCGGTTCATGCGGACAAGCCGGCCGGATGGGGAGACACGCGCGGGAATCCATATTTTGCAACATATCTCGAACGGGTTTGAGGTCTGTTTGCTTCAAGTCGGGTTTAAGTTGGTACGCTGGAGATGCAAGCCAAAAACACAGGCAGAATCAAGGAGGGTCAAGATGCAATTCGAAGCCTCGCGACTGGAAGGACTGGAACACCGCACCGACGCGCAGTCCGCACCGGAAGTGTTCTTCACGCCGATCATCACACCGGAAAGCCTCGTCGCCGCCTACCATGCGCTCGGACGCAAGCCGGAAGGCAAAACGGCCATCAAAGTCCATTCCGGCGAATCGGAAAAATCCAATAATCTCAATCCTTCGCTCGTCAAGGACCTCGTGCAGGAGATCGGCGGCACGCTCGTGGAATGCGCTACCGCATACGACGGCAATCGTGAAACCCCCGAAAAAAGCCTTGCCACGTTCAAAAAGCACGGATACGCCGATCTTGCGCCAATCCAGATCATGGACATGAGCGGCGAAATCGAGATCCCGGTGGCCAAGCACCGCCACATCGCCTACGACATCGTCGGCAAGCATATCGACGACTACGATTCCATTTTCGTGCTGTCGCATTTCAAAGGCCATCCGATGGGAGGCTTCGGCGGCGCGCTCAAGAACGTGTCCATCGGCATAGCCTCGTCGAACGGCAAACGCTGGATCCATTCCGCCGGCGTCACCAAGGACAAGTGGGTGGAAACTCCTCAGGATGCATTCCTCGAATCGATGGCCGAAGCCGATGAGGCCGTGATCAGCCACATGCATGGCAAGATGATGTATCTGAACGTCATGAACCGCCTGTCGGTGGATTGCGACTGCCTGGCCTCCCCGACGGAACCGGACATGCATGACATCGGCGTGCTGTCCTCGCTCGACCCGGTGGCACTCGACCAGGCATGCGTCGACCTCATCCACACCGCCCCCGACGGAGCGTCCGTCACCGAACGCATCGCCTCGCTCCACGGCGAACACATCCTCGAATACGCCGAGGAACTTGGCATCGGTTCGCGCGCGTACCGTCTGACCGTACTCGACTGACGGCGAACGCAATGGTCACGAAACCCGCGAAGCCTACGGAAGCCAGCATCGCAATCGCACGTATCGAAACGTTGCTTGCCGAACGCGATTGTGTGTTCGTCGCAATCGACGGGCCATGCACGTCTGGCAAAACCACGTTTGCCGCGATGCTCAACAGGCGTTTCGGCGGCAACGTGCTGCACATGGACGATTTCTTCCTCCGTCCCGAACAGCGCACGCCGGAACGTTTCGCCGAACCCGGCGGCAACGTGGACCGTGAACGGTTCGAAACGGAAGTGCTGGCACCGCTCGCCGCCGGACAAGCCGCGCAATACCGGCCATGGGATTGCCATACAGGCGATTTCGCCGTCGCGTACGCCGTCGAACCGGCCCAGCTGACCATTGTGGAAGGCAGCTACAGCATGCACCCCGCCTTGCGGAGGTATTACGATTGCATGATCTGTCTTGCGGTCGATCCTGCCGAACAGTTGCGTCGGCTCGAACGACGCAATCCACGCATGTTGCAACGATTCGTCGACGAGTGGATTCCGCTGGAAAACCGCTATTTCGAAGCGACCAATATCCAAGCCGTCGCCGATTTGCTGGTCGACACCGCGCTGCCGGACGGTGGGTCGGTCGTCGAGCCGGTATGACGTATACGCATATCCGAAGAGAAGGAAACATTAAGGAGAAAACAAATGTCTGATTCCGCAACCATGCCCGCGGCCGCCCTGCGCCGCACCGACCTGCCGAAACTGAGTCTCGGCACCAAGACAGCAGCCACCCTGCTCGCCATCGTCGCAGCGGTCGTGCTGCCGCAACTGTTCCACGTCATCGGCGCCGTCTCCGGACAGGGCACCATGCTGGGCGTCGCGTTCCTGCCGATGCATCTGCCGATCATCTTCGTCGGCCTGATCGCGGGCCCCGCCGTCGGCGCGATCGCCGGCGCCGCCGCTCCGCTCGTGAGCTTCCTGCTGTCCGGCATGCCGATGCTGGCGATGCTGCCGCTCATGATGGTCGAACTGTGCGCATACGGCCTGGTAGCCGGTCTGCTGCGCGGCATCAAGCTGCCGAGCCTGGCGAAGGTGGTCATCGCACAGCTCGCCGGACGTGTGGTGCTGACCGCAGCCACCGCGATCGCCGTGTTCGCGTTCGGTTCCAGCAAGGCCATCGCCGCCACATGGACGAGCGACCTGGCCGCCGGCCTGCCCGGTCTCGCGCTGCAGTGGGCGCTGATTCCGCTTGCCGCCTACTGGACCGAGTCGCTGATCGCCAAGCGCAACCACTGATATGACGTTTGCCCGGCCACGTTCTGGGCAAACGCGTGATATGCGGGAGCCGAGCCGTTAAGCTCGGCTCCCGTTACTTATAGGAGGACTACGTAGGAGTTTTACGAAGGGGAAGCGGTCATGATCGCAGGAGTGTCCATCACCACTTTGCTGCTGGTGCTTGTCGCCGGAATCGGCGCGGGATTCGTCGGATACGCGGTCGGCGCGTCCTCGCTGATCTCCTATCCTGCGTTGCTGGCGTTCGGCATTCCGCCCGTGCTGTCCAACACCACGAACACGGTGGGCGTGTGCGGCACCGGCATCGGCGGCCTGCTCTCCGCCCGCAAGGAGCTCAAAGGCCAAGGCAGACGCGTGGCCGTCTACGCGTGCATCGGCCTGGTCGGCGGCATCATCGGCGGCCTGCTGCTGCTCGAACTGCCGGCGAAGGTCTTCGAATTCGCCGTGCCGCCGCTCATCCTGTTGAGCGCGCTTATCATCGCGCTCAACCCACGTAAGAAAGCCGCCGCGCGCGACGCCGTGGCGCAGGCGCTGCCGCAATCGCATCAAGGTGAGCGGGCGGCGCTGATCGCCAGTAGGACGGCCAATGGCAGTCTGCGCAACGACCCGTGGTGGCTGTGGATCGGCGTGAGCTTCGTCGGCATCTATTCGGGATATTTCGGTGCCGCCGCCGGTACCCTCGCCCTGGCGATCCTCGACCTCGGCAAGATCGGCCCGTTCCACCAGATCAACGCGTTGAAAACCGTGGTCGGTTTCGGCGCGAACATCTCCGCCGCGATCATGTTCATCTGCCGTGGCTCCGTCTACTGGCCGTTCGCCATCGCCATGTGCCTGGGCTGCATCATCGGCAGTTCCATCGCCCCTCCGGTCACACGCCATATCCCCGAGAACATCATGCGCGCCGCCGCCGTGCTCACCGGCATCGTCCTCGCCGTCAAGCTTGGCTGTAGCACCTATTTCTAAAAGCCTTTGGTTCCGGAGTGTGGCGTGTGACCGTGCGGCTGCGCTCCGGAACGACAATTTCCGGTTCCTCGTGTGCCGAGATTCGTCTTGGCCTGGTGACTTGCGGCGGGTTTGTTCCCAAGCGGGTGTTCCGTAGGTGGTTTTTCGCTTCCGTAGGTGGTTGCCGGAGGAAAGGCGTTTGAGAAACGGCTTAAATTAAGCCATTCTCAGACACCAATACCAGAACCAACCACCTACGGAACCACAAAACCACCTACGGAATTGAGTCTGGCAACGGTGTTTGGCGCTTTTACTGAAGATGGTGAAAAACGGTATATGCCGCTTCGAGTGGCTCGATTATTTCGAATATCTGAAAAGAGTAGGAACCCCCCATTAGATAAGTGTCGATAGTGCCCGCATGACGATATCTACATCCTTGTTTTCCAGCTCGCGAATGACGTGCAGATAGGTTTCCTGAGTTGTAGTCATGCTGGCATGGCCTAGACGGCGTGACACGCTGGCGATCGATACGCCGGCGAACAGCAGCAGTGATGCGTGCGTATGCCGCAATCCGTGGATGGAAATGACTGGCACATCCACGTTTTTGCAATGTCTGGCGAGCACATCGTTGGCTGTTGAGTTGTAGACCTTGCCATGCACGAAAATGGGTTTGTCGTGTGGAAGGTTCTTAAGCAACCCGGAAAGCTGCATGATGAGCTGCCAGTCAAGCTGCACCTTGCGCACGGATGATTCATTTTTCGTGGGCACGAATCCGCCGCCGTTCTTGTAATCCCAGGTTTTGCTGACGGAAAGCGTTTGATGGGCGAAATCGAAGTCGTCGGGCGTGAGTCCAAGCGCTTCGGAGAATCGGAGTCCGGTTTTCGCGATGAGGAGGATGAGCCAATCCCAACTTGCCTCAGCGCCAAGATCAAGATCGGCGAGCATAGCGTGCAGCTCGAATTGGTTGAGATACTTCATTTTCTTGATACGTGGCTGCTTGCCTTTGATGATGACTTTACGTGTCGGATCACGGGGAATGAGCCCTTCGTCAACGGCATCGAGGATGGCGCCTTTGATCTGATGGTGGAAATCCATGGTGGTCTGTCGCTCATGATGCTGCGCGTAACCGTTGATAAGCCGTTGATAAGCGGTCCGATCCATATCAGCAAGCTTCAGCTCGGGAATAAGCTTTCCGAGCCAGGATTGCGCAAGTCGGTATTTGCCCATGGTCACGTCTCGGATGGCGCCTTCCTTGTACGTTTTCACCCATTGGGTGTAGTAGTCGCAGAACAGCGATTCAGAAGTGATGGTTTCCTGCATGGCATGCACCTTTCTCAAGAAAAATAGGGGATAAGCGCAGCCATCATACTTACGCTGATGAAGGGTGATGAGCGAGTCGAGGCGGGCCAGATAGCGGC
>ENA-OYYI01000384-OYYI01000384.1-human-gut-metagenome-genome-assembly--contig:-NODE-384-length-18229-cov-13.760207_pt1 | contig 18229 bp, 25 predicted proteins | sample MGYA00244063_ERZ653448 | MGnify/ENA primary metagenome ERZ653448 (study PRJEB26926, sample SAMN06165192) | human gut metagenome | biome: ENVO:00009003; feature: ENVO:2100002; material: ENVO:00002003...
CGCGTAAGATCGTCGGCAGCGTCAGATGTGTATAAGAGACAGAGCGGGGGCCGTGCGGGGTTTTGCCGGAGGGAAGGCCTGGGAATTGTCCGCCCGGGAGGGTGTTTCCCCATGCGGCGCGGCGGAAGGCGGTTCCGGAGGGCCGCCGTCCGTCTCCGGCACGGCGGCGGAAGCGTGAATTTCCTGCCGGGCGTGTTTTTGGAGGGTGTTGGCAATCGCCTCCACAATGGTATTAACCACGTCCGCGGAACGGCGGAACCTCACCTCCTTCTTGGCGGGGTGCACGTTGACGTCCACCAGCGCGGGCTCCACCTCCATGTACAGGAAGAGCGCCGGATGCAGCCCGGTGGGAAAACCGCCGTAACCGTCCCGGATGGCCCGGTTGATGAGCTGGTCCTCCACGGGGCGGGTGTTCATGAAGACGTACTGCCCCTTTCTGGTGCGCCTGGCCTCGGAAAGCGGGAGCAGGAAGCCCGTGACGGAAATGCCGGGCCCGATGGTCGTTTCTATCGGAATCAGGGCTGCCGCCGTAGCCGCATCCGTCAGCGCGGAGATGCGGACGCGCAGGTCCGCCGTGGCCGGAAGGTCGAAGACGAGCTGGTCGTCCCGCTTGTAGGTAAAGCGCACCTGGGGATAGGCCAGGGCATGCAGGCGTATCTGGTGCTCCACATGGGAAGCCTCCGTCTCCGCGGATTTCAGGAACTTGCGGCGTGCCGGGGTATTGTAAAACAGGTCGGAGACCTCAATGGCGGTGCCGGGGGAGACGCCGGAACTTCTCGGCTCGTGCTCCAGCCCGCCGTCGATGCGTACTTCCCAGCCCTCCAGTGCCTGCTGCTGCCTGGTGCAGAGCTTGAAGCGGGAGACGCTGGCAATGCTGGGAATGGCCTCCCCGCGGAAGCCCAGGTGAGTGATTTCAAACAGGTCCTCCAGGGAGGAAAGCTTGCTGGTGGCGTGCCGCTTGGCGCACAGGCACGCGTCTTCCCGGGACATGCCGCAGCCGTCGTCCGTCACCTTGATCAGGCCCACGCCTCCGCGGCGTATCTCCACCCGCACGGATCTGGCTCCGGCGTCCAGGCTGTTTTCCACCAGCTCCTTCACGACGGAGGCGGGGCGTTCCACCACCTCGCCCGCCGCCACCTGGCTGGCAAGAGTGGGGGACATGACGTGGATGGAGGGCATGGCGGTGACGGATTGGGAAGGGAAATAAAGGAAAAAGGGAGCCTAGCCGCCGGCGACGATGGAGACGATTTCCACCCGGTCTCCGGGAGAAACCGTAACCCGGAAAAAATCCTGCGGCAGGAGCGCGGAGCCGTTGTGCTCCACGACGACGGGTTTGCCGTTCATGTTCAAGAGTTCCAGAAGCCGGGAAACGGAACAGGGTTCCGCCAGTCCATACGGGGCTCCGTTCAGCATAATTTCGTTCTGGGCTGCCATGGCGGAAGTAACCATACCACAACGGGTGGAAAAATCCAGAAACATACCGGGGGGATGGCGTAAAAAAGATTCCGGTTCAAGACGGAAGGAAAAGAAAAAACTGGCATCGCGTACGGGACTCGAACCCGTGTTGCCCGCGTGAAAGGCGGGAGTCCTAGACCGCTAGACGAACGCGACATTAGGTTTGCAGGGACTGCGCGACGGAGTAAACACAACCACCGCGCAAAAGGCAAGAACTATTTAACCAAGGCCGCAAAAAAGCGTACTTACGGGAGTTCCCTCCCTCATTCTTGAAAGTGTGAAAACAACCTGATTCACCAATACCAAGCCAATACAAAAAACTTGCATGCCAAATAATGCCAATATATAACGGCGGTATCTGCTACAAAAACTATGCGCTATCTGCTATCCATCCTTACTATCCTAGCCATCATTGGAACAGTATGGTACAATAACCATTTGACAGTACAACACGACCAGAACGTAAATGAACTGAACTCTCAACTGGAAAAGCTGCAACTCACTACAGAGCCCAAAATCAATAATCTGGAGAGAAAGATAAAGGAATCTTATGACACTCTTGACCTGGAAGAAGAAACATTCCGGAACAAGAGGGATGCGTTAGAAACTATCCTCAAACAAACACAAGCACAACAGGAACGAACAGCACAACAGAACGCGGAACGGGCTTTACGCCGTAAAAAGGCCGCTGTGGAAACAGCACTAGCTAACCGTGAATTAACTGCTAAGGAATGGGAAGTCACGCTGGCGACTTTTAAAACACGACGGGCAGAATAGCTAAATTACTTGATAAAAATAAACAACAGATAACTCTTAATAATAGGAAACTTGCTGACATCATTAAACGTGATACGGAAGACATAGCAAGACGGGAAGACGCTATGAGGTCCGCCGCCCGCGCATCAATGGCAAGCGGAAGGGCTGGAGGCCGTGGAACCTCTTATGCGATCATTGAAGCCAAGGAAGCCATGGAAAAAAAGCACAGGAACATGAACAAAGCGGTTGCCCTGCAAAACAGAAAACTCATGGAATCCATAGAGTCATTCCAATATATATATAGGGGGTATTTTGTCATGATTTTACTAGGATTTTGAGGTTTGTTATTGATGAATTTACTACGCTGTACTACGTTTTTTCTATGGCGTCCTACTACAAGCGCAAGGATAGTCCCTATTACTGGGTTGGCGTGATGCGTCCGGATGGGCGGCGGAAATACCGCGCAACAAAAATCAGGCATGACCAGCCTGGGGCCCTGCGGCGTATTCTGGAATATGTGCGCGGGCTGGAGAAAGAGGAACACATGGCCCGGAATGAAGATGGCCGCCAGTTGTTCAAGGCGTGGGTGCCGGCGTTCCTGGAAGAGTTTCAACGTGAAGGAACGCGCCGCCGTTATCAGGTGGCATGGAGGCATTTGGATTTGTTTTTCAGGCTTCGGGATGTTCAGCATCCGGGAGAAGTGGATTATAACCTGTTGAAGGATTATGTGGCCTTCCGGACTGATGCGGCCATGGCTAAGGAGTACGGCTGGCGCGCGTGTACCCGCAATAGTGCCATTCTGGAGCTGAAGGTGCTGGGGCGCATCATGACGGAGGCGGTAAGAAAGGGCTATATTTTCGCAAACCCGTGTTATCACATGGGCTTGCGAAAAGACCCGGCGCGGGAGAAAAGGGAAATCACGAAAGAAGAAGAACGGCGCATTGTGGAAGCCTTGAAAAAGGCTCCGGAATGGATGCGGGATTCTTTCATGATTGCCATGAAGCAGGGGTGCCGGCTGAAGGAAGTGCAGGTGCCCGTAGAAAGGGTGGATCTGGAACATGATACTATCCGTTTTCTCGGCAAGGGGGGCAGGATGCACGAGGCTCCTTTGCATCGTGATGTTAGGCCGATTGTGGAAAAGGCCATGCGGGAGGGGCGTTCCAAGCTGGTTCATCTGCCTGGAAACGCAAGCAAGCAATGGTGCCAGTTTTTTGACGATTTGGGGATGCCTGATTTGAGTTTTCATTGTACGCGGGTAACGGTAGTGACCCGGCTGGCGCGCGCGGGCTTTTCTGAAGGGCAATGTATGCAGTACGTGGGGCATGCCTCGGAACTGGTTCATGCGATTTATCGGAAGCTGAAAGCGCGTGATGTGGCTCAATTAGGGGATGTTTTGTAGGCGTCAAGGTTGCGTTGCGGAATGCCGTGGGGGCCAGTAGGGCTTTTGCGTTCCTTGTACGGTCGGAATTCCGGGTTTGCTCTGAGCCACGCCAGGGCATCTTTAATCAGGATGCGGCCGCCTGGGAACGGACAGCCCCATTTTTTCATTGCGGAGGTGAAAGCCATGGTAACTCCAAGCGCGGCGGCAAGCTGGGTCTGATTAAGGAGTCGCGTGGAATTGCTCGGCAAGTTGCGGAGTTCTTCTTTTTCTTTTTGGGTCATTGGTGTGTGGGTGGTTAGAGATGGATAATATAAGGGGTGATGGCCGTGCAGGGGTGGCCGTGGCGTTTGATGTGTTTGGCGTAGGATGATATTGGGATGTGGTAGCGGCAAAAGGTTCCGGAAGTCCGGTGGGTTTGCAAGTAGCAGGTTTCCCCGTCCGTTCCGGTTCGGCGGCTGATGACGCAGGCTCCTAAATTGAGGGGGATGGTCGTTACGGTGGTGTCGGTAGTATCCAGATCGGCGGCATTGATTTTGTAGTCAATTTTCTGTTCCGGTGCCCATAGCTGGCAGTTTCCGCAACATTGGCAAGCGGCGGAATTGAAGTTGTCTTCAATGTAGCTTGTTTCCGTTTTGTAAATATGCATAATTTTTTATTTGATAATTTATGAAAAGCATAATTTGAGTATTTGATTGTTCCATACGTAAAATAGAAGCTTGTCCATATTTAAGGCGAGCCATGGCAAATTCTGTTCATCCCTGATAAGTATGGTTTCTTTTTTTTCTAAGCTGTTTTCTAACTTTTTTAATAACTCCAGTATAAATGTTGGTGTGGTATCTATTAGAACGTTAGGCTTGTTCCCGAAAGATGCCGTATAGATGTGTATTTCAAATTTATTTTTCATATTCGTGTTCTTTTATTTGTAAATTTGTTTGTGTTAACTAAATAAGTTTTAATGTAATTCTGTTTTGGGCGTTTTTTCATAGCCATTTAATAGTGCAATCTCCGCGGTGTTTTTTTATCCAATGGAACCAGGCATAAGCCATAGCTCCTTGTTTGTAACGGGCGAAATCTCCGTTCTTGGCACAAGTCCGCCGCTCGCTAAACACCCACACATCCATTGGTGGGGTATCGTTAAATAACCTCTTGCGGCTCTGACCTTCTAAAAATGACAATTTCAAAAGCATCCAAACATTAGCCCCCGGCTTGACAAGCCGAAGTGCGCGCTCAACAAATTCAAGAGCCGTTGCATAGGGCGGATTGGTCATAATGTCCACGTCCCCCATAGGGGCGCCGTCAAACTCCCACAAAAAATCTTGAAGGCAGGAATCAGGGCATCCCCGGTCAACAATATCGGTTGCGTACACTTCATGCCCGCGTTCCCTCAAGACGTTGACAATGTGGCCGGCCCCGCAGGCTGGTTCCCATACCCGCTGACGGAGGGGCGCGCCGGCATTGAGAAGATCCCTCACCATGTCCGGATTGGTGGCATAATAATCTTCCCGTTGCCGGTCTTCAGAGGTGTGACTGGATGCACCAACCGTGGCTCCTAACGTCCTTTTATTGCCTGTCCAATCCTTCATTTCCACTCCTTTCTCGGTTCCCAGTTGTCTTGTAAGAATTCAAGGTATGTCGCGGCGGAGTTTCGCAAGCATTTCCAGCATGGAGAAGAGCGGTGATAATTGTATCCGTTGTTGCAATTTCTGCATGTCCTGCCTTCCGGAGGATTCCACGCCCGGCGCGCGGGCCGCTTCTGCCATGCGTCACGGATGGCTTCTTCAACTCCGTACATCATCCGTGGCTCTCCGTGGTAATCGCTGCATTCCCTGGAGCCTTCCGTGAAACGCATGAGGCTTTTCCGCTCTTTCAGGATGCCGCGGGCTTCTCCATAGGCTAGGATCGCTTTCTGTTCAGGCGTCAGTTTCATTTTTCCCGTCTTTTCCGGTTGAGTATTTTTCTTTTAATTTCCTTCCAGTTGTTGCCGATTGAGCCGGTGCATATATCCTTGACTATGGAGCCGTCATACATTGCTTCAATGTGCATGGCGTCAATTTTTAGGTGGGCTTTCCATACGTTAAGGCCGTATTTCCTTCTTTTGGCCGGAGCTTTCATAATGATTTTGATTAAGCGGTTTTTTGGTTGAGGGTGTATTGATTCTTCAGGGCGTTGTGCAGGGACAGGGCCATTTCATAGGCCATGTGGACTTCCACGGCGTTCCCTATGAATTTCCGTTGCTGGGTTTGCGTGCCGCAAAGTTTGTAATCTTCCGGAAATCCCATGACACGGAGGCATTCACGGATGGAGAGCGGGCGCATGCAAATATCCGCAATGCCCCTTTCCCGCATGGTCTGCTTGAGGGTCAGCATGGCTTCCGTGTCTCCTGGGGCGTCCTGGCTGTAATTGGGGCATCCGCTGTAGCGGCATGTGTCCAAGTAAAAATAATCCTTTGTCAGCAGGGTTTTCATGGGCTTGTCCAGCGGGTACACAAGCCCTTTAGTTTTGGGGCGCATCATGGCGCAGATGAAGGATGCCGTGGCAACGGAATAATGGGAATTGGTCATGATGGCCGGGCAGGGCCGTTTTAATGATGCCGGTTTGCTTTTGCCGAATTGCTGATCCAGGAATTGGCATTGAATGATGCGCTGTTTAGGGTTAGTGGTGAGAGCGGGGCATGGAGCTTCCGTTGCGGAGATTTGACCGCCCCCGGAGTAATAAGAGGCCATGAAAACGGCCGTCACCGGATATTTCTGCTGTTTGGTGCAGAGGGTTCCCACGGGCGCATGAATGGAAGTGGCGTATCCTTGGCCGTAGTAGTTATCCATGAATTTTCCGGCTGCAAGATACAGGTTTTTCCGCGTGAAAATGGATTGGCCGAAGTCACCAAGATCAAGAACGTCCCTGCACGGCTTCCAGTTTTCGCGGGTATGAAAGGGAACCGGCCATGCCATAGGGAGGCCGTAGCGTCCGAACTGGACAAACAGGCGTTTCCGGGAGGTGTAGGCACCAAAATCCGCAGCGTTGAAGATGCGCCAGTCCCCGGAATATCCCATGTCTAAAATATGGGAAAACCATGCCTTAAAGGATTCTCCCTTGCGGGCCTTGTCCGGAACCAGCTTCCCGGCCTGTTCCAGCATGGGGCCCCATTCAAGGAATTCCGTTACGTTTTCAATCTGGATGTAGTCAGGTTGCAGGGCTTTGATGTAACGGTAAAGGTGTTCTGCAAGGCTTCGGCTGTCCGGATCGCGCGTCTTGCCGCCTTTCGCGCGGCTGAAATTAGTACATTCACAAGAGGCCCATAATACTACTTTGGTATCGGGGTAGCGCAGGCGGAGCATGGCAACGCGGGCGGCAATAGGAGAGATGTCCAGGGTTCTAATATCTTCCGTGTAGTGGAGGGCGGCCGGGTGATTGGCCGCGTGGGAGGCTATGGCCGTTGCGTCATGGTTGACGCAGGCCACCACCTGCACGCCGGGCACTTGGCTTACGCCGGTAGTGACGCCGCCCGCGCCGCAGAACAGGTCTATATATAAAAGCCGGGGTTGATATGTGGGAAAGGAAGCGGACATGTTTTGATTAAAGGTAGTTGTTTTCCGGAAGCGGGTAGTTGTTGAAAAGGCTGGAAGTTCCATTTTCCAGGTTTTGCTGAAGTTCAGCCAGTTGTTGGTTCAGTTGCTTAATGGTTTCCGTTTTTTGCAGATAACTCTGAATGTCAGGATGATTCATTTCTCCCGGCGTCAGTCGGAAAGCTATTTGCACGGCGTCTTTCCCCGGCCCGTTCATTCCGTCGTACCGGATAGTGATGCCTTTTGAGTATGAGGGTCTTCCGACAGGGTAAACGCAAAAGGCGGTTTTAAGGCGATAAGCCACAATGCCGAATGACCAGTTATTTCTAGGGCTGTTCCCCCGCATGGGGTTTTTCAGAAAGCGAATAAGATCACCTGCTTTGATGTCGTCAAATTGGTTTGTCTTTTTCATGGGGATTATTCGATTTCTTCAAGGTTGTTTATGGCACTTGTTATGTATTCACAGGCTTCCTGCATGGCGTAAATGGCATTTTCAGATTGCTCTATGCGGTTAAGCATGTTTTCCGGGAGGTTATCTTTATACTCTTCTTCTTCCTCCATGATCGTTTCCAACCTTTCTTGAAGGTTTTGGAGTTCGTCATGCAGGTCTTCTATTTCTTTGCGGCGTTGTTTATTCATGGTGTCAGGCGGCGGGAGTGGGAGTTGTGTGAATGGCGTTCTGCGCTTTCACGGATTGCAGATAGACCAGGTTTGCAAGCAGGATGCCCTTGGGGACCTTGCTTCCTTTCGTGATGATGTCTAATTTTTCCGCGTCCGCGGCGGAGATGTCGGTATAGACCAGTACCTTTTCCGTAGTGCCCTGTCTGATGGTGGTGATTATTGAGTTGTCCATACGCGCAAATTTCCACAAACCGGGAAAGTTGTCAATCATTTCTTTCCACATAATGGGAACATAAGTGGAAAAAGTGTTGCTTAATTTCCCGGTTTGTGGAAACCTTGCCGTATGGAAGATTTCAAGCAAATCGTAAAAAATTGGTTACGTAGCAAAGGGAGAAAAGTTGACTGGCTCGCGGAACAATTGGGGGTGTCTCGTAAGACGGTTTATTCTTGGTTATCCGTAGAAAGACCTATCCCTAAAGGACACAGAAACTACATAGAAAAATTGATAAGAGAGGAACAAGAGAATGAAACATCTCACAGTCTTCCTACGCAGGTTGTTTTAGAGTTTTCCCCTGAACAGTATGCTGTTGTAAAGGCAGAGGCGGAACGCCGTGGGCTTACAGTTGAAGAGTGGGCTAGGGAGGTGTTGCAGTCCTTGGCTAATGTAACTGTCCGGGTTAGAGCGTAACGAGAAAGGTATAATTTTTAATTTTTATATCGCAAAATGGTATCTCAATTTCGTTTTACTCTTGTTTTTCCTTTTGTTTGTTGGTAGTCAGTTGATGTGATTACCATACTTTGCCAGAATTGCGGAGGTGCCATAGAGGTCGATCCTGACACTTCTCCTAAGAAGAAAAGTGAATGCCCTTACTGTAAAAAATTGATATTCAAGCGAACGGGAAACGTAGTAGAGATGTTCACCAAAAAAAAGAAGCTAACAAGAAAGCAGAAATTATGGTATACCATAGCAGCTTGTGCGTGCTTTTGCGTGATTTTTTTCGGAATGATTGGCGTTCCTGCTGGCTCTAAGGCACGAGAGATAGATTCTTACTATCCAGAAGAAGATTCTCGATCAAAATGGGTTAGAGGAGACATTGTTACCATTGTTAATAGTCCTGTTTTTGGGGAAGAGAAAAAATATTTAGTGGATTCAGGTGTTTTGGCTGATGAGGGAAGGGCCGAGGACTTTCTTCATTTTGCAGAAAGAATGAAGATTAAGGAACATGTGCATGTTTTTAGGGTAGGAGATAAAGCTAGAGTAATAGATGTTTATCCTTTTAGTTTGAGGCTATTACCATTTAATGATACCAAGAAGAGTTTTTGGGTTTATGATTCAGACCGACTGAAAAGAGTTGAAAAATAGTATGTTGTAAGCAGGGCTTTTTTCTCTTTCTACTCAAATAATTCTTGCCTTTTGGCCTCCGGTAGTATTTACTTCGCTGTGCAGTCCCTGCAAACCTAAAAGTCGCGTTCGTCTAGCGGTCTAGGACTCCCGCCTTTCACGCGGGCAACACGGGTTCGAGTCCCGTACGCGATGCCAGCTTTCTCTATTTTTTCCGGCGTTATGAGCAGTTCATGACGCCCTTTTTTTTGTGTTCTTCCGCGTCGTTGCCGCGCGCCGTTCTTCCTGTTCCCTCCGTCTTCCTTTCCCTGTCCGGTCTTGCGGCGTTTTCACACTTTCATCTGAAATTGGGTGGCGTCGATCCTGTCCGGGAACGGCGCGCATTTGTGCGGATTGAAAGGGGGGGGGGGTTTGAAGAGTGCTTCGCAAGACGGAGCAGGCCGGAGCGGGGGCAGATAAGGGCGCGGTTTTGAAACGTGGAGCAGAATGACGGCGCAGGGAATAAACGTTTGATGATAAGATAAATATGTATCTTATAGCGTACTTGCGTACTTGTTGCCGGATAATAACGAGTAGAAGAATGATATATAAAAAAGGTTTCGAAAAGAAAACACGGGGCAAGGGTGCGAACGGAACGCAGGGCAACGCCGGCATGGGGAAGGCAGGGCCGCCATGCGGGGCGCATGATGGCAGGGGCCGGGGGGGGGCGGCAAGGAATCTTTTAGGCGGATGGGCTTTATCGCGGAGTTCGGCGGACACAGGGAAAAGCGGGAGCGTTCATGAAGAGTTTTTTTTAGCGCATCGTGGAGGGGGATAGCCGTGTTTTTGTTCGCATGGGCATGCGTTTTTTTCGCAAAAGCGGACGGATGGCGGCGGCTTGTTCGCTTTCCGGGCGGCGGATGGGGGAAAGCGGCTGATTTGGAGGGCATTTTTTCGTTTTTGAAAATTTCGCTTAATAGTAGAGGGAACGAAGTTATGGGACAGAAGAGAGACAGAGTGAACGGCGCGCTGAAGAAGGCTTTCGCGGAGAAGAATGGGAAATCTTTGCGTTGGGCGCAGATAGAAGCGGCCAAGGATTCCCCTGCATGGAGGGCTTTTATGGCAGAGCAGTTTCCGCCGTCACCTGCGAAAGTGGACGGAGGCGGCGGAGAGGGCGCGCCCATGGGCGGCGCGTCTGATCTGGCGCGGGCCGGGGAGGCGAAGGAAAGCGCATGGCAGATTTTGAAGAGGATGGAAGAGCAACTGGAAACGGCCGCCCGGTCCGGTGACGTGGGGTTGATTGCGTCGTTCACCCGTGCCGTGCGCGAAGCGCGCGCGAATTGGGAGCGGGCCGGCCTGCATGAGCAGAGGCTTCTGGAGGCGGCCGGTAGTCTGGTGCCGGTGCATGTGTTTCATGAAATGCGGACGCGGGGCGTTGCTCCGCTGGCGGAGCTGATGGCGCAACAGAGGGATTTTATAGGTTCCCGGCTGGAGGCGGCCGGGCGGCCGCGTTTTTATGAAGCCTGGGATGAATGGGCGCGGGAATGGAACAGGAAGATTGATGACCTGAACGCGGAAATAAACGGATTGTTGAATCATGTTTAGCAAGTTGAAGATTCATGAAAAGCCGGGTGTGGTGGAGTGGGCGGAAAGATGTCTGGTCCTGCCGCGGGAGACTTCACCGAACGCGCCGGGGCGGTTTTCCACGGCGCGCATGCCGTATATGCGGGAACCGCTGGAAAGCATCAGGGAAGAGGGGTTGCAACATATTTACTGGTGCTTCGGCACGCAGTCCGGCAAGACGGTTTCGCTGTTGATTGCGGCGGCGTATTTTATTGACAATGACCCCGCGCCTATGTTGTGGGCGTTGCCTACCGAAATTCTTGCCAGGTCATTTTCACGGGCGCGGCTCCAGCCGCTCATATCCAAGAATGATGTGCTGGCGCGGCATAAGCGGCGTGACCCTGACGCCTTCACGGCGGCGGAAATGCGCCTGGATTCCATGGAGCTTTACATGGTGGGCGTATCGGAGCCGGGCAACTTGTCCAGCAGGCCCATTATGCGTTGCGTGATGGATGAAGAGGCGAAGTATAAGCACGAGAACAAGGAAGAAGCGCACCCGGTGGATCTGATTGAAGAGCGCGCGAAGGGCTTTCACCGGTATCAGATTCTTCATGCGTCCACACCGTCCTCCGAAGATTCCTACTTTTGGCAGAATTTTATTACCACGGACATGAGGAAGTTTTATGTGCCATGCCCGCGCTGCGGGGAAATGATGCCCCTGGAGTTTTCCCGGAATACGGTGCAATGGGAAAGGCGGGAGGACCTGGAAGGGGATGCGCTGGCGGACTGGGTGCAGGATCATACGTTTTACGTGTGCCCGCATTGTGAGGGCCGGGTGGAGGATTGGGAGAAGATAGGGATGATGGAAAAGGGGGAATGGAGGCCGACGAATCCGAACGCCTCCCGCGCGCGGCGGGGGTATCACCTGAATTCCCTTTATTCCCCGTTTGTAACGTGGGGGCAAATGGCGCGGAAGTTCATCGTGGCTCAAAATGACCTGTTCCGGCAGGTGGCCCTGCACAATTTCCGGAACGGCTGGGAGGCGTTGCCGTTTACGCAGTATGAAATCAAGGTGGGGGATGACAGCGTGCGGGGGCTGCGCGGGGTGTGCCGGCGCGGAGAGTTGCCGCGGCATTATTATTATCTGGTCGTTGCCTATGACCCCGGCCAGAATCAAACTCACTGGGTGGCGCAGGCGATAGGGCGCGGCGGGGAAACATGGGTGGTTGACTGGGGGACCCTGCTGGGCATCAGCACAACGGAAGCGACGCCGGGCATTGGAGCCCATTTTGAGAGCCTGGAATGGGGCGGGGTGCGTCCGGATTTTGGGTTGATTGATTCCGGGGACTGGGCGCAGAAGGTTTATGACGAGTGTTATAAATATTACGGCAAGCTGTGGCCTACGAAGGGGAGCGGCGCGAATTTCGGGAGCTGGAATGTGAGTGAAGTGAAGTCGCATCCGGGGCTGGAGCTTTATTTGTACGTGGACCGCACCGCCAAAATGGAGCTGTACGCGGGGCGCATCCAGAAAGGGGCGGCTCCGGCCCTGCATTTGCCGGAAGATGCGGATCAGGATTTGCTGGCCGGGTTGTCCGGGCAGCAGCTTGAGAAGCCAAGGGGCGGCGGCCTGGCGCAATGGCGGAAGCTGCCGAATGACCATTATGGAGACTGCGTAAAAATCGGGCAGGTGTCCTGGTGGGTGCGGCGCGGGGATTTTTACGCGGAAGAGGTGAACGCGATTGAAGAAAGGAAGCAGAATGAAGGAGTACCGGAAGAATGACGTGCTGGAGAAGCTGAAGGCGGCTTTTCAGGATGTGCTGGAACAGGTGGAACAGTCTGTTACGGATGATGTACAAATGGAGTTTAATTTTAAAAAAATGTTATTCTCCGCTTTCTTTAAGCTTTTTTAAAAAATCTTCGTGTTCAGGGGATATTATATCAAATTTTATAGGATGTATTTCAGCCTTGTGTACAGGTATCTTTTTATTTTTTGAGTATGAGTGGGTAAGTCCATTGATTCTTTTTTGAGTCGTATCAGGAGATTCATTGCATTTTAATCCTAATATGACGCTTTTTATAAATTTGTTAAATCCTCCTATGAAAAAATAACGTCCATGAACGCAAGAAGGAGCATATATAGGGATGATAATTCTCATTTCCTGCTCATATTCCCATGATTTTCCTTTTGTAATAAACGAGTCGTCTATACGGTATGCTGTAATTTCGTTATTTATCAATGTATATCCGCATAATGAAAATTTTCTTATTACTCTCGTTTCAGTGTATTTGACGTCACATAATAAGGTGTGATTATAGTTGAAGAGTTTCTTTCCTGTTTTAGAGTCAATAGTAGAGAAATCTGTAAAACTGGGCGGGTCGTGTTTGAAATTTAAAACATAGTATCTGTCATTTTTTATGTCTGATATCCCGAAATTAAGATCTCCCTGATAGTTTTTGAGATGGGGAAATCTGAAATGAAGGCAGCAGCCTCTGTGCTTATCTCCATAGTGTCCCCACAGGGGGGAAGAATGGTAGGACTTGGAAAAACTTAAAAATCCATAATTCAGGTTAACGGGATTAGGCGAAGTTTGTTGTTGAAGAATAAATTCTGTTGGGTCGTTGCATTCTTCCTGTAGAATCACTTTGAGTTTTTCATTTTCAAACACCTTGAGCATGTTCTCGTAGGTCATGAAGATGTAGGCATCAATGTATTCTATATTCTCTTCTGTCATGGGAATATATGGAAAGATATGTGAGAAAGGAAGTCAATGACATTCGGGAGTTGTGGCGGATGATAGAGGGTTTTGAAAAAGCTCCTGAAGGGTATGAACCCCATTGTACAGGCTTATGTGGAAAACTATGATTTGCCGGATTTGCAGGGAATGCTGCGGGAAAAGCTGGCGATACTGGAAGGTCGCAAGGAAATAACCGGGGCCTCCACGGGCGGCGGAACGTCCTACACCGCGCAGGAGACCATGAATTTAAAGGACCATATAGCCTGCTTGCAGGAAGCGATCACGGTTAAGAAGATGGAGGAAGGGGATTTTTCCGGCTTGGCCGCCGCGGATGACGGAGTGCGGGAAGTGCGGTTTGACCATACCATAACACGCTTTTAACCATGGGCAGGAACAGAAGGAACGTGTATGCCGGGGCGCGCCGCGGGCATGGCGCGCCGGCGAAGATGAACCGGGAACGGGAAACGCCGCGGAGGGAGATGTGGGGAGGGTATGCGGCCGCGTTGCAGTTCGGGGGCTCCAGCGTGTTATACTGGCCGACGCTGGACAGCCGGTTTGAAGTGGATTCCTGGACGCTGGATCGGGTTTGGCGCAATGCGCGGAATCTGGAAGCGAATTCCGGGCTTGCCGGGAAGGCCGTGGCGGATGTGGTGGAGCTGCTGGGCTGGCTGGTGCCCCATGCCTGCACGGCGGATGAAGACTGGAACCATGAAGCGGACCAGATTTTTATGAATCGGGCCGTGAATCCGGAATTGTTTGACGCCCGCGGGGAGCTGAATTTTTTTACGGCGCAGATATGGAGCGAGCGGCAGCGCGTGATTGATGGCGACATGCTGACGGTGCTGACCAGCGGGCCGGATGAAGGCGGGGCGTTCGCGTTTTACGAAGCTCCGCAAGTGCAATCTCCGTCTGATGGAGGGAAGGCGTGGAATTGCGGCGTGATGCGGGACAAAAACGGGAGGACGGCGGCCTATGGGCTGCGGCATCCGGACAAGGGGGAGGTGACGGTGATTCCGGCCCGTGATGCTATTTTGTACCGGCACAACATGGGCGGAGGGAAGCCGCGCGGCCTGTCCGATTTGCACCGCGCTATCCGGAATTTGCATGATGAAGCGGATATTGTGGGGTATGTCAAGCAGTCTGCCAAGCTGGCCGCATCCGTTGGGCTGGTGGAAACGGGGGACGCGGAGAAACGGCCGGGCATGGGGACCGTGGGCAAGGTGTCCGTGGGGCCGGACGGGCGCAGGGTGGAGCAGGTGTTGGGGGGGCCTACTGTCCACCAGCTTCCGCCCGGCCGGGATTTGAAGGTGCTGACGGATAACAGGCCGTCTCCTAATGTGATGGCTTTATTGAAGCATTTGATGGATGAAGTGGCTTATGGCATTGGCCTTTCCCCGGCGTTGCTGTGGGAGCCTGACAAGCTGGGAAGCGGTGGCATCCGGTTTGTGATGCAGAAGCTGAAGCGTTGGCTGAAAATCAGGCATGCCTACAGGCAAATGTGGTGCGTGCGGGTGTGGCGTTTCATGCTGGCGCGGGAAATGGCCCTGGGGCGGCTGCGCTTGTGCAGGGATCCGCATTGGGTGCGGTGCCTGTGGACGCCCATGAGCGACATGACTATTGACCTGGGGCGGGAAGGGAATCTGATGATTAACCTGGTGGATTCCGCGCTGGCGGATCAGGATGGCTGGTGCCTTGCCAATTACGGATGCACGTTCGAAGAAATTGTGAAGAATAAGATCCGGAATTTGAAGATGGCCAAGGAGGCGTGCGCCCGGAACGGACTGACCCTGCAAGAGGTGATTCCGGGAGCGAACCGCGGCGGGGTAGCTGCGGCGGAGAGGCCGGAAGATGAAGAGCCGGGAATGGGCGGGGGGCCGGAAGAAGATGGTTTGCATCCCCATGAATAGCATTTTGAAAAAGCTCCTGAAGAGTACAGAACAGTAACAAGTGATGAATAAGATTGTTTGCGCGCAAATGGCGGCACGGCTGGAAGGCGGTGCCGGTGAACAGAAAAAAACGGGCATGCTTGCCTTTTCCCGCATCATGGAGGCGGAAGAGAAGGTAGGGGTGGCTACCATTTCCGGTTATATCGGTTACGGCAATGCTACGGTTGACGAATTTACGAAGCACCTCGAAGAGCTGAAGGCGGAGGGATGCACCAGATTTGAAGTCATCCTGAATTCCATGGGCGGAAATTTGTTTGAGGCATCCGGGATTTACGACATTATCAAGGGGTGCGGGATGGAGGTGACGGCCAAAATTTACGGGGTGGCCGCTTCCGCCGCTACGCTGATTGCCTGTGCGGCGGCCCGTGTGCTGATTTCGGAGAATTCCCGTTATATGGTCCACCGGGCGCGCGGGTGCGCGGCGGGGACGGTGGAAGAGATTGAGGCTTACGCAGCGGATCTGAAGGATGCGGAAGGGCAAGTGACAGGCATTTACGCGGAGCGGACCGGAAAGAGCGCGGAAGACGTGATGGCCGTATTGAATGCGGAAACGTGGATGAACGCGGAAACGGCCGTGAAGGAAGGATGGTGCGACGAAGTGATTTCCCCGTCCGCTGCGGAGTCCGGCCAAAAGGAAACGGCCGCGCAGGGGAAAGAAGAGGACGGCGGCGGGGAAGAGGAAGACCCTGACGAAGAAGAGAAGGGCGGGCCGCCGCAGAATTACACGGTATTGCGCCGCATGATGGCCGCCGTGGGGCTTGCCGGGAAAAACAGCGTGGAGGAACTGGAACGGGAAGTTGCCCGGCTGGTGGCCGAAAACGAAAGGCTGGCGGCGGAAAATGACGGGTTCCGGGGCATGCAGGCGCAGCAGGTCCGCGTGATGCAGGCGCATGAGCGGGAATTTGGGCAGCGTGTGAAGGAGGCCGTTGTGCGGGAAATGGCGGCAATAGGGGTTGCTCCTGGCGGCCTCCCGCCCGCGGAGGGAGCCGCGGAAGAGCCCGGAAAGAAAGAGCCTGCCATGACTAACGAAAAGCTGCGGGAGATGGCCGCGCAGGATGCGCTGGAATGGATTATGGGGCATCCGCAGGAGGCCGCGCGGCTGGCGGAACAGCCGGGAAAATAGGTTTGGGAATTCGCAGATAGATTTTTATTAACAAAAAATAAACATAATAAAAGATGAACAAAAAAACATTGATGAACATTCCGCGGAATGCCGTGATGGAAGGAAATGATGTCGCCTCGCTAAACTGGACCATTGTTTCACAGGCGGCCATTGCCACCCTTGAGGAAGAATTGGCTTCAATCAGCCGGTTTTCTCTGGATGTCTCCGGCGAGTTCAAGACGGACGGCGATTCCGTCAAGGTGGAATTGATTGACGGAGCCGGGGAGGCGTTGAAAAACACGGAAGACTGGAATAAAAGCGATTTGAAGACCAGCTCCGTTTCCGTGACGCTGAACCGTTATTCCCGGCCGGCCGGTTTGTCCTATAAGGAGAGGAAAAGCGGGGTGCAGCTTGCGAATAAGGTGCAAACGCTTGTGCGGACGGTCGCCAAAGCGTTTTGGAATGACCTGATGGCCGCCATAGCCGCTTCCGAGGCGGAAACGGTGAATATTGGCCCGCGGGCCGGGTTTAAGCCGGAAATGATGGCGGATGTGATTTGGCCGTCCATGGCTAATGGCGCGGATGCCGTTTATTTGGACCGCATGTATTATTCCAGGCTGATTCCTACGAATGCGCTTGCTCTTAACCTTGCGGACGGGGCTTATTCCATTCCGGGGGGAATTCACTACGTGGAAGGGGTGAACGTGCTTGCCGGGAATGCCGGGGTTGGTTTTGCGACGCGGCCGGACGCGCTGGCCGTTGCCGTCCGTCTTCCGAACATTGATCCGAAGCTGAATTTGGAAACGCAGGTGGTAGAATCTCCTAAGCTGGGGATTTCCCTGCTGCTGAAGTGCTGGCCTGACCAGGGGACGGAAACGGTTTACATTTCCGCGGAGCTTTTGGCCGGCGTGGCGGTGGGCAACAAGAATCATTTGCGACAGCTTTCCGGCGCGGCTCTGGAGACGGCGGCGGAAGATGAAAGCGTTGAGGACGGCGGCGGGGAAGAAACAGGGCCGACTGAAGAAGAAGGGGCCTGACGGGTTTTCGGCGGAATCATAGGGTAAAAGAGAGCAAAGGACCGGCGCGCGGGGTGTCAATTCCGTGCGCCGGTTTTTGTTGAACGGATATGAGCTTATCGGGAGAAATAAAAAAATTGCTGGATCTTGGGGATCATGAGCAGGAAGAAGCCTGGGGGGAGCGCGTGACGGTGGCCGGCCAGGAGTGCCGGGGCGTTTTTGCGCCGCTGGAAGGCTGGTATGAGGTGGAGCTTGGGGGCCGGGTGTGCAAGGTGCAAACGTCCCTGCGCGTGCGGCGGAGAGCATTGAAGGGCGTTCCTGCGGCCGGGCGGAAGGTGGTGGCGGTCCGGAGCGGCCGGGCCTTCCGCATTGCGCGGGTGCGGGATTGGGCCGGAGACGTGGCCCTGGTGCTGGAGTTGTCCGAAGTGTAGCCGGCAAATATGGCGCAAGTCAGGTATAAAGTGGATATTTCCCGCGTGCTGAAAAGGCTGGCGGAGGTGAAGAAAGTGGGGGCTGACGGCATCAGGGAATTGACCCTTGAATATGCCAAGAGGGCCGCAAGCAAGGCCATACGCACCACGCCGCCAAACAGCCTGAAGAATGGCGGAAACGGAAAAAGAACGCTGGAGGAACATATTGCGCGGGATATTGGCGGGGATCCGCTGGAAACGGATGTGCGGTTGAAGCGCGGTGAGGATGGAAGGCCGGTGCCCTATGCTTACCCTGTCTCTTATACACATCTCCGAGCCCACGAGACTAAGGCGAATCTC
>ENA-OYYI01000386-OYYI01000386.1-human-gut-metagenome-genome-assembly--contig:-NODE-386-length-18083-cov-5.538828_pt1 | contig 18083 bp, 16 predicted proteins | sample MGYA00244063_ERZ653448 | MGnify/ENA primary metagenome ERZ653448 (study PRJEB26926, sample SAMN06165192) | human gut metagenome | biome: ENVO:00009003; feature: ENVO:2100002; material: ENVO:00002003...
GTAAGATCGTCGGCAGCGTCAGATGTGTATAAGAGACAGGGGCCAGGAGAAGGAGACGTCGATCTTCCGCTCGGGGACCGTCGGCGTGTACTGGATGTTGAGCATCGGAAGCATCGCCACGCCGATAACCGTCAGCGCCGCCATGATCAGCAGCACCGAAAAGGCGGGAATACCGCGCCGCGGGGTGGTTATGTTCCGCGGATCGTTCATCGGCGGGGTCTGTAAATTTCGTAGTAGGCCAGCGGAATGAAGAAGACGCTGACCAGCGTACCGACGATCATGCCGCTGATGATGGTCAGCGACATCGGGAATTGCAGGTCGGAACCCATGTCGCCCCGCATCAGGAAGGGTGCTACGGCGAGAATCGTCGTGAGCGAGGTCATCACGATGGCTTTCAGGCGTCGTCGTCCCGCCTCCATGATGGCGTGCCGGAGGGCCATGCCCTGCCGTCGCAGCGAGTTGATCGTGTCGATCTTGAGAATCGAGTCGTTGATCACGATGCCGCACACCACGATAAGTCCGATCATCGACATCAGGTTGAGCGTCTGTCCGAACAGCCGGAGCACGACCAGTGCCCCGAACAGGTCTATGACGATCTCCGAGAGGATGATCCACGGCTGGAGCAGCGACTCGAACTGCGCGGCCAGGATGAAGAAGAGCAGCAGCAGGGCCACGGCCAGTACGCCGACGAGCTGCCCGACCATGCCGCGGTTCGAGAAATAGCTGCCGCTGAAACTCACCTCGAAGCGGTCGTCGGCGGACACGCAGCTGCGGATCGCCGAGATGACCTCCGGAACCTCCCCGGAGCGGGGCGCCAGGTCGAGCGGATAGTAGTTGCCCTCGGCGCCGGCGACGACGTTTTTCAGGTCGCGGCTCATGGTCTGGCGCATCAGGACGCTCACCGGAATTTCGGCCTTCGAGGTGCGGATGAAGGTGCTGCCGAGCAGGTCGTCGAGACTGCGCAGGTTGTTGCCGATCACGACCGGAAGCGACTCGTCGCCGGTGGTGACCGTGAAGAGCGTGTTTTCGTTCAGCGCATTGCGCAGCGTGGCGATCAGGTCGCCGAACGAGACGCCGTAGAGCGCCATCTGTTCGGGCTGTGCGATGTAGAGGATGTCCTCCTGCATCGAAACGGGCGGTATCTCCAGGTCGGGAAGCGCCTCCCGGATGCGGTCGATCAGCCGTTGCAGTTCGTCCGGGTCGGCGCTGCGTCCCGACGTCGAGCGCAGCCGGGCCGTCAGCGCGGCTTCCCGGTCGGCGAAGATCATGTCGAAGACATTGCCCGAAACCCCGAACGAGCAGCGGGCATCGGGCGCATGGGCCGCCAGATAGTTGCGTACGGACTGCTGCACGGGTTTAACGTCGGAGGCGTCGCGGCATTTCAGGTAGACGGTGGCTTCCGCCACCCCGTTCTCCTCGGTATGCGAGAGGATGAACTGCTGGACGCCCGCCATGACCGTGGACTGCGAAATCCGCTCCCCGAGCGACGCGACGAGCGCCTGCGTGCGGCGGCCGTTCTCCCCGGCGGAGATGCGGTCGTTCCAGTCGATGTGCACCAGCATGTCGCTGTAAGTCATGGCCGGGAGGCGCTGCTTGTCGATGTCGAGGAACAGCACGGCCAGCCCCAGCGCCGAAACGGCGTAGATGCCCCACATCAGCCACCGGCGGCGGAAAAACCATTTCAGAACGGCGTCGTAGCGGTCGGTGATGCGGCCGAACGAAAAACGTTCGAGCCACGGCGTGGGACGGAAGGCCTCCTGGCGGCCGTACCACCAGCGGTAGTAGACCGGCAGCAGCGTAATGGCGACGCCGTAGGCCACGAAGAGTGTGATCGTGACGGCCATCGCCTGATCGTAGAACAGCGCCCCGGCCATGCCGTTGATGAAGATCAGCGGCACGAAAACCGCACAGGTCGTGAGCACCGACGAAAGCATCGGGGCGATCACCTCCTGCGTGCCCCGGACGACGGCCTCGGTCAGCGGCTCGCCGCGCGACCAGCGCGCCGTGATGTTGTCCACGACGATGATCGAATTGTCGACCATCATGCCGATGCCCAGCACCAGTCCCGACAGCGAGATGATGTTGATCGAAATGTGCATCAGGAAGAAGATCAGCACCGAGATGATCAGCGTTACCGGAATGGTCAGGATCACGAGCATCGGCGACTTCAGGTCGCGCATGAAGAAGAAAATGATGACGCAGGCCAGCAAGGCTCCCGTGATGATGTTGTTCACCAGGTTGCTGATCGAATAGTCGAGCAGTTCGGTCTGGTCGCGCGTGACCGTGAACTCCACGTCCGGATAGTCCCGGCGGAACTGGCGCAGCTGTTTGTCAAGCTCCTCTTTGAGTTTCGACATCCGGGCGTCGGCCTGTTTCACGACGGCCAGCGACACGGCGTCGCGGCCGTCCGAGAGGACCATCCCCTGCCGTTTGCGGGGGTGTTCGACGACCCGGGCGAACTCCTTCAGACGGAACAGCCGTCCGTTGATTTTCAGGAAGATGTTCTCGATGTCGCTCCGGCCGCTCACCACCGAGCGGAATTTGACGCTGTACTGGTATTCCCCGTCCCGAATGGTCAGGCTGCCCAGCGTCACGTCGGCCTTTTTGAGGGCGCTCTCGACGGTGCTCATCGTAATCCCCGCCTGCCGCAGTTTCGCTTCGTCGGGGATGACCAGCAGCTCGGGGGCCACCGTGCCGCTCAGGTCCGCCATCGCCACTTCGGGCAGCTGCTCGATGCGCTTGGTGATCACCTGTGAGGCGAAGCGGCTCAAGGCCGAAAAGTCGTCCGACACCGGGTGCAGTTCGTCCCGGGGACCGGCGGGCCGTTCGCCGCGCACGGTCAGGTTGATGTAGAAAGCCGGGATGTCCGTGGCGCTGGCCTTGATCACCTTCGGACGTTCCAGGTCGCGCGGCAGGGAGGAGACCGAGCGGTCGATCTTTTCGTTGACCTCGATGAACAGGTAGTCGATGTCCGAACCCTGCTCGAAGGTCAGGCGGATGATGCCGCTGCCTTCCCGGGCTTCGCTGCGGAGGTCCGTGAGCTGCGACAGCTGGATCAGCTGCTGGCGCAGCGGCGTGACGACCGTTTCGTCCAGCTGCCGCGCCGAGAGTCCCTGCGCCGGAATCTGGATGGTGATATATGGCGCGTCGACGTCCGGAACGAGCGAAACCGGCAGCAGACGGCTGCTGACGATGCCCAGGATGATCAGGACCACGGCGATCATCGTCACGGCAATGGGCCGGTCGAGTAATTTGCGTAGCATGGGCCGTTCGCGTTTAGCGGTTTTCGCCGAGCGTGACTTCCGAGCCGTCGGCCAGGTTCAGGTTCCCCGAGACGATCACCAGGTCGCCCGGGTTGAGTTCGGCGCCCCGGTCGGTATTCGCCTCGACGACGTATTCCCGGCTGTTGGCCAGCGAGGTGTGGACGTAGGTCCACTGCGCCCTGCCGTCTTTGTAGCGGAACAGTACCTCCAAGTTGTCGCGGATGACCACGGCGTTCTTCGGTACGACCAGCCGGCCGGGGACACGCTGCCGCACGGCCACACGCACGTTCATGCCGTCGGCCAGCGTGCCGTCGTTGACGACTTCGGCGTCGACCTGCACCTGCCCGTGCTCGTCGATCGAGGGGTTGACGGCCGTGATACGGCCCTTCACCTCTTTCCGCAGGTCGGCGAACGGACTCACGGCAACCTCCATACCCGGGCGCAGAAGGCCGTATTCGGATTCGAGGGCCGTGAACCGGACGTTGAAACGGCTGTCGTCGAGCAGGGTGCAGAACTCCCCTTTCGATTTCTCGTAGACCTGCTGTTCCACGTCGGCGACCTTTCCCGCGAAAGGCGCGCGCAGCGAGCACTGCTCCAGACTCCGGAGCGCACTGCACAGCGACGCTACGGCGTCGGCGTAACCCGAACGGATACGCGCCAGTTGTACGACTTCAGGCGGAGGGGCGACCGTGTCGCCGAGCGGGTAGCCCTGCCCCACCAGTACGTCGAAGAAGCTCAACCGCGCCTTGTCGAGGGCCAGCTGCGCCCTGTGCACCTGCAGAGCGTATTCCGCCGTGTCGAGACGGGCGATCAGGCCGCCCTGCCCCACCCGGGCACCGTTTTTCGCGCCGATGGCGGCGATGATTCCCGCGACCGGGAACGACAGCGTGCTGCGCCTGGAGGCGATCAGACGGCCGTTGCTGATCAGTTCGCGCTGGAAATCGCGACGCCGGAGGGTGTCGACCGTCACCTGATTGTATTCGATGCGGTGCTGCATCCGGTCGGACGAAGCGTCCGTTTTGTCCTTTTTCGCTTTGCCGCAGCCCCCGAGAAGCGCGGCGCAGAGCATCCACAGCGTGTATTGTTTCATGGAGAGGTTATTCTTTGATGAGTTTGTCGAATTCTGCGTTGATGTCGGTGTGCGACAGGAAGTCGTAGAGTGTCTTGCGCCGCAGCGAATAGTAGTAGTTCCAGAAATCGGCCAGCGCCGAAACGTAGGTCTGGTTCGCCTGGTCCTTCTCGGTTTGCGCCGTGTTCATCTCCGTGACCGAAACCGTTCCGCGCCGGAAATTCTCCATCGCGATCGCATAGCGGCGTTCGGCGACCTCCCTGGCCCGGGCTGCCACGGCGCACTGGTTGCGCTGGTTGTGGAACTGCTCGATCAGCGTATAGACCGCATGCCGGAAGTCGATCTCGTCCTGCTCGATCTGGTTGCGGACCATCTCCGCCTTGGCTTTGGCCATGCGGACGCGACCCCGGCCCATGCCCCAGTCGAAAATCGGGATCGAGAATTGCAGGCCTACGACCTCCTGGTCCAGCAGGTTCGAATAGGCCGACCGGAACGTCTCCCCGGTCTGCGACAATCCGAAACGGGCGTTTATCGTAGCCGACGCGCCCCGCTCGGCTTTGGCCTGGGCGATGCCGGCATCGGCGTTGAGCGTGCGGATCTGGTTGTCGACGTTGAACGACGAATTTTCCAGCGCCTTGTCCAGGACGAGGACATAATCGACGTCGATGGCCGGAATCCGGTCGTCGAGCACGGGGTCGATGTCGACGTTTTCGTTGTAACGGAGGTAGGAATTGAGTTTCATCTGCTGCTCGCGGACGGCGAGGCCCGTGTCGTTGATCGACAGGCTGTCGTTGAGCATGCGCAGCTGGAGTTGCAGCAGTTCGTCCTGCGTGATGCTGCCCAGCCGGAGCCGCTGCTCCGCAATGGCGTGCAGCGCCGTGGTGTTGGCGTAGTTCTTGACGGCGATGGAGTGTCTGGTCTTGCTCAACAGCAGTTTGAAGTAATAGCTGACGGCCTGCGTCGTGACCGCCTCCATCGACTCGATGTAGGTGCGCTTGGCGAGTTCGTACTCCTTCGGGGCGATTTTCTTGTTCCAGCGCAGTTTGTTGTAGGCGAACAGCGGTTGGGTGTACGAGAGCGTAACGGGCTGCGAATAGTAGGATTTCGAATCCTTCGGGGCGAACTGGTCCAGTCGGTTGAGCGACGAATAGAGCCGCAGGGTTCCGCCCGTCAGCGCAATGTCCTGCTTGATCGACAAGCCCAGCGTATTTTGCAGGTTGTAGTTGTCCAGATAGCGCATTTCCCCCGTGTCGTAGTCCTGCAGCAGGCGCAGCGAACGGTCGAAACTCAACACCTCGCCCGTCAGGTTGAGCGACGGCAGCCGGCTGGCCTGGAACGACCGGAACGACCAGTAGGCCGAAAGGAACGTATATTTGGCCACCATCGCCGCGATGGACTGGTTCTGGGCCGCATAGATGGCGTCGTCGAGCGTCAGCCGGACGTGGATCGTCTCCGGGGAGGAAAGGCGTACTGCCGAAGAAGGCGGTTGTTGAGCCGCAACTGACAAACTAGTCCCTATCCCAATCGTCAAGACAGCTGCTCTTCGCAAAAGACCTGTTTTCATAAGCATCCAATTAATACCATACAATTATTCCATTCTGATAAAGAAAAGGTCGGCTTTGTTTCCCCGTTGTATCACAAGCCAAATATAGCAAGGCATTTTCCGGAATATTTTGAAAGTCTATCCAGGTGTGAAGGCCTGCACATTGGCGTTCGATAACCATCCAATTCCGGTTGTTCCAATAATATAGTGTATAATCGTATCCCGGATAAATGTCATTGCCATCGCCTCGGCGGATCCAGATAATTTTCGACACATTAACCGGGCGATGGAAATCGAACCAGATAGAATTATTGGGGTCTTGTAACGAAGCATAAGTCAAGGCATCGTCATCATCGATCTGGTCGACAACAGAACAGGATTTTTCATCTACTACCGTTGTAAACAGTTCTGCATCGAGCTTTTGGTCTCCATCATAAAAATGCAATTCTGCCATATCCAGTAATCCTCCATTCGTAGAACGAATCCGCCAATAGCGGAAAGCATCAGTACACCTTATCATTTCTGTTCCAGCAAAAACGAGTGTGTCCTTTGGCAATTCCAGAATCGTCCTGACATTCCGAAATTCAGGATCAGTGGCAGCTTCTATAACTCCCCCGGAAAGATTCGGCTTAATATCAGTAAAATATTCATATATGGGATATTTACGATTCATCCGAATTACCCGTCGATGAAGTGTATCGGGATGCATATACTTCATCTCACCATTATTTTGCAGGAAAAATGGCTCTCCGACAGGATACATAGATCGCCGTTCATCATACGCAATCGGCATATATAACACATCCCGGCCTACCCGTTCAAAGCATACCGTATTACCTTTACGCGCTCCCCAGCATACAGGAATCCAATTCTGATCGTCAAATACGGCAAGATATACCGTCCCGTCCGGATCAAGGTCGTCATACAGCCGGCAAGACACATCGTCAGTCTTCAGATAGGTTTCGGTCACATCACGTGTAAAAAGACACGGCAATGCGTCTGGCATCCATCGATCCTTTTTTAGAATACGAACTACCTCTGGATTCGGAGAATAGGTTACCCGGAAAACTTTGCTAATGGCCCGATCAATACAATGCGGAATACCGGGGTTCGATCCGTAAGCAGAAAACACCTCGTGCTGATGCCGATGGTTAACAACAGTCATCCAATAATGATTTTTAGACCGTGCAGCCCAATTGGGTGTAAAGTCAATACAAACAGGAATACCTTTACTACGCATAACCTGAACTGCGGCAATACAAGTTTCAGGACAAAGTCCCGTAGGCAGGTTTGTTACCGTAGAAGCTCGAAAAATCGGGCACGGATTTGGTCGGGCATAAAAATAAGGCTTACTGGCTTGCAATGCCGTGTTGACATCAGACGCTGCTATACGGGGGTTATCCTGCCACAGCACACACTCATGTGTCCCCAACTTTCCGTCATAACGATCTGCCCAATCCGAACGCCAATCAGTCAAAGGCTGCATGTCATAACATTTATACGGCAGAAGATATTCACAAAACTCCTCGAAATCAAGCAATCCGGCCCAAGGTTTATTCCTCCATAAATCAAATGCCTGCTCAATATTACGGATCAAATAATCAGAGGAAACAGTTTGTATATCGAAATGAGTGCTGATTTGCGATTTGACCCGTAAATATTCGTCAGCAATAGCTGCTGTTAACGAATCAGGATCTCCATAGCAGGGAATCATCGAATCGATACGGTCATATAGTCTTTCAATTTCATCCCCATAAGATCTGTGCAGCGGCATATACCGGATCAGGTATTTCGCCGCCCGTAGTTTCAGGGAATCCGCATCAGAGCGGTAATGGTCCAGCACAGCCTCCAACTCCGGCCGGTTGCTCCCGGCAGCCCGGAGTGCCTGCTTCAGCTCCCGTTGCTCAGTATTGCAGGCGGCAACAAGAAGGATTGAACAGAAACAAGGCAAAAGGCGGCGCATCGTCCGGAATGGGTTAAGGGTTAGGACTCTCGGGTTTCAGGTTATTTGTAACAACACCCTGGATGGCAAAGGTTACAGGGCTGGGATTGGCGCTGTGCCGTACGGCGATCTTCTTGAAGAAAGTTCCCGGCTGTTCGGCGGTAAAATGGATTTTGAATAGGGTCTGCCCGCCCGGCGGAACGGGCTTTTTGTCCCATGTGACTTTGGTGCAGTGGCACGACGTGTAGGCGTCGAGCAGTACGAGCGGCTTTTCCGACCGGTTCACGGCCTCCAGCGTCAGCTCCCGGCTTTCACCGAGTGGGATTTCTCCGAGGTCGAGGACCGTTCGCGCGAATTTCAACACCTCGTCCGTCTCGACCGTGTTGTTCTCCATATCTACGGTCTGCTCCAACGCTGCCATATTGGCCGATGCCAGCGCATCGGATGGTTTTGGAGCGGTCCCACAGGAAACGATAAAAAGCAAAGTTGCAAATGCGTAGAGAACTTTCATTATGCAATCATTTTTCGGGGACATAGACTCCGTCGTGAGCCAGCATGTTATCTAAAGTCGATTTAAACAGGGTCCACATCGCGTCGCTAGCCAAAGGGTTCCCGACCAAAACGACACGATTATCCTTGTCCAATAACAAAGTATGAAACATTCTATTTTTTAAGACTTGTTTATTCTGCTCAAAATAGAGATTATCTTTATCCAGATAAATATTATACTTTTTTTCTTGAATCCTAAATATTCTTTTTATTTCAGAATATTGCTCCGGCGACGGTGCAAAAACAATATACAATCCAAAATCAATATTTTCCTGGGTGAGTCCCTGGATATTCAACCAATCATTCAAGGACGTTGCTTTACAGAGGGCACACTCCTTTGGATCATAATATTGAATTAGTTTTATTAGCTTTAGTTCATTTAAATCAACCGATATTGAATCCTTGCCGCATACATATTCCAAATTGTGCGGAAGATTAATTTCAGCCCCAAGAACATACTGCATCTGCCTTTTTAATTGAACATTAGAACAACTGCCCAATAAAAGAGTGAAGATAAAGATATAGACACATCTCCTCATAATTCAAATCATAACAAATTAATCAAAGATTAATATCATAACGAATGATTTTACCTCGGCGATCAAAAGCATATATCATGTTATTATCAAGACATATTTGATCGAACAACTGATCCAAAGCAAGTTTACGGATTATATGACCATCCCAATCAAAAACATGAATTACACTCACCGAATTTTCATTTCTAGGCTGTAACAAATCTTGAACATTATACAAACCATAGATATACTGATTATCGCAACAGACGGACGCATAATACCAAATTCGGTTCAAAATAGAAATCGAGGGCGCACTCTTCAGCCGATAACACTTTAATCTACCAGATTCCAAATCTAAAATATTCACTTGCGGATAGTAGGACATTCCCATTGCCACCTTGCTTTTATCAGGTTTCAGGCAACATTCCATGGATACAAAGTTTGGCAATATCCATTTTCTATTACTCGGAACTGTAATAATGGAGTCAGTATATATTTGGTAGTTCCTTATTAATTTATTGTCCGAAGACGAAGTTATGGCATACTTAGGAGTTACAACCTGGTTTATATCCTCAAAAGGGATCGACGATGTACAGGTAAAGTATTGCGAATCATTGAGCCGAAAACACCAATTATAAGGACTGGCATATCGGGATAACCGGTTAAAGGGACGAATCGTATCATAGATTGTTTTTTCCGTCTTTAATGACTTCGTTATATTCCAAACAAATATTCGATCCCTATGAATATCTATAATTTCGGCTCTCAAACCATCTTGTCCATTCTGCATTTCAAAAATAGGATCCATTCCGGTAGTTTCTTGCGGACCGTTCCCTTTCGGACAATATGTACCAAGTTCTTGACCACTATTAATATTAATAATAGAGAAAAAACCCTTAGGATTCATCCAGGAATAAAAAAAAGAAAGAGAGTCGCAAACTTGAATTTTTATAGCATCGTAACTATCCGATCCAGGTACAACCCAACCAGAAACGGTCTCTTCTTGAATAGCATCATTTACAAGTGTAAAATCGCTCTGTAAATAATAATACTCATTCGAAGAACAAGCAAAAAATCCACATGTTGCTAATATAAAAATTGAAACGTACCAATATTTCATACCATTGTTTTTATATATGGGACCAAATAAATATTTGATCCCATATTATAATCATTTTTAGTTCGTACACATTGAAGAAGAAGAAGCAGAAAAATAGGATGTCCTGTCCGGACATGGATATATCGTCGAAGTTGAAGTACGGTCGTCACATTCCGCATAACCCCCCACATCTCCATAAAATGATTTAAAATAACACGTACTTACGTTTGTCCCTTCATTTTGTGCCAAAGCCTCTACATTGGCACTCAGAAGATCAGGCACATTCGTTTTGTTGTAAGCCGAAAATCCGGTTACAGCGGCGGCAGCCAGCAGCATGGCGGCTCCCGCGAGAAGAAGTTTTTTCTTCATAATTGTAAAAATTAGGTTAATAATTTGATAAGGCCATAAAATCATGGCTTCTCTATCCCGAACCGTCTTCACCGGTCCAAATTCAACCTGTAAATTAAAGAACGAGTCGGGGTGTGCGCCAGCCCGTACAACAGACCTTGGCTGTTGTCGTACTGGATCGCACCAAGGGCTTGCGAAACATGGAAAGCTTCGATTAAGTTGCCCGACCAATCGAAAGTGACCAGATGGTCACAGCTTTCCAGCCCTAACCCCGCCTCGTTATATGTTTTTCCCGAATATATCGTATATATGTATTCATCGCTGCACGTCACGTCGAAAAAGCCGTTGACATTCGATTTCCGGATCGCCGCGACCGCCATTTTCCCCGATCTCGTGCCGACAATGTCCGGGTAATGGTATGCGATCCGGGCTATGCTTCTGATCGAATCTCCTGCTATCGCGTTGATCTCGATAATGCCGCAGTTGCTGTTCACGCAGACAAAGCGGGAGCAGTCCGGTTTCATGGCGAGCTTGCTGTTGATATAGGCTGTCGGCAGCAACTCGTCGCCGATTTTGCGTTCCCCCTGGGGATATTCCCCGAAATAGCCGACCTGTCCGGATTCCAGGTTTATAAGCCGGTAACGCCCCTCGGGATAAAGTCCCGTGGAGATGACCCGATTCCCGTCGGTAATGCACGAGACCAAACCTCCGGAAGGAAGTTGCCGGAACGTAGCATCGTTCCGGACGACCGAGGCCATCGCATTCGTGTTACAGTCTGCGATTACGATATGTCCGTTTGCATCCAAAGACGTTGTGGTGATCATCTCTCCGGGACCCCGGCCCCGCTTTATAACACTCTTGCAGGAATTATCGCCTAATCTATATTGAGCAAGGACATCTTCACTGCCGGGCCGCTGAAAAAGAAACCATAAGACACTGTCCGTCACGGCAAAATCGTTCACGCCAAATGCGTCTATCGAATCCAGACACAAGAACTCCTCCATAACGGCTTCCGAGGATTTATCCAAGTCAGCCAGCGGATTTTCCCGTCCGGAATTGCCCTTGCAGGCGACAAAAAGCAAAAGTGGTATAAATAGGGAAGGCTTCATATCGTTTTATTCAACGAATTTCATTCCTCGTATTATTCCTCCTGTATTTGTTGTGCAAAAGCCATTTGCATAAACACAATTAGGATGTGCAGATTCGTCTTGGCTTAAAGCTTCTACATTTAAGAGGAACAATTCTGTGGTAGAACTTTTTCGGGTTACAATCAAATAGCTCGATATGGATAATCCCGCCAACAGGCCACAAAGCAAAATTTTATATCTTTTCATCGTATTACTTATTTTTGATTTGTCGGAATCAAAGTTACCTGCTCCGTGCGAGAGTTATGTTATTTATAGGTTATAAATATTTTTTTCAGTCGTTTTTTTACTACTTTTGAAAGCGTTTTTCCCATGCAGCATGAATAAACGAGTAAAAATAGCCATTGTGATAGCTCTAATGGGCGTATTTGCCATATTAGTATTGCAAACGTTGTGGATGGTTACCTCGTATAATCAGGAAAAAAGCAGAATAATTCAGAAAGCAACAAATCAGACCAAAATTGCAATTGATGAGTATCTTATGCAAAATTCGACGGTTTGGTATAGATCTATCAAAAAGAAATATGGCCCGGATATTATTCCTTATATGGGAGGTGGTGGATATAATGACAGTTTGATTGTTATAAAAGTTTATAATCCTGAAACTGGACTTTGTGATAGATATGAAAAAAAATGTAATATAAGTTCGGAGTTGGTTCAATTTGGAGCCGGTGTATCTATGCTTTATCATGCATGCGGACTGGATCTTGACCAGTTCAATTTGCAGTTGGATAGCGTGTTTCAAGTAAACGGTATTTATATTCCCTATATAATCGAAAAGGTGAATACCCAGACGGGGCGGGTCGAGAAAAGCACGAACAGCGAGTTGGCTGACGGCATTTATACGGTTGTCTGTGATACCCTGCAACTGGGCATAACCGGAACAGACGGCATTGTCGTGAAATTCGACGGCTCCTATTCGGGGATGTTCGCACAGATCCGCTATATTCTCCTGTCGTCGTTTGCCATCACGTTGCTGGTGGCGGTGATTCTGTTCGGCATCATCCAGATTGTCATTCACCAGCAAAAACTGTCGGATTTCCGCGAGAATTTTGTCCGGCACATGATTCACGAAATAAGAAATCCGGTCGGATACCTGAAACGGGTTTTGGAACTATCCGCACGAACGGACGATGACAGAAACCTGCAAACGGCATCGAGGAAAATCGGCCAGATCAATCTGCTGATCGAGAAACTCCTTTCAACGACTTCGAACAAACTGGAAATTCAGAAACAGAAGATCGACATCCGGGAAATTCTGGGAAATATCCGTGAATCCTACCCGGATGCCGCTATAACCCTGGAAATCGCTCCGGACGTCCCGACGTTTAAGGCCGACCCTGTCCATTACGGCAATGCGCTGCTGAATCTGGCGGACAATGCCATCAAGTACTCTCCCGCCGAAAAGCGGATCGCCATCCGCTGCTACCTGGAAAAGAATCACGTATGCGTCTCGGTCAAGGACTGGGGAATAGGAATCCCGCTGGAGTTTCAGATATTGGTTTACGACCGCTATTTCCGGGTTCCGCATAAAAAATCGGTCAACGTCTCCGGATTCGGTCTGGGATTGAGCTATGTAAAGATGGTCGCCCGGGCGCATGGCGGAACGGTTTCTTTCACGAGCATTTATAAACAAGGCAGCGAATTTACGATAGGAATTCCTTATGACAACGAATGACTGTATCATTTTATATGTTGAAGACGACGAAGATATCGCCGAACTCAACATCCGATGGTTCGATGAGCAGGGGTATGAAATGGTATATGCCCGAACCGGGGCCGAGGCGATCGGAGCATTCGGGAAAGTGGCTCCGGACATCGTCCTGCTGGATATCATGCTTCCCGACACGACGGGCTTCGAGGTCTGCAAACGCATGCAGGAGATCGATGAAGATGTACCGGTTATTTTCCTGACATCGCTGTCCGACAGCCGGAACGCAATCAAGGGGCTTCAATCGGGGGCCTACGATTACATCCGCAAAGACACCGACCTGCCGGAAATAGAAATGCGCCTCAAAGCGATCCTGGCCCGCACCGGATACAACAACGTCGTGCGCATCACGGACGCTTGTTATGTCGATAGCCGGAAAATGACGATCGTCGTGCAGGATAAAGCGTACAAAGTCGGAGGCCGGCATATCCAACTGCTCAAATTGCTCCTGCAACGGAAAAACCACATCTGTGAACGGGATTTCCTGACCACGAAAATATGGGGCGACAACCTGATCAACGCCGACATCTACCTCAACCAGTCGATCTGCACCTTGCGGCGCATATTGTCCGCCGACAAACGTCTGAAACTGAAAACCTTCCGGAATACAGGCGTCATTCTGGAAATCGACAGATAAGCCGTTGGCGCCTCCCGGCGCCCGGCAATCAGGCGCCCCATGCAGAATCGCATGCAGCATCCCTCAGATCGCTTTGCCGTATTGATGATTGCGGTTTTGTTCTGAATACCCTTAAATGCATTGCAATTCTGCCGTCTGTAAATGAAAAAATCAGCAATCTCATTTTTGTAAGTTGCTGATTTTCGGAGCGGAAAACGGAAACCGAACCTTGGGTTTCTTTCCGTTATGTATCAATATGTTACGGCGTTCTTCCGGTTTTCAGGTCACCGATAAGCAGCTCATCTTTTGCGCCTTGCTGCATTTCTATGTGTCAATACAAAGATACACAATCTTTTAGACAAAAACAAATTTTTTATTCTATCTATTTTGGCGGAGTATTTTATCGTACCCGTCGAAATCCATCAGGTCGAACGATTTCATCCGCTCCCCCGCTTCCCGCCGTGCGGCTATGATCTCCAACAGTTGCCCGAATTGCCGGAACCGCCTTATCGCGTCGACCCCCGACGGGGTTGCCCGGCCTCCCGCCCATATATCATGCCTTACGGCATAGGCGTATGCGAACACTTTGAGTGAAAGATGATCGTGGCGCGGCGTTTCCCGCAGGCGGAATATCGCATCCGTATCGTCCGGGGTCGTCAGGTAATGATACCACCCCGGCGGCGGCTCGGACCGCCATTTGCGCACGAAGACCGTCGGCAGGTGTTCCGCCCGGATCACGAAATTATTGCGCCGCAGGTAGGCGACGCTCTGCCGAATCTCCTGATAGGGATCGTAGTAAGGGCCTCCGTATATTCGGTACTGCTTCCGGTCGGCCGGATAATGCAGGCTCGCATAGCCGGGATGGAGCAGTTCGTATTGCACGGGCAGCGGCACGGCCATATCCGTCAGCAGTTCGCGCAGCAGTCCGACCATCTGCACCCCGGCATGGTGTTCTTGAAAAACGAGCAGGTCGCAACGCTCGATAAACAGCCGGAACAGCTCCGGGGGCGAAAAACGCTCCGCGCACCGTTTCATCACCTCCCGACGATCCGCCGCATCGATAATCGGGTTGCATTCGGCGGCTTTGCCGTGCGAAACGTTTTGCAGATATTCCCGCCATTGTCGGGCCGTCAGCACAACGGCGACCTCCAACCCGGAGTGCTTCGCCCGTTGTTCCAAAAGGCAGGCCGCAACCGACCGCTCGGCTTTGCCCGTCAGGGCGATCAGCACCCGGACGCGCGACATGGATTTCAGATAGTATGCGGCGAGTTGTTCGAAATACTGCGCCGTGCGGAAACCGCGGCCGCAGCCGTACAGGATGCCGAGGGTAAAGGCTGGTTCCATAGTTTGTGGTTGTCGGATTAAAAAGCGGATGCGGGGCCGAAACAATCAAGTGACGCAACTTCACAGATTGAAGAATTCGTTTCGGTCGCCCGCATCCGCAGGAGTAAAAAAGAAAGGACGGCCGGGCACGGGATTACTTGCGTGTTACTGCCAGATTTCAGGGCCATGTCCGCCGTCCTTGTGAAGCCCCCGGCAGACACGGCAATGCCCGCCGACCAAGGGCCGACGAATGCCGAAAACGCCTCTTTTCGATTGATTTGCCGTGACATAATACCGGGGTTGAGATTGTGTGAGTGCGCCCCAGAGGAAAATAAAAAAGGGGCGCATTTGCAGCCCTTTAGTGTAGGTCTTGGGAACCCGTTGCTGGTAGCTGTCCTGCGCCCTTGCTTGTCCTACCCCTAAAGGGCAGGACATAACAAGGACTGACAACTTTTATACCCAGCTAAACAACCTCCGAAGAGGCTCCCAAGTTCACACTAAAGATATAAAGAGTTGTTTACCCTCTATAATGTTATGTCTGTCGGCTATGCCGTACTATTCAAATACAAAGATAACATCTTTTCATCTTTTTTCAAATGATGGCCCGTTTTCTGCCTTTATAATTCAGGAACAAAGATAGTAATTTTTATTGGCTTTAATGACAAATACATCCCAGATGTTTATGTCATTAATAGGTTCCTTTGTATTATGAAAAGACAAAGGCGTAATGATGTATTAATTAAGGCTATAGCTGAAAAATTAGTACAGTTAAGGGAAGACAGAGGATTATCCCAGCAAATTGTTTATATTGATACAGAACTACATATGGGACGGATCGAACGCGGAGAGTACAATATAACATTGAGTACGCTCGCGGAACTTTGCACCTATTACAATGTGTCTTTGAAAGAATTTTTCAAAGGTATGCCTAATCCATAACGTGTATTGTATGAAAAATCAAAGACATAACGAAGTATTAATGCACCTTGTCGCTATAAAATTGAAAAGCTTACGGGAGTCAAAAGGTATTACTCAAGCCGAGGCTTATCGACTTTCAGGTATACATTTGGGGCGCATCGAATCTGGCAACTCTAATATTACAGTTAGTACCTTATCGGCATTATGCAAATTCTATGATATTTCTTTTGAGGAATTCTTTCATGATATAGAACTAAAAGACAGAAAGGACAAATAGATCATAAGTGCTTTATATATTATTATTTACGAATTCTTATCATCCTTATTTTTGAGGGAATCAATTAATTTTGAAAAATTCAACCCTACGTTCGTGGAGATCCGGGCGAGAATCGGGGCCAGTCCCGCCTTGTTGGTTCGTGCCCTGCGCAGAAAAAAGGTCACGCAAAATCGTTTTCTTTCCATCGTCCAAAATTCGGTTTAGTTTAACAATCCCTACGATTGAAAAGCCCTGAATGTTTGGAGCAAACCGATGTCGTTCAGCGCATTATCACCATTCGCGTGGTACATTTTCACAACTCGTACCCATGTACCACGATTAAGCACTTTAGTGACCTGCTTTCGTATGCGTTCCTTTGCTATGTCCGGAAAACGAAATAATCCCGCATATCGTTGATATACAGGATTATTTGCTTCTATTTGCGTCGCTTTGCGCAACAAAAAAAGAGGTCAAAATGACCTCTTTGGAGCGGAAAACGGGACTCGGACCCGCGACCTCAACCTTGGCAAGGTTGCGCTCTACCAACTGAGCTATTTCCGCAAAAGCATGTTTCGTAATTGCGAGTGCAAAGGTAGCTAAAAAATCCGAAACTCCAAATTTTTCAAACGCATTCTGCAATTTTTTTACGATATGCTGGCCTCCGGGTGCTTTACTTGAATATCCGTATGCGCTCTTCCCAAGGCTCGAAACTCTTTTCCTGCGGTTCTCCGCCCGGCAGTCCGAACGGCATCTGGGCGATCAGCCGCCACGCTCCGGGCAGGTTCCAGCGTTCACGCACCTCGCGGTCGATGAGCGGGTTGTAATGCTGGAGCGATGCGCCGAACCCTGCGTCTTCGAGCATCGTCCATACTGCCAGCTGGTGCATGGCCGAGGTGTGCTCCGACCAGATCGGGAAATTGTCCGCATAGCGCGGGAACTGTTCCTGCAGTTTCCGCACGACGGTCGTGTCCTCGTAATAAAGCACCGTGCCGTACCCCGATGCGAAACTGCGGTCGATCTTCTGCTCCGTGGCGACGAACGCCTCCGCGGGAACGATGGCTTGCAGGGTCCGTTTCACGATCTCCCAGAACGCTTTGTGCTGTTCGTGCATCAGGAGCACCAGCCGCGTCGACTGCGAGTTGAAGGCCGACGGGATGTGCTGTATCGCGAAACGCACGATTTCCTCGATCCGTGCGTCGTCGATCGGGGATTCGGGGGTCAATTCATAATAACTGCGCCGGTGTTGCAGCGCCTCTTTCAGATTTCTCTCCATGGTCGTTGGCATGTTATTGTATGCCCTTTTGCAAAAATAACACAACTTTGGGAAAAATGTGCGGATTACAACGCGAAATAGTATCTTTGTAGCCATGAAGAACACGATCGAAACATTTTCCGCATTGGGCGCGCGTCTGCTCGGTTTCGGCGATGACGATGCGACGCGCGCGGTTATGGACGCCGCCTGTCGTGCCAACGGCTGGTTTGCGCCCGCCGATGTCCGCCGTGCGGTGCGCGCGGTCGCCTGCGACATGCTGCAACGCGAAAAGCTCGAAGCCTGGCTGGCGAACTACCCTGCCCTTCCGGTTGCGGCGCCGCGGCGCGTGCTGGTCGTCATGGCCGGAAATATCCCGCTCGTCGGTTTTTTCGACCTGCTGTGCGTGCTTGTGAGCGGCCACGGCTGCCTCGTGAAGCCCTCCGCCAAGGATTCCGTGCTGATGGAATATGTCGTGGGGCTGCTGCGCGAAATCGACCCTTCCGTGCCTGTCTCTTATACACATCTCCGAGC
>ENA-OYYI01000398-OYYI01000398.1-human-gut-metagenome-genome-assembly--contig:-NODE-398-length-17471-cov-7.341812_pt1 | contig 17471 bp, 10 predicted proteins | sample MGYA00244063_ERZ653448 | MGnify/ENA primary metagenome ERZ653448 (study PRJEB26926, sample SAMN06165192) | human gut metagenome | biome: ENVO:00009003; feature: ENVO:2100002; material: ENVO:00002003...
CAAACATACCGCAAAACAGCAACGCCGCGGCGAGCCAGTCGACGTGCCCGCCGGTCGCGTACGAAACGACGCCGGAAATGGAGGTCGGCACGATCGCCAGCGTGGACGTGGCGGCCGCGTTGCGTTGCGACAGGCCGAGCCAGACGAACGCGGGCACGATCACCGTGCCGCCGCCGATGCCGAACGTGCCCGACAGCACCCCCACCAACATGCCGACCACAATCAGCACGATGATGCTGCGCGCCGACCCGTCAAGCGCCGTCTCCCCCGCTCGCGATTCCATCTTTTGCGATTCCGTTCGTACGGCATCCGCCCGATCCGCAGTTTCCCCTTCATCACACATGGCAGCTCCTTCCACGTCTTCCGCGCCCGATACTACCCACCTGCCGCGCGCAGCAATCAGCCGATTCCATAATTTTGCGATTTCGCCGCCGCAGCGCCCGGTTCACGCGCTTTCTCGCTTATAGATGGCGGATTCGCGGGATCGACGGATGGTATCTCGCTTATAGATGGCGGCCCCTTGCGGAAACAAGACATCTAGGGGGCATGCATGCTACCCCCTAACGACCTATTGCCCAAACCGACCCGCCACCTATAAGCGAGATACCACCGGACACCCGGCCGAATCCGCCATCTATAAGCCAGATACCCAGCCAAAACCACGACCGCACGCCTACACCCACGCCTACACCGGCACACCCGCACGCCCACACCCACGCAAGACCCATTGCACACACCCCCGTACGCACACGACCGCGCGCGGACCGGCAAAATCGCAAGTCATGAGCGAAAAGGGGCATCAAAAGCGTCCGAAACAGGCCGAATCACACCCCCATCCGCTCACAGACAAGCAAAACCAGCCCAACTCACAAGTCGTGAGCAAAAGGGGAGGCCACCCAACATCAAAACAGCCCGAAACATCCAGAATCGTACCCCCATCCGCTCACAACCGCGCCAAAACCGTCAAAATCGCAAGTCATGAGCAAAAGGGGCATCAAAAGCGTCCGAAACAGGCCGAATAATACCCCCATCCGCTCACAACCCATGCTTCAGCACGATTCAGGCCATATGCGCACCGCAACAACACCCCTGCGCAACATCAGACATGCACACGCACGCAAACACAAGTACACACACTGAAACGCAACACGTACCACAAGCACACAAACACCACGCACCACATACCAAGCACGATCAGACGCACACCCCCGCACACCGGAGAAGCGATGTCACCGGCCTGCGGCGGCGCTAGGCTAGACACTACCCCCGAACACCAGACGAATGGTGTGCGCCGGCCCCGGCGCACAACCCGTGCCGCACAATCCAGGAGCGTCGCCATAGCCGCGCGAGCCCCACAAAAGCGCAGCCAGCCACAAACACGAGCAGTCCGATCACCGCAGCCGCCACAGCCGTCATCTCCCCCGGCTCGTCATACTGCGTGGAATCAGGCACTTTCGGATTCGGAATTCGGTGCCCGCGCACGAGCAGCCTGTGTGAGTTGACACCGTACGGCGTGCACGTGATCAGCGTCGCGTAATCGGCCCCGGACTCAATATTCAGCTTGCTGATTTCGCTCGGCAGCACCACTAAGATCTGGTCCACTTGGTACGTGTAGGTTTCGTTGAGCACGTGGAAGGCGAACGTGTCGCCTTTTTGGAGTTCGTCCAAGCCGGTCAGCAGTCGGGCGGACGGCAGGCCGGTGTGCCCGGATACCACCGCGTGCGTGGTCGCCCCACCTACGGGCAGCGATGTGCCGGCCAAATGCCCGGCGGCGATCTGCAATACGCCGTCGCTGGTGCCGTGGTAGATGGGCAGTTTCACTTTGATGCGCGGGATGGTCACGTATCCCATGATGCCGGTGCCGGTTATGTCGAGCGTTTCGTTGTATTCGCGTTTTTGCTCGTCGGTCATGTGCCACCGGTCGCCGTTCGCGGCGAGCCGTTCGTTGTATTCGCGTGCCGCTTTCAGCATGGCCTTGCGTTCGGCGCCGGACATGTCTTTGGTCTGTTCCACGTAGCCCGCCACGGCGTACGACTGGTGCATGCGGTTCCACCAGTCGCTGAATGTCGGATATGCGATGAGGCCCAGCGCGCCGATCATGGCAATCGCGGAGATGGCAATCATCACATTGAGCAGCGCATTCGATTTCTTATGCTTGGCAGCCGGTTTAACCTGCGCATCCAATTCGACTTGCGCAGCTGGCTTGGCGTCCGATTCATCCGTCACGTTATTTATGCTACGCCCGCTTCCGCAAAGCCGTCTTGGCAACGATCAGCAGCACCAAGCCCGCGCCCAAGATGGCCACGGCAATCCAAGCGGCCTGCTGCACGTCGGCGCCGGTGTGCGGCTGGTCCGGCGTGGTGGGTGGCGTGTGCGTGTTGGTGATTTCAGTGGAGTCGCCTTCCACATCGGAGATGGTGGTGTAGCCGTCGGGCACCGCCGCTTCGACCACGGTCCATTCGTGGTCCGCGTCGAGATCCGTCCACGAATGCGTCCACTTGTTGGACTCGTCCAGTTTCACGTTTTCCACGGGCTCGCCGTCGCGCAGGAGTTTCACGGTGATGGATTCGGGGCGCTTGCCGTCGGTGTTGTTGCGGTCGTTCCACACCTTGTGCACGGACCGCTTCACGGGCTGCTTCGGCTGCACGGCGCATTCGGTTTTCGGTTCGATACTCAGCACACGCGACCCGCCGGAGACGCCGTCTTCGGGCACTGCGACGAGCATGCTGCCGGAAGAGCACGTCCATGTCTGGTTCTTTCCGGAGGCGTTGGCGACCTTCACGTCAACGCTGTCGGACACGGCCAAGTACAGGCCGTCGGACAGTCCGGTGAAGGTCAGATGCCCGGAGGCGTTGGTGACACCGGTTGCCGTGGCGTCGGGTTTGTTCACTGCGATGAGTCCGGCGAGCGTGTTGGCCATGTCTCGCCACACCTGCGCGTCCTTGCCGGTCATCTTCGACCAGTCGACGGGGTAGGCGGTGGAGTCGGTGAACGGTGCGACGGGTTCGAAGGTGGCGCCGCCGCTTGCCGGGATCTGCCCGACTTTGTAGAGGTTGAAGCTGGCGTCCGAAATGGCGAAGTTGGTAGAATCGTCGCCAGTTTCGGAGTCCGAGCTTTTATGTTGGTAAGAAATGGCGATGCTGCCGCTGGCAGAGTCTGTTGTTGGCGCCGCGACGGCATCGCGAGTAGTGAATGCACAGGCTGCCGCGGCGAATGTGGCGGCGATTGCGCAGCATGCGGCGATGACGCGGCTTGCGATCGTGCGTTCCTTCATTGCCGACCCCTCTTCTGTGGATTGGAAAGTAAGCATGTTTGATTCGCCCCCAACGGCAAACCGGAAAATATATGGAGCCAGGCTGGATACTCAAGAAAATTAGGCAGTGTACAAGGAATTGAGGTGGTCCAGCCCAGCATATGTGGGTTCAGTTATTATTTAATTTTTAGTTTTTAAATTATGTATTGCGATTCCCGTAAGCCGCTGCTGACTTGCGTCAACGCGGCTCACGGGTTTCGCATGGTTACTTCAGATTCTTATGGAATCCGGAGGATCAGGCATTGCGACGACGCAGAGCCATCACCAGGGTCGCGCCAGCAAGCACGAACACGGCGATGCCAGCCACGTACAGCAGCACGGTGCCCATGCCGCCGGTGGACGGCAGGTTGGAGCCCTTCTGGTTCACAACATCGGCGGTAACCGTACCGGTAGTGGTGTTGCCGGCAGTGGTGTTGATCTTGAGCACCGTAAGCTGCGGGTTGTCAGACTCGACGTCATGGTCAGCGGTGATTTCGAAGAGCGTGTCGGCGGCGGTGTTGAAGCCTGCCGGAGTCTTGGTTTCCACGAGCTTGTACTTGCCGTCATCAACGCGCTTGAAGGAAGCGGTGTACTTGCCGCCCTCGGTCTTGGTGATGGTCACCTCGCCACGGTCAATGGTGTAATCGTTCGTGGTGCTATCGAACTTGTAGAGCTTGAACTTCGGCAGATCGTTCTCAGCCGGGGTGCCACCGTTGAAGGTCTTGTTGATGTCCAGCTGGTAGGTGAACACAATGACCTTGTCGGTCGGGGTCTTGCCGGTTTCGCCTTCGCCGCCAACATTCGGGTTGTTGGAGAACTCAAGGGAAGCCTCATTCGGGTTGCCCGTAGAGCCGATCACAGCGTTCTCGTTCAGCGTGGACGTGTATTCGACGGTGAACTTGCCACCGACGGCAACGGTGATTGCGTTGTCTTCAGCATCCTTGACGGCCTTCGCGTCAGCGATGGTGATGTCGAAGGTGTCCTTATCTTCGGGATTCTCAGTGACAGTGTAGGAGCCAGCGCCAAGAGTCTTGTCGCCGTACTTGACGACCACGGACTTCTTATTGAAGGTCAGGCCAGCGGACTGCTGATCGTGGAAGACCAGCTTGTAGGTCTTGTAGGCTGCGAAGTCTGCTTCGTTCGTCGGCAGGGTAGCGGTCAGCTGGAACGGCACTTCGTCGTTCACATCGTAATCGGCGGAATCCTGCCAGTTGGTCTTATCACCAGTGGAGTCGTTGACGTCCTTGACCTTCTTTTCGAAGGTCGGCTTGTCGGCCTTACGGTTCACGGTCACCGGGCCGTTGACCTGGACGATGAACAGCGTTGCCGCGTCGTTGCCGGTCACAGCATCCTTATCCTTAAGCAGGTAGTAGCCAGCAGGAGCGGACAAAGTCGTCTTGGCGGAAACCTCGCCATAGGCAGTACCAGCCAAATCAACGTACGGGGTGATGGCTGCCAGCTTTGCCGTGTTGTCAGCATAAGTACCCTGAGCAATCTCAGCAGCAGCATCGGCAGCGGACTTGTTCGCCGTATTGTTCTTGTTGAAGTTCTGGCCGGCCTTGATATTGCTCAGCGTGCCTTCGCTCAGATCGCCGGTGAAGACCTGGTACACGGAGTAGGTGTGCGTGTCGGTCGTCGGCACGGTGATGTCGTAGTTGTTTTCAGCCGCCATGGCGGTGGAGGCACCGGCGAAACCGGCGACGGCCATTGCCGCGGTGGCTGCCACAGCGACGAGGCCCTTGAGAACCTTGTTCATTGTTCTCCCTTTCTTTCTTGTTTGAAATCTTGAATCTTCAGTTATGTGTGTTCAGTTATTGCCTAGTGGGCATTGGGTCGCTACGCTACGGTCCAGTCCCCCTTCTCCTAGACGAGTTCATCATTGCCGCCTCCTGACCTTGAGGGCCATTCCAGCCGCAACAACACCTATCAACGCAGCCACCAAAGCCGCCGCGTAAATCCAATAATCGCCAGCGCCACCAGTCCCTGGCAGAATCACACCCGGCTGGTTCTTGATGTTGCCACCATTGACAGTGAACGTGGTCTGCTCGTTGTAAGCGCTTGTATCTGCGGTATTGAAGTAGGTGTTCGCGTACCAATTGCCAGCGATGTTGTCGCCTTCCAGCGGGCCGATACGGAACGTGTGCGGAGTGGTGTCGAGATCGTATCCGTCAGGAGCCTTGGATTCGATGAGCTGGTACTCACCCCAATCCAGGCCGCTGATCTGGAGCTTGCCTGCGGCACCATCCAAATCGACGTATTTGCTAGTTTGGGTAGAGCACTTAGCAACATCGTTCTGCCCATCCACGCAGTCGGTGACCGTGCCAAGTGTGGCGTCCGAAGTGACATCGGTGTACTTGGCCACGCCATTGTCCCACGAGAAGGCCTTCGTCTGCTTGAGGGTCCATTCGGAACCGGAAAGCGGCTCAGAGTTGTTGGTATCCGAAGACACCTTGGTCCACATCACCGTACCGGTTTTACGAGTGTTCGCAATCTTGGAATCCGTGACATCGGGGTTCCAAGTGACATTTCCGCCAGTGATGGTAATCGTGTACACTGTGTTGGAAAGATCGTAGCCGTTTGGAGCCTTGGTTTCCTGCAGATGGTACGTGCCATCCACAAGGTCGGAAACCTTGAACTTGCCAGCAGCCGTGTCCTCATCCACCTTGGTGGAGACAGTCTCGTTCGCCGCGTTCAGCACACTACCCTGAGCGCGCAGCACAGCCGAAACCGCACGATGCTCGCCGCTGCGGGCGGTAACGCGACGGCTATTGTACGCGGCGGTGGAGGTGACAGCACAGCCCAAAGGAGCCTCGTTCGAATACGACGGTCCGGCGGAAATCACCACAACATCGGGGAGTTCGTTTCCGTTGGTGAACTTAAAGTTCTTGTCAGCTTTGGGTACATCCGCATTGCCCGGACCATACCAACCGTCTCCATTGATGTACTTGAATCCGAACTGGCTGGTCGAGTCAATCGCATTGCTACCCGTCAACGGAATGTTCGCATATGCATAACCGTTGCAGGAGCCATCCATTTGCGTCATATTGATATCCGTCCAAACAGCGTCGTCCGTGGTCTGGTAATGCACCTTGACATTATTCGCTGGCCAGTCGTTCTGTGCTTGGAAGTAGAGCGTGAGGTACTGCTTGGCGGTCACATTCACCTTCAGGGTGAACGTCTTGTTGGCGCGAGTCTCCGTGGCCGTGATGGTAACGGGGATTGAGGTCACGTTGTTCGCGGTCAACGTGACGCCTTCGCCAGTGGGGGCGCTCAGCGAGACGTCATCCGCATTGGAAGTGGACCATGTAACAGTGTTGCCTTCAGGAGCCACGGAAGCGGTCAGTTTGCGGATCTCGCCCTTCTCAAGACTGATTGTGTCCCCATTGTTGTAGCCGTCAATCAACACGGAAGTCACTACGGTCACGCCGGAAACATTGACAGTGAACGATGCAGTGACATTACCATCAGCCGACTTCACGGTAATAGTGGTATTGCCATTGCCGGTCGGAGTGACCAAACCGTTTTCGCTCACTGCCGCCACGGCGCTGTCGGCAGACGACCACGTCAGCTTCGCATTGTCAATGGGCGTACCGTTCTGGTCATAGGCCACCGCGTGGAATTGCTGCGCAGTGCTGTTCGTAAACGACGCGGAAACCACTTCGTTATTATTCACATCAAAGATCTTGACGGACTTGACCTCTGTACCGGACTGGTCGTCAGTAATGTTCCAAGACTGCTCAGCAGTATTGCCATTCATTTTGGAGAGCGTCCACGTCGAACCGGCCAGCGACGTGCTCTGGTCGGTGCCGTCAACCTTCTGCCATGTAATCGAAGAGCCCGTCTTCTTATTGACGATTTTGCCGTCAGCCAGCAGTTTATCCGCATCTACAGTGATTTCATTACCAACACTATCGAAAACCTTGACGATGCTTGTCGCAGCGTCAGTGGTATTACCAGTGTTGATCTGGTAAATATTGGTGTTTTGCGTGTAACCTTCGACTGTGCCGGATTCCTTAAGGAAGTAAGTGCCGTTCTTGGCGAGGTTGCCCAACTGGAACGAACCTTTCGCATCAGCATCATCGTTCCAACCGTCATCGGTGATGGTGGCGAGAGCGTTCGTAACGTTTACCGCATCGTCCTTCTTGCCGTATACGGTCCAGCTGGTTCCGCCCAAAGCGTTACCAGATTCGTCTACCTTGTCCCATGCGATTGCCGCACAAGAAGTAGAATACGAGCCGTTCCACGGAAGGTTGTGGCGTTCCTGATCCATGTCGAGGATGGATGTGGTTTTTTCGCCGGACTCGTTGATGAATTCGCTTCCGACTGCGTGGCCGTCGGAAGCTTGGCCTTCGACTCTCTTCACGGTCTCGTTGTTCAGCATCTCGAAATCGCCGCCGACCCACACACGACCGTTAGTGGAAACATGGCTCTGGAGGTTGCCGTTGGGGACGAGGATGCTGCCCATCCATGCGGCGGAGGGGTCGTCCGTGGCTTGCATGTCGTGCGCGGAGTCCCATGCGCCGTGATTTGTAGTCGCATTCGTATTGTGATTAGTGACTTGAATCTGCCCCGTGGCCTGGCCACCGCGGATGATCACTTGGCTCGCGTCCGCGAAATTCCACATGATCTGCTGGGCACGCTTCGCGTAATTCGTGTTCTTCGCCGCCTGCGTAGCATCCCCGGATGCAGCCGTGACGAAATCGTTGGCGATGTTGTCATTATTCCACCAGAATCGCCAGCCGTTGTGGAAGTCGATGGTCTGGTTTTGCGCGCCGGTCACGTTAACCACAACGGAAGCGTTATCCGGCACGTTGACGAACTTGAAATCGATGCCCGTGTAATCGGTTCCGTTTAAATCTAAGTAAGAGGCAGGCAGGTTGAACACCTGCATGTTCTTGCTGACATCAGCGCTGGTAAAGGTAATCAGCTTTTCTTTTTCCAGCTTGTCATAGAACGTAAAAGAGTTACCCTTGTCCCCGTTCTTCTTGTAGTCGTATTTGTAAATCGTGTAAGAAGAACCTGCCGAAGGCGCAGTGCCCGTTGTGACGGTACCGGTTGCCGGCAACTTTGTTCTGGTGTTCAAATCCGCGGAGAGCTTCGAAATCTTCTCCCCATACTTGGAATAGTCCGTTCCATTCACACTGGACAGATTGCCTTGGTTCCAAGTCACCAAGTTGGAATCGACGCCAAGAACCGGCGGTTGGCTAGTTGTAGTATCGTTGCCACTCAAACCGCGAATAGAATCAACACCTGTCTTGCCCCAGACTTGCGTAGCGCTATCGGCCAAGGAAGCCTTATAACCATGATCCGTATCGGAGGAGCTTGTCTTGCCAAGCCATCCCGGAGCAGTCCAGGCACCGACTTTGCTGTTCATCACAGATGTGCTGGTATTGCCACCAACCGCCAACACGGTCTTACCATCGGCAGGACGGAACTGAAAACCAAAACCGACAACGCCCCATCGGAAACCACGGGAAACATAGGAGCTACCGCCGGCGGTACCCACGTTCCACAACTTCCATGCTTCCTTCTGCGGATTCATGGCCAAACTGCCATTCACAACCGTCAGACCTTCAGCTTCGACGGCATAGGTGCCGGTCGGACCAGTGGAGTTGTTCAGGTCATTAGCATCAGAGGGCTTCCCGCCTACGTACATGTCTCCGCCAACATATGTCGCAACACCAGTATCAGAACCAGTGACACTGGTGTCATCGCCCAAGCCAATAGAAGATGGCGTACAAGTAGAACCGTCTTTCAGCCCGCTTTCGTCAGCTTTGGCATTGTAGGCGGGGAGGAGGGAAGTTACTGCGACGGTGGCCATCATGGCTACCGCTATGGCGGCGGCGGTCAGCGAGCGGGTACGCGAAAGCGCGCGACCGGATGCCGATCGCGTTCCTGCATAGTGTCGTGGTGCGTTGCCGACACCATTACGCCATTGCCTCATCTTGTCCCCTATCCGCAAAGTGTTCACCCTTCTGAGCCCCTCAACTCGAGGGTTGATATCCTTTGCATAATGCCGTTATCACTTCTGTTTTACGTATAGCTTCTACGCTGTTCCCATCTCCGGCAACACAGCCGGAAACCTCTGTTTTCCCTTTTTCTCTGACCTACGGTTTACTATGATAACCTTTGCAGTTATGAAAACAAAATGAAACAGAAAGAACCCACACCCCCTCCCCCGATACGTTTTTTCGTCCCCTCTCACGGGGACAACGCTTTAAAGCCTGATATTCAACGGTTTGTCAACGATTGCAAAATCAAAAAACACATGCTGATCATTGAATGAAATTCATCATTCATCAGCCCCCGATTGGCGTGTCATGAAACACATCACTGCAAATTGTTTCATTTTTTTTCCTGAAAACGTATGCCACACACCGTGACTACAGTGGGGGTATCCCTTATCAATCCACCCCAGGCCATCACAATCAGCCCGTCGGCATTGACGGGCTGCGGAAGGGTAATGAGACTCGGCTCTCAGCGGCCAGTGCCGTACACGGAATCGGTGCCGCGTAGTACGAGCTGGGCGCGCACAATCTCATGCGCGTTCTCAAGCGGCTTGCCTTCGATAAGCTTCATGGCCTTTTGTGCGGCCGCGCGACCCATCGCATACGGATCCTGGCGCATGGTGGTCAGGTTCACAGTGTCGGCGTACGGCGAATCGTCGAAGCCGATAATCGAATAGTCACTCGGCGTGTGGTGGCCGTAACGTTCCAAACGCAACACCAGCGGAATCGCCATCATATCCATCTGGCAGCAGATCGCGTCCGGGAACTCGTCCAACGCAAGCAGCGCGGTCAACGCCGAGTCGGCGAAGGTCTTGCCACGCGGCACAGAGACGACGCGCCACTTGAAGTCATGGGAGGCCCCCATCGTCTTGCAGGCGCGGATGAAGCCCTGTCCTCGCGCATCGATGGAGGAATTAATGAAATCGACCGCATCGGAGCACACGTACACGATATTCTTGTGCCCCAGATTGATCAGATGCTGGGCGGCGGTGAACATGCCGTCCTCATCGTCGATGGAGATGGTGGCGTCGAAGCCGTTTTGCGTCGGCGTATTGATGCCAATAATCGGTACGTGGATGCGCTTGAGCTGCTGGATTTCCTTCGGCTCCACGCCGAACGATGTCACGAATACTGCGTCCACGTTGCGGCGGACCGGCAGATTCGTGAAGAAGTCGCGGCGGCTTTCGGCGGTGTCGACGTGCTGGAACAGCGATACGTCATACCCGGCATTATGCATGACGGATTCGATTCCAGCGAACACTTCCGTATTGAACCAGCTAGTGATCTCTTCATTCATCAGCATCGCCACACGGTACGATTGGCCGGATTTCAGCGACGTGGCGGAACGGGAGATGTTGAAATCAAGCTTGTCGGCAGTTTCCAGCACCTTGCGACGTGTACGTTCGGACACCAGTTCCGGACGCGTGAACGCGCGCGACACCGTGGAAATCGACACACCCGCGGCCTTGGCCACCTCGCGAATGCCTGCTCTATCCATCTCTCAACCCCTTTGCGGTTTCTGCATCATAATCACAAACGTTCCCAGCCTTGGAAACACTTGCCCGAGCGGCAATGCTCTCCCATATTGCTACTATTATACTGCGAACGTTGTCAAAAATCACGCTAATGTTGCACCAATAGCACAAAATATCAAAATAACTGGATAAGCCGCGTAAAAAGCCCACTTCGTCCACTGCCGCTTATAACCCAACTCGCCGTTGTAATAATGCACGAATGCAACGCCAATGCCAGGCATAATCATCATCACCGCGCCAAACAGGCCGGCAGTGAACATCATCGAATTCTCATGCTGGCGCATCAACGTGAAAATCAGCACGAAACCAAGCGTCACCGAGCCGATGCTCATCATGTGCTGGCGTAGGCCGATACGCAGCAGCAGGTCCCACAGCAGACCAATCACCACCAGTCCGACCGACAACAGCACCTTCATGACCTTCTGATAGCGCGACGCCACCCAATCGAGCGCGGCAAGCACAACAAACGCAACGAACAGGCCGAAAACGGGATTCTGCGAGCCCAGGTCGAAAGCCTTATGCGATGTGGCGAGGTCGTACGGCACCTCGCACACCACGGCGAGAATGAACAGCTGCAGGCCGTACGCGACCCGGCTGTGCGTTTCACGGAAACCCTGCACCAACAGCCACGCGTAGATCGGAATGGCGAACCAGGACACCACTTCGCTCAGGACCATCGCCGTCAGCGACGTCATATTGTTGGTATCGGAGCCGAAGAACAGCGGCACGATGGTGGTGCTGCCGGCGGACAAGGCCAACGCCACCGCGCCGATGACCTTAAGTTGGAACACCGTCAGTCCGCGACGCTTTTTCCTGTTGCGGCGAGCGCCGCCGAATCCGATTTGGTCGGTCGAATCGGTTCGAGCTCCCTGCTCGGCATAGCCTTCCATATGTCCTCCTATTGCGATTTTTCCGCGCGTCGCACGTGGCACGTGCACCTTACGCACGCCTTACGCACGTATGCCTTTTACGACTTGCGACTTTTCCTTGCGACTTTCCCGCACGCCACAGCGGCTTCCCGCACGTCCCATGCGATTTAAGCTCAGCGCCCACCGCGCGCCTTATGCGTCCAACACGAATTTCAGCAGCCCGTCGTAGTCGGCTCCGGTAAACGAACATACCGCATGTGCCGAAACGTCCGGGTCGTCCGCCGGTGAAATTTCCGTGCGGAAGTATGCCGCGTCGAGGCCGGCGGAATTGGCGCCGATGATGTCGTTGCGCTCGTCGTTGCCGACCATGAGCGCGTGCTTGGCGGTGACGAATTCACGGTCGAGCGCCAGCATGTACAGGTCGCGTGCGGGCTTGCGGATTTTCTCTTCACTGGAGATGATCACGTCGTCCAGTACGCCGGCAAGGCCGGTCTCTTCCAGTTCGGGGCGTGTGTAGCAGGCCTGCGCGTTGCTCAGCAGCGCCACGACCATGCCGGCGTCCTGCAGTTGTTCGATCATGTCGAGCGCGCCGGGGTACAGCCGGAACAGGCTGGTGCTGCCTTGGCGGAACGCCCATGCGGCTTTCAGCGCGGCCTGCGGTAGCGCGAGTTTCTTTTCCGCTTCCTCGCTGCGATTCATGAGCAGGGACCGGTAGACCGGCAGGATGTCGAATTCGTCCCACCCGTTGCGAACGATTGCACGGTCGGCTTGGTGGACCATTTCGCGGGCTTCGAGCTTTTCGAACTGGTCGCGCATCACGTCGACGGATTCGTACTGCGCGCCCAATTCGGTCACGCAATCGTACAGCGCCTGCCATGCGGCCTCGCTCTGCTCATCGGTACGAATGTCGATCAGCGTTCCGTACAGGTCGAAAAACACCACCTCGTACCGCGGATTGCGCGCTCCGATTCCCACTGTCGTATCCTTTCTGGTTTTCCTGCCCCATTGCCGTATCTGTTACGGCAACCGCAGCTTTGCGGTCGCCGTTTTGTAGCTTCCCTACTGAGAGTATTACTGCAACCGCCAGATTGCAAACGTATGCGGTGGAACAATCAAATAATCGCCATCACCTGCGCTCACATTGCCTTCCACCGGACTGACGGACGAGCCGAGACCACACCAGTATCTCCGTATTCCGCCAATCGGTTCCAAACCCGTTACGGCCACGTCAATAACGCCGACGTGTCTGCCTGGATTGGCGGCCATCAGATAATCGCCGACGCGGAACACGAGTTCGTCGCCTTCCGTATCGACGATATTGCGATTGCCGTCGAACCACTGTGGATCAGACTTGCGCAATGCAATCAACTTCGCGTAATACTCAATCAAATCGCGCTTCTGCCATGCACGGTTCCAATCGAGCCAGTTAAGCTCTTTGGCGGAATCGTAAGAATCAGAGCTGCCGAATTTGGTACGTGCGAACTCCTCGCCGGACAGCATGAACGGGATGCCAGCGGAGGTAAGCGTGATACCCACAGCCAGCTTGTTGGCGTCCATCACGTCGGTCAGCGCGGCCGCAATCTGCGGACCGACACCGGCCAGCCCTTCCGCCGAGAAATCGGCGTCATACATGACTTTTGGCACATCCACGGTATTTTCGTTAACGCCTTCGGCCACGGTGCTGCCCAACGAACCAGCCGCAAAGCTCGCGCACAACTTGTCCCACAGCGTGAGGTCGTCGTGCGCGGACACGTATTGAATGACCTGGCCTGCCACTCCTTCCGAATGTTTGCCGCGACGCCACGCGTCCACGGCCTCACGCGCAGCCGCTACGTTCTCGTGCATGCCACCGTTCACATAACCCGGGCGGTCCGAGAAGAACACATGGCCCTTGATGGTGTCTCGCGTGGTGTCGCAGAAGTGGCCGATGCGACTGTCAAGCTTCGACAGGCCTGACTTGTCAGCCAGCACGGTGTCGCTGGGCAGCGGCGCGGTGGCGCCCGCGGACCACGGTTCGCCGTACATGAGGATGTCGCGTCCACGGCCGGGAATCTCGTCCAGCGCGGCGCGCACGGCGTTCATGGTGTCCACGTCAATCAGACCCATCAGGTCGAAACGGAAGCCGTCCATGTGGTATTCGCGCGCCCAGAACGTCACGGATTCCACGATGAACCGGCGGAACATCTTGCGTTCGGTGGCCATATCGCAGCCGCAGCCGGATCCGTTGGCCAGCGCGCCGTTGGGCTTACGGCGCAGGAAATAGTCCGGCACCGACCGCTCAAACCAATTATCGGGCGAGAACATGTGGTTGTAGACCACGTCCATGATCACTTTGATGCCGGCGTTGTGCAGCGCCTGCACCATCTGCTTCACTTCGCGGATGCGCACCGACCCGTCGAACGGATTGGTGGAATACGAGCCTTCCGGCACGTTGTAATTGACCGGATCGTACCCCCAGTTGTAGCGATCGCAGGTCTCTTCGTCCACGGAACCGAAATCGTAAATCGGCATGAGCTGCACCGCGGTGACGCCAAGTTTCTTGAGATATGCGATGCCCGTGGGAAAGTCGGGATGCCCGTCCAGAGACGTACCGTCGTCGGTGAACGCCAGATACTTGCCCCGATGCGATTCGGGGAAACCGCCGGCGGGATCATTGCTGAAATCGCCCACATGGGTTTCCCAGACCACCGTCTGCGCAAGCGGCACGTCCGGCATATGGTCGCGGTACCAACCATCCGGATTGGTGCGGCTGAAGTCCACGACCATGCTGCGCCGGCCGTTCACACCGGCCCCGCGCGCCCACGGGTCGGCGATGCGGTCCACGGAACCGCAATCGCGTTCGATCAAAAAGTCGTAATACACGCCGTGCATGTTGTCGGCGAAATCGTACGTCCAGGAACCATCGGATTCCGGACGCATCGTGTACTGTCCAATCAGAGCGTCGCCGCTTTCCCCCATGGAGCCACGCGAGAACAGTCTCAGGGTCACCTTCTGTGCGGAAGGAGCCCAGAGAGCGAACTGGGTGCCGGTTTCAGTAACAACGGCACCCAGCGGCCGTTCCAGACACAGCGGGAACGGTTCGGCGACGCTCGTGTTCGGCTGTGCGAAGCTGTCTACGAGCGTCATATCCTTTGCCTTTCTTTAGCCCTTCACGGAGCCCGACATGGACTCCTGATAGAAGCGCTGCATCACAATGAACAGGATGGCGATCGGAACGGAGATCACGACCGCGGCCGCGGCGAAGCGGGCAAACCAGTTCTGGATATATTCCTTCTGCAGCATGAGCCACAGGCCCAATGCCACGGTGTAGTTGGATTGCGTACGGCAGATCACCTTGGCCATGACAAAGTCGAGCCACGGGGTCAGGAAGCCGATGATGGCCTGGTAGACGATCATGGGCTTGCAGATCGGGATGATGATCTTATGGAACACCTGGAAACGGGTGCAACCGTCGAGCAGGGCGGCTTCGTCCAGCGAGGTCGGAATGGTGTCCATATAGCCCTTCATCACGTAGAAGCCAGCGCCGGAACCGGCGGAGTACACGAGAATCAACGCCACGGTAGTCATGGTGCCGCTTGACAGGCCCAAGGCCTTCAAGATGAAGTAGATGGCGGTGACGGCCATGATACCCGGGAACATGCCAAGAATCAGCACAACGTTCATGAAAGTCTTGCGCACACGGAAACGCATACGGCTCATGCAGTATGCCACAGAGAGCACGAAGATCAGAGAAATCGCACAGGTGAAGCAGGCGATGATGAACGTGGTGCCGAACATCTTCGGGAAGTCCAACACGTTGCGGTCGGTGAACAGCACCCTATAGTTGTCCAGAGTCCACTCCTTCGGGAAGAAGGAGCTGGTGTACGGGGCGGTGTTCTTATTGAACGACTCCGCGAACACCCATACGATTGGGACGAGCCAGATGACGGCCAGAATGGCCAGGAACAAGTGGGCGAACACGTCGCCGGTGATACGGCGGATCTTCTGGTCGTGCAGAAGGCCGTGGCTTTCCACTTTGGTTGCGGAATGCTTGTTGCTCATCGGAATGCCTCCTCATTCTTATAGGAGCCGGAATTGCGGTAGGTGATCAGCGAAACGATGGCCAACACGACGAAGGTCATGATGCCGATCACGGCACCGAGATTGTAATCCTGCTTGTCCACGGTCAGCTTGTACAGCCAGGTGATAAGCAAATCAGTGGAGCCTGCGGAATCGCCCAATGGCGTAGGATCGCCGCCGGACAGCAGGTAAATGACGTTGAAGTTGTTCACATTGCCCGTGAAGGTGGTGATCAGATACGGGGTGAGCACGAAGATAATGTACGGCATGGTGATCTTAGTAAAGATCTGCCACCAGTTGGCACCGTCGATCTTCGCCGCCTCATACTGATCGGCCGGAATGTTCTGCAGAATACCGGTGATCTGCATGATGGTGTACGGGATACCGACCCACAGGTTGATGATGATCACGGTGACGCGGGCCCAAGTGGCGTTGGTGAAGAACGGCAACGGGCCGTCAATCCAACCCCACGTCTGCAGCATGCGGTTCACCGCACCCTGCGGCTGGAGCATGGTGTGCATGACCAGCAGAGACACGAACTGCGGAACGGCGATGGACATGGAGAAGCAGGCACGCCAGAAACCCTTGAAGTGGGTGGTCTTGCGATTGATGATCATAGCCACGAACATGCCGAGGAAGAAGTTCAGGAAGGTGGCGAAGAAAGCCCAGACCAATGTCCACACCAGCACACGTCCGAACAGTACGGCGTTAACGGTGCCGCCGCTGTTGGAGAAAACCTTGGCGAAGTTCTCAAAGCCGACCCAGTGGAACAGCACGAGGTGCTTGTGGTCATAGCTGGTGAATGCCATTGAAATCATGAAGATCAACGGCAGCACGGTGAACACGACGATGCCCAGCGTGGGCAGGAACATCAGCAGAACGTGCGCCTTGGCATCGAGCAGCTCGCGGACATCGTCCATGAAGCTCGGAGCCTTGCCGTTCTCCTCGAGCAGCACCTGGGACTTGTATGCAGAGCGCACGGACATGACCCACAGGCCGATGAAGGCAGCGGTGATAACCAGAGTGGCGACACCGTACAACAGGATGACCACGGAACGGTCAGGTTCGGTGTAGACCCAGAAGCCGTCGACCAGCTTCTTGCCGCCTGCATTGGTGCCCAAGGTCGGCAACTTGGAAAGATAGTCCACACCATTGATTGCCATGAACACGAAGTATGCGATTTCCAGCGCCAGCATGGCAATGCCCTTGACATACTGCTTGCGCACGATATCGCCAAGACCAAACACCACTGCGGAAAGCTTAGTGAACAGGTCACCACGCCGGAACGCCGCCCTTACCGTGTAAGGCGACGGAGAAACATAATCAGCACCCTGCTTCCGAAGGCGCTTCATCTCCCGTGGGGAAAGAGTTGTTGCTGTCATTTCGACTGCCCTCTCATATGGATATTGAAAGATAAAAAAAGCTTTGCTCCCGGACAAGGGGAAGGAGAATTTAAAAACCTTGCCCGGGAATGCAAAGCTCGGAGGAGGAGTGAGCCACTATGCAAAGTGGAGAGAGACACCGCGACTCGAAGCATCTCTCAAAGCTGCAGGATGGCTGGGGGGATTTGGCAGTGCCAACCACCTGCATTCTTCAGTTATTGGATTTTTAGGATTACTGATTTCACTCAGCGATCTTGCCACCGGCCTGCTTGACCCAATCCTGGTACCTGTCTCTTATACACATCTGACGCTGCCGACGATCTTAC
>ENA-OYYI01000407-OYYI01000407.1-human-gut-metagenome-genome-assembly--contig:-NODE-407-length-16982-cov-6.324216_pt1 | contig 16982 bp, 15 predicted proteins | sample MGYA00244063_ERZ653448 | MGnify/ENA primary metagenome ERZ653448 (study PRJEB26926, sample SAMN06165192) | human gut metagenome | biome: ENVO:00009003; feature: ENVO:2100002; material: ENVO:00002003...
CAGAGCGTCTGCCTTACAAGCAGAGGGTCGGGGGTTCGAATCCCTCAGCTCCCACGACCGAAACCATCCAGGACAGGATGGTTTTTTATACCGGGAGCATAGCTCAGTTGGTTTAGAGCGCCTGCTCGACAAGCAGGAGGTCTGCGGTTCAAATCCGCATGTTCCCACCAATGAAAATCAAGTAGTTGCAGAAATGCGACTGCTTTTTTCGTATGCGCTGTTTTCGTGGTTTACCACCGTTTTTAACTGTTGAGTTAAACCGAGAGTTAAACCACAAACTCACATGGCAACAGGTGTCAGCATTTTGTGCTACAAGTCGAAAACGCTTGCAAACGGAGCGCATCCGTTGATGATTCGTCTCTGTAAAGACGGAAAAAAGAAATACGTCAGTCTTGGCGTAGCGGTTTTACCTCAATTCTGGGATTTCGAGAAGAATAGGCCCAAACGAAACTGTCCCAATAAAATAGTGATTGACAAACTGATCGCTTCGAAAATGGCGGAGTACAACGCATTGGTTGTCGATATGATGGCTGAACGCAAAGAGTACACCCCTCGATCGTTGGCACAGGCTGTTGAACAAAAGATCCAAGGGCAAACTGTTGCGGAAATGTACGGCAGGTTGTTTGCGGAGATGAAGAAGACGGAGAGGCTGGGTAATTTGGCGGTCTATAAATACTCCTTTAATTCGTTGATGAGTTACACGCGTAATAAACTCAATATTCCCTTTCGAGAGATTGATTGTGTGTGGCTGAAAAGATACGAAGAGTGGTTGCACGCCAGAGGATGTAAGGACACCACGATAAGCCAACTGTTTCGAACGCTCCGTAGCGTCTTCAATAAAGCCATAGAGCAGGACGTTATCAAGCAGGATGTATATCCGTTTAACAGATTCAAAATAAACAAGTTTGATATTCATACAGAGAAACGGTCGATTTCCAAGGAGGAGGTGCAAAGAATCCTCGCACTCGAACTTTCTGATTCAGGCTTTTATATGGGACTTGCAAAGGATTTATTTCTGTTCAGCTATTTTGGTGCAGGAATAAATTTCTCGGATATTGCATTGCTCCGCTTCTGCGATTTGAAGGATGGTAGGGTTTGCTATGTAAGGAAAAAGACAGGCAAGCCGATAAGTTTCCCACTGAATGACATTTCAGCTAAAATCGTAGAAAAGTATGCCAGTCCGTTTGGAAGTGATAGTGATTATATTTTTCCAATTCTCGATGCTGCCGTACATAAGACTGAACAGCAGAAACGTGACCGTATCCGTAAAACACTAAAAAAAGTCAATCGAGAGTTAAAGACGCTGGGAGAAATGATCGGTTTGGAAATGTCTTTAACGACCTATGTGGCGAGACATACCTATGCAACGGTGCTCAAACGGTCAGGCGTTAGCGTAGCATTGATTTCCGAATCGTTAGGACACTCGGATTTATCCACCACACAGATTTATTTGGATAGTTTCGAGAACTCACAGATTGATGAGGCGATGCAACACTTGCTATGACAGGTGACATATTTTTGGAAAAATTTGTTTTATATACCCCTAAAAAAATGCGTCACTACCCAAAAGAGATTGTTTGGAAACGAACAATCTCTTATTTTTTTGCTAACTTTATAAGACCAACTTAAACTTATATTGCTATGAGTGAATATTATTCCAGCCAGAAAGAGTACGAAGCTGAAATGGATGCTTTGAACGATGGATTTGTAGACCACCAACCCGCCTCTTTCGCTGATCTAAAAACCTCGGACAATGATGCTGTCTTTGAACTGCTTGTAAAAATTATGGATTCATCGCAACCGTTAAATCTGGTATGTGGTATAGATTCAGGGATGGCTTTTTACGAATTTGAAGTAGATGGTGGCGTAAAAAGAAAATTATATCTGAATAGAGATATATGGTCATATGTAAACCATTATCTGATGTACGGCAAGAAGAAGCCAGATTATCCCAATATCTTTAATGTGGATAAAAAGGTGGATGAAAACTACATTTTTTATATGTATAAGTATGATCGTGCGAATAACGCATCTCGCTACAATCCAACGAGCAAAGAGTATAAAGCAGTTCATTCTCATGGTATAGTCAATTATGGCGTATTCCCTTATACGCCCGAAGAGATGATTAAAAAGTTGATTTGGGCCAGATAAAAATGAAACTATCAGAAATAGATCCTGCTACCATACCTCGTCCTCCAGCGGGAGAGGTATGGCGCAAAGTGGAGTTCTGGGAATTAAGATACTCGGATGCCGCCCGTGATTGCCGTCTTTTTCGGCAGATGGTGAGGGATGGAGTGTCTATTGATGGTGTGCTCGAACTTGAACATGGGATTCCAGAATTTCAAATTCGGCTGACTAAACAAGCAAAGTATTCCATATCCTATATTTCCATTTCATTAACTCCCGAATATGAATCGTTCCTATTGAACTATCTGTTTACAGGTGAAAATCGTGGATTCCCTACTTATCATAAGAACAGCGAAACTCCAACATTCAGAGCCGAAGCAGATTATTTATACAGACATATCAAACGGGAAACAGAGCGAGGAGCAGCCATTTTTAGGAGCGAAGAAAAGGATGAAATAAAAGGGGCACATGTAACGGCTAAATATCCGTTCGGGAGTATCGACTATGGATTTTTCCCACTAACTCAAGAGGAACTGATTGCCAAGTTGGAAACCGTCGAACCTTATCATTACTCTTTCCTGCCAACCGATGTCCCAGAACTGCAAAATAATCGTTTGCCGATAGACCTGCGAACAGTAGACGCAGGCGAACATTTGGATTCAGTATTCAAGGAGATACCTACAAATACCATTATCGACAAGACAGTATGTGGGATTGGCGCCACTTGGTTGGAGATTCATTCTAAACGCAATTCTATTATCATCGAACCGAATGTACCTGTCATAATTGGCAAGGAGCAACAGCATCCGAATATTATCGGCGTGTATGGTGATAATATGCCAACGACTAAAATTATCGAGCGGATAACGGCACAGGAGGGACAACCTATAAAGTTGATGACAACACCAGACAGCTATCCCAAAGTGACAAGTGCACTTAAAAAACTGCATATTCCTTATTTGCAGGATTATTTTCTGTTGTTCGATGAGTGTGAGAAAATAGTTGCTGACATTGACTATCGACAGGATATGACGCTGCCTATTGATGATTTCTTTCTGTTTCAGAATAAGGCGATGGTATCAGCCACTCCTATTGTTATCAATGACCCGCGTTTTGAGGAGCAGAAATTTACAATCATCAAAATAAAACCAGCCTACGACCATAGCAAGGAGTTAGAAATAAGGCCCACGAACAATGTGGAGGTAATGTTGCACCGTTTATTCGCCCAACTGAAAGAGGATGCTACCCCTATATGTGTGTTCTATAATTCGGTGAGGGGAATTAAGGAATTGATTGTGAATTTCAAAATTGGGGATGATACGAATGTCTATTGCAGTACGGAAGCTCGAAAACAACTCCATAAAGAGGGCTATCACGTATTCGATTCGGTGACAGATAAGAACGGCAAAATATCTTTGAAACGCTACAATTTCTTTACCAGCCGTTTCTACTCCGCATTGGATATTAATCTCGATTTCAAGCCGACGGTGATTATGCTTTCACGGGTTTATAAAACCATCGAGGGATTGGTTTCTCCAACATTGATAGACCCAGAAACGGAAGCGATACAGATTGTCGGCAGATTTAGAAACGGTGTAAAGCAAATCATTCATGTTACGGACACCAATCCTGACACAACATATCAAAGTCGAGAGGAGTTGGAACAGTTTTTACAGGAACAACACAGGGAATTTCATCGACTATTGGACTTACGACCACAGGCTGAAACGAAAGGAGAACAATTCCTTATCAATCAAGCCATCGAGAATGTCGATTATAACAGGTTGGGATTTGTGACGGATAAGGGCGAAATCAATTATTTTCGTTATAACAATGCCTATCTGGATGAACGTCTGAAGATGTTATATCGACACTCTGCAATCCTCAATAAAGCCTATCGCCGTAGCGGAGCGTTCAAAATTCTGTCACAATCGGAATACAGTGCTTATACGGAATTGGAACGAAGAAAACTATTGAACAGGAGCGATTCCAAAGCCGACCGTATAACCTTATTGTTTGAGGTGCTTCAACGGTTACGGCAGTCCGATGAAACTTATGACCGTCGATTTTATGATGAACTCAAAGAGGAATATGGATTGTATTGTGAAGCATTTGATGTAATCGGATTCCGTAAGGTCAGAGAACTGCAATTTAAGGACGCAGATATTCAAGCGGAAATAAAGCAGGCAAGGTATCTTAAAGAGGTAACAAGCGAAGCTGTTATCGCCAAGGTGTACAATGCCTTTAAGTCAACACGACCTATTCGACAACGATTATTAATAAGGAATTACAGCAGATTTTTGATGCGTACAAGATAGAATACGACAGGCGAGGTATCGGAAAATCCATTATGCTCTATTTCGATGCAGAGGAATCCAGAACAGGGAAAGAACGGGTGTGGAAATTGGGAGAAAAGAAATTTTTGGAGGAGGTGACGTAATTGGGAAATTTATTGATATATAGAACAGATTAAAATGTGTCACAAAAAAAGGAGATTATGGATATTGGAATTGAATTGGGAAATATAGCGCATGCTCTGAAAGCTTTAAAAGAGGCGAAAGTAATACGAACAAAAAATCTAGTTGGGGATTTAGGAGAATATTATTGCAGTCAAATATTTAATATTCAATTAAATGATACAACTGTCGAAAAGGGGTTTGATGGCTATGACGAACATAATAAAAGAGTCGAAATTAAAACCAGACGAGAGCCAGCAAATCGCTCAAAAATCATTTTCAGAGGGTTTGAGTTTGATTATTGTCTATATGTTGAATTGAACGAATTTTTTGAACCATGTAAAATTCTAAAAATCGATGTAGAAGAGATCAAACAAAATTTAGAAGCCAAAAAAGATAGATTGTCGGTCGGAAAATTGAAACATAGGTTGCAATCCCAGAACATTCTGTAACTGATAAATACAATTGCTTTGGAATTATCGAATTATTTTATTATATTTGTATAACCTTAAAGGGACAGAGATATTCTGTCCTTTTTCATAAAAAAAGATAGTAGGTTTTGATAACCGATAGATGCAGTTGCTCAAATCTGTCCTATGCTAACTGCTCAAAAGTGTCCTATATATACAATACCTACTTATACATTACCTATTAAAGTCTTTCAGACCATGTACTACCATATCAAAGACCGCAGGTGATTCGATAACCGCAAACAGGCCAAAGACCATTACGGCGTAGCCTGCTTCCGAAAACTGCTGCACTTAAAAGAGATTATATTTACCAATAACACAAATTCCATTGCTAACGATGAATTATACCGTAATCCCCAAATCAATCGTGAACTTTCAGACGGGAAACAGTAAACCCGTCGATATTTATGTGTGAGCCACCATTAAATGTTGCTCCAATCACAAGACGAACATTTCTCATGTAACCGAGGAAAAGCTATCCTTACTGACGGGATTGGATGAACGAACAATCCGCCGTGTTATCAAACGGCTGAAAGATGCAGGCTGTCTGACCGTGCAGACTATTGTTAAAGAAGATGCAGACAGAGGCTTTATAAGGCGAAATTCCTATTATATAAAGCCAACCAGCAAAGACTATTTCTTTTTGGATAACAGTTTCTTTAAGAAGAACTATCCTGCCAAGATTGCAGGGTTTCTGCTGTTATTAAAGTCGGTATGCCTGAATAATACGGATACCGTGCAATGAAGCAATAGCCAAATTGCAAAGGCTGTCGGATTGTCCCGCAATACGGTTACTGCCTTATTAAATGAATGTAGGCAATTAGGACTTATTAAGACCATAGAGAAAGGCTATGAACTGACGGCAGGGTGTTTTATCAATCACTCAATTAGAAAAACCGATGCAGGGATTTATAAAGAGATATGCGATTTCTGCAAGGTGAAAGGCGTTGCAGTACCCAAACGCAATAAGTCAGCTTTGTCTGTACTGCTTACGAAATACAACGCTATCGACGTACCGAATACCGAGCCGATAAGCCTAACTTACCAACTCGATAAACGGTGCAAAACCTTACCCGAAAAGGTATCATTGCCTTACTTTATAAAAGCTCTCGATATGCAGGAACAGTATCGGGAGATATTAGAACTGGAGAACGAAAAGTTTACAGGATTTGATTTTATATAATAGATTATTCCTCTTCTGTCATTATATCAAGAGGAATAACCTGAAATAATTTCTGACAACCATTCTCGATTAGCTGGATAAACTCTCGGGCATCTGAAAAATAGTTTTTATAAGCTTCTCGAACCTCTTGTGAGGTATCTGCTCGTACTAACACTATATCATCATGTGTTACTTCTTTTTCGAGTATAAATAGAGCAGTTAATGCTTCTGTTGCATCTTTATATGTCTTTACTTCCAATTCGCCATCTGGCTTAAAAATAAGAATGGCGTTTTTCTTTTTAGAAATTTCAGTATTTGTGGAGTTTAGACCTTTTAACCGTTGAATCAAATGGATTTCATCATTTAAGGCAATAAATCGCCTTACTAATTCATCATTGGAAAGATCAGGCAGTGGCCCATACATATTTTCGTAAGCTCTTGATAAAATTTCGCTTGCATATACCATTGCTTGTTCATAACGACGGTCTTCTCCTCTTTGAAATTTAGGTTGGTTTTCTGTAATTAAGCCGATAATTTCTACGGTTGTAGACCAAGCGTGTTGAATGCGAGTTCTATACTGAATTTCAACATTTAAGCCATTACATTTTTGGTTTGCACCTTTCTTTCCATTATATTCATACACATCATGGACACCTCTATAACCCGTTTGTTTAGGATGCTGGATATAATCATATTTATCTGGATCATTACGCAAACGATGTTTCATTCGTTTAGCGTTATGTATTTGGGTGCGAAACGCATATAATTCATCAATCGTATTAAATATCAAACGGCAACCTGCAACATCATCCATTCTTGATAGTTGCATTTTTGAGTGACGAGTTAATTTATCAAAAATCGTTGAGCGTCTTTTATGGCGTTGTGCAACAGTTATGGAATCATTATTTCTTGTACGCATTCGTAATATTGCTTGAAATGTATTCAAAACTATCCGATGCGCTTCTCGCCATTGGTCGATAACTGCTAAATCGTCTGCTGTATATGTGTTCTGGCGAATATTCTTTCCAGCTTGGTCTACTCTTGACTTTGAGCCTCCTGGATATGAATGATTTTGTGTCATGTTAATCTTAATTTAGAACAGATATTCCAAAGTTATTTATTTATATGGAATTATCAAAATTAACATTCAGTTGTAATCGGTTTAGATGAATTTAGTGATTATATCCTATTTGTTTAATGCCTATACTACCTACGGATAAATACCCCTATTTAAGCCCCCTCCCCATCGAGATTTGGGAACTAATATTACAGAGGCGAATTTCTCTGGCAGATTATCGGGCAAACTTGCAGAAGGAATACAAAAGCCGCAACGAGGATGATTAGTTTAATCATTTACTAATCATCTAATTTGTAGAGTTATGCAATTGAGACAATCCATGCGTCGGGCAGCCAAGATGCGGCTTGCTCTGGCGGGAGCTTCGGGTTCGGGCAAGACCTATTCGTCGCTCCTTATCGCTTACGGAATGACAGGCGACTGGTCTAAAATCGCCGTCATTGATTCCGAGAACTGCTCGGCTGATCTTTATGCCCATCTGGGCGGTTATCAAGTCCTCACCCTCGAAAACTATGCACCCGAAACCTACATCGAGGCCATAGGCATTTGCGAGCAGGCAGGAGCCGAGGTAATCATCATCGACAGCATTTCCCATTGTTGGGATCACCTGCTGGATTTCCACGCCAATTTGCAAGGCAACTCCTTTGCAAACTGGGCCAAGGTCACACCCCGTCAGAACGCCTTTATCCAACGTATCCTTACCTCGTCTGCTCATGTGATCTGCACAATGCGTTCCAAGCAGGACTATGTACTCTCGGACAAGAACGGCAAAATGGTTCCAGAGAAAGTGGGCTTGAAAGCCGTACAGCGTGATAACGTGGATTACGAGTTTACCGCAGTCCTCGATATAGCCATGAACCACAAGGCTACTACATCCAAAGACCGCACGGGACTGTTCACGGGCCGTCCCGAGTTCCTCATCACACCTGCCGTCGGTCAGGCCATTCTCAAATGGTGCAATATGACACAGCCTGCACAACCGAGTGTTCAACCTCAAACTCCTTACAACCATGTACCCAGCGTTTCAGCCTAATGCAGAATTTGCCGTCGGTCTGAACTCCGACAGCCCTTTCCTCGATAACCCTGCCGCAGAGGTAGCAACGATTGTAGAGGAACAACCAGCCCAATCAGCAACGACGGGTGTTGTCGTTCCTTTGGGTGTTCGTCATAACCGCCACTTTATCGAGGCCAACACCAAGCCTGTCGATATAGCCCACTTGAGAGCGGATTGCGTCGTTCCCGTATTCAGCAAGGACAACGAGGTGACCATCTCCCACCAGAGCTTTATCGAAACGGTGCTGGGGGCTGCACACCGTATGTTCCCGCAGGAGGTAATCGACGCTCCCGATATAGTCGTGTCCCATATCATCAAGGGGCGGATTCCCGAAGCCATCCACAAGCCCGTGAACCAGCTCTTGGAAACCGACAAGACCATCTACTACGAACGGATGGCTTTCTGCTTCGAGATACCCACGATTTACGAGGATGTGGCAGGGAACAGGCTGAACCTCTCGATTGGAGGAGTAAGGGCCTATAACCACGAGAACCTCTATTCCAAGAAAACGGTGGAGAAATTCAAGGTCTTCATCGGGTTCAAGAACCTCCCTCTCCGCAATAAAGGGTGTAAATCAAGCATTTGCAAGATTTACACCCTTTTTCACACCCAAAAATGCAATTCGGACGAAATTGGGATCCGGTAACATCCCTTTTATTGGATATTTCGTGATAACCACCTTGATACAGACGAAATATCCTCAAAAAATATCAACGAACAATTATAATAAAAATTAAAAGTATGGTTTTTAAAAAAATACGGGAACATAAAGAATATATACAAGATGCTGCTTCTTGGTTTCAGGCTAAATGGGATATCCCCCAAGAGGAGTATTTGAAAAGCATGAATGAGAGTCTACTAAAAGAAACAAGTATACCACAATGGTATATAATGTTAGAAAATGATAATAGTATTATTGGGGGTATAGGTGTAATTGAAAATGATTTTCATAACCGTAAGGATTTAACTCCCAATATTTGTGCTTTATATGTAGACGAAAAATATCGCAGACAAGGTGTCGCCGGATATATGCTAAAGCAAGTATGTGATGATATGAAATTATTGGGAATAAACAGATTATATTTGGTGACAGAACATACTGATTTTTACGAAAAATATGATTGGAGTTTTTTATGTATGGTTCAAGAAGAAAACGAGTCCAATATGTTAAGAATGTATAGTAAAAACCTGGATTAGACCAATAACTTAATTTATTTGTATGGACGAATTTGAATTGATGATGCATTTGCATCGTAACAACAAGAGACAAGGCCAGGTACGACGAGTCCACAAACCTAGCGATTACACTGGCTAAGATAGATAGAGAAAAGTCTTACAGGATAGCTGATATTGGATGTGGAACAGGTGCGCAAACTATGTCCTTGGCGAAAACGCTGAAAGGTGATATCATTGCCGTGGATCTGTTTGAAGAGTTTCTTGAAAAACTGAAAGAGAACAGCGCAAAGGAGAATACAACAGCAAATATTAAGACACTGTCTGCATCTATGGACAAGCTGCCTTTTGAAAAGGAGGAGCTTGACATCATCTGGTCGGAAGGAGCGGTTTACAATATCGGATTCAAGAACGGCATCAACTATTGGAAAGAGTTTCTCAAACCGGGAGGTATACTGGCTGTTTCAGAGTTGTCATGGACAACAAACTGTCGCCCGAAAGGACTGGAAGACTTCTGGACCGGAGAATATGCCGAAATGGATACAATAGCAGGAAAAATCAGAGTTCTGGAAGAAGCCGGATACAAGGTACTCGGACACTTTATTCTTTCAGATGACTGCTGGCTTGATAATTATTACAATCCTCTCTTAAACAGCCATAAGGCCTTTATGGACAAATTTGGTAATAACGAAACCGCAGAGATGATTGTTGAAAGAGACATACAGGAAGCCGACTTCTATAAAAAGTACAAGAATTATTATAGTTACGGTTTCTATATAGCCCAGAAATTATAATGAAGAAAGCCTCCAGTTGTTAAAAGACTGGAGGCAAAACATAATATGAATATATTTATTCGACAAAACGTAGAATTTCATTTATATCCTTCCTTACAGGAGCTTCATGATGTTCTCCAGCCTCGTAACCATAAACAATCAGTGCAGCGACCTTTTCATTCTCAGGGAGTCCTATTTTTTGGGCAATAGCATCGTTGTTGATTACTCCTAAAACACACGTGGCAACTCCTTTGGCATATGCAGAAAGGCAGAATTGAAGGCAAGCAATGCCTGCGTCAAAACATTCCCATGCGCCACTGTTGTCTGACACTACATCTTCTGGTTTAACCTTATCTTTCAGTGATCCGCTTTTACCGGTTACATAACTTAACACAACCACGCCATTGGCTCTGGTTAATGTTTTTGCATTGTACACAAACCCTTGAACACAATTGTTGGCTATCTCTTCAATCAGAGACCTATTGTCTATGATGTTGTATCTTGCTACCTGATAATTTGACCATGAAGGTGCGAACTGACTTAATTTGACAATCTCCTCAATAAGTTCTCTCGGAACAATCTGATCTTTGTATTTCCGAACACTTCTTCTGTTTTTTAATAATTGAATTGCATCCATATATATACTGTTTTTGCTGTTAATTTCTAAAACAAATGACACACTCCGTCTATTGTGGAACACACACCTATTTCTTCAAATCTTTATATTACACTTGCGATATCCATAAGTGTGATTCTTTATTTTTTGATTGCAAAGTAAACAAAATAAATTAAAAACAATATCTTTCCAATAGATATGAATTCTTGTTTGCATACTTTTCCGTATTTTTGCTCCTAATCAAATCGTTGAAATTGACAAAAATACTATACAAAACGAACATAATATGCAACAATTACATATAAAATTGGAAGTTGATTCTCCTCTAATCCAGTGGGTCAACGCACAAGCTGACAGTATTGGGGCGAGGGGACATATCGGCACTCATTTGGATTGTTATACTACTGTTCCAGAAAAAGAAGAGTATCAAATTAAAGGGATTGTTATAGATTGTACGGCTGGTATGCCATCAATGGATAGTATGGCACATATCGGCTCGTTGAAAAATAAGGCTTTAATATTACATACCGGGAATTTGGAACATAACCGATATGGGACAGAGGAATATTTCAATAAAGACACCACTCTTTGTAAAGTTTCCTTACATACAATTTTAAGTAAGAAACCGCTTTTTATTATCATTGACTCTCATGGTATAGCGGAGAAAGGAAAGAGACATATAGAATTTGACAAGATTTGTGAAGCTAATGGCTGCCATGTAATAGAAAATGTTGATTTATCATGCATCGGCAATCAAAAGGAAGTTCCGTTGAAAATATTAATCAATATCAATCACAAATCAACGGGTAAGCCCTGTGAATTGTATTCAATACTTGAAAGTTGCTTTGATAACACATCCTCACACGAGGATAGTTTAAAAGCTTGGGAAGCCAATGCGGACTTCTGGGATGAGTCTATGGGTGAGAACTCGAATGAGTTTCAGAGATTGACTGTTCGCCCAATAGTAAATGAATTGTTAAAAGCCACACAAGGGGATTATATATTGGATATCGCTTGTGGTAATGGAAATTATTCAGGATATTTGGCTGAACAGGGTATAGATGTTTTGGCATTTGATTATTCACAAAGAATGGTTGAGTTAGCCCGGAAGAGACAAGCCCGTTTCAATGACAGGATAGAATTCTGCGTAGCTGATGTAACCAAATATGAGGATATGATGTCCTTAAAAAGAAACAAGCCTTTTACAAAGGCTGTGTCCAATATGGCTATAATGGATATTTCAGATATAGACAATCTGTTCCGTTGTGTAAACAAATTGCTTGCTGAGAATGGATATTTTGTGTTTTCTACGCAGCATCCATGCTTTGTAACATTGACAAATAAATATATGACAAAACATAACTATTATGGAGAAGCCATTGAAGGACAACCTCAAAAGCAATGTTACTATCATCGCTCTTTACAGGATATTTTTGAAATATGCTTCAGACATGGATTCATTATAGACGGATTCTATGAGGCATGTTTTGGAAATGATAGAGAAAGACCTGTCGTTATTATAATACGGGCTAAGAAACATAATCTTTAATGTTCATCGAATAATCAGAACTCCGATGCCCGGCTGTATTCAAGATTCATTTTTATGATAACAGCGTTTTATAGAAATTGTTATTTCACAATAAAAAATCAGTAGATTGGATAACAAAAGCAACTAATCGTAAATATACGTTGATTGAACTTATAATAAAAAGGATAGGTCATATCCTTTTTATTGTCTGCATTGTCTTTAAAATCCCAAAGCCCTGATCATCTTATGGTTCAGGTGTCTGTTCTTGCCCTTGAACGGATAACAGTGTATATGTATGGCAGGATTGAAGTTCATTTCAATGATCGCATAGTTATCCGGTGTGGCTGGAGCATGAATATCCTGTATCATCATATCCAGTCCGGTAATCTTCACGTTCAGAGCTTTGGCAGCTTCCACTGCAATAGCCTTGTACGAATCGTCTATATCGTCTGTAAAATCTATGCTATCTCCTCCCGTACTGATATTGGAGTTTTCACGAAGATAGACCACTTCCCCCTCTTTAGGAACAGTATTGAAATCCATTCCCTGCTGCTTTAGAAACATTTCCTCCTCACGCCCCTTTCTTATTTTCTCCAAAGGGGTGCGATATCCTTTACCTCTGAGCGGATCTTCATTCTTCCTGTCTATCAGTTGTCCGATATTCAGAACACCGTCACCCGTCACGTTTGCCGGAACACGGTGAAGGATACCTACCACTTCATCATTGATGATGAATATCCTGAATTCCCTTCCCGGTATGAACTTCTCTATAAGCAACGTGTTGTCATGCTCAAAGGCTATCTGTAAGGCTCCCTTGAAATCCGTTTCATCATAGTTGTGCTTCAGTATGGTTATACCCAATCCGAAATTGGTGGACTTAGGCTTGATTACCACAGGTTTCCCTGCATACATACGGTAGTCTGCCATACCTGCCTCTGGTGACGTGTATTCATAACCGCCCGGAACGCTTATTCCGGCACGTTCCAGCACCTTCTTCGTTACCACCTTATTTTCCATCATCAGTACAGACACGTATGAGTCCAGAGAGGTCTTGGTTGCCTGCATCACATATTCTTCCTTTTTACCGTCAAACAGACGTATGAAGTTTTCCTTACGGTCAAGTATTTCAAAACCTACCCCTTTAAGTATTGCAGCCTTCAGCAGAAGTTGTGTGGACATTTCCATATCCTCCAGTCCATGAAATCTGTAACCTCCGCTTATGGTGGCTTCCCTATACTGTCTTGCCTTCTCCAGATGGAACGGTACAAACCCCACTCTGTTTATGTTCTCATACAGTACCATGCCTATACGCTTCTCAGGATTCTGTACAAGGTACAGATTATGCTGCATCTCCTGATGGTAGGTTTCATTGTCAAGCACCCCATATTCTGAAAGAATCCTCTCCATATCTTCTAAAATAGAAGTAGCTTTCTGCTGTACAGTGATCGAGCAGCATTTCAACTCCTTCTTTTCGTCTCTTCCATAGCATGAAGCCATATCCTGAATACGGGTAGCCCTTTGCAGTTCTTCCTCCGTAAGACTTCCCTTCTCCTCCTTCAGCAGAGAATAGACAAGCAGAAGGTGAGAAAAATAAATGGCACTTGCACATACCCCCGATTTTGTAAACGGGTCAAGATCCACAATTCGTACCTCAATGTAAGAAGGAGAACCATTATCCTTTTCCAGAAACTTGATACGAACCGGAAGATAAAGCTCGTGAGGTCCGTCAATACGGTTTTCCCTTATCAGTTTGTCAATAGACATATTATAGGCTTCAAGTGAGGAATAATCAATGAAGAACTCCTCACGGTTACGATACCCTAACGGACTTGTCCTCAGACTGAGGCTTACCCCACACTTCATAGGCTGCTTTTCTCCCGTTTTAAGCGAAATCACATTCAGGGTTTCTTCCGCAAGCGGAGATTCACCATATAGCCAGATAAAAAGCCAGCGGTATTTGAGAAAGTTCCTCACCACACGGAAATATACCGTTTCCCTGACCTCCTCCATAGAGTTGCCGCACACACCGCTTTTCAGCAGAATGTCCATCAGTTTTTCCGAGAAAGAGAAATTGAAGTGTATTCCCGAAATAAGCTGCCTTTCCTTTCCGTAGGTTCCGGCAAGTTTCTGACGGTAATACTCCTTGTCCTTGAACTCTCCCGAATAATGTGCAATGGGTATCTCCTGATTCTCCTTCAATACAGGCGGAAGGCTCTGAGGCCAGAGAAGCTCATCGCCGATATTCTCCGTCACCACATCGTGCAGTGTTTCCATAAATCCCAAAGCCTCTCCCACACTTGGCAGCGGCGGAGTTATCATTTCCACCTGACTCTCCGAAAAGTCGGTGGTTATATAAGGGTGTTTCCCCTTGTCGCCAAATACTGCCGGGTGTGGAGTCAGGGCAAGCGTACCGTCCTGATTGACCCTGACATTTTCCTTTTCAAGTCCGAAACACCCCTCTCTAAGCAGATGGCTGTTCTGTTTAAGTACAAAGCAAAAATTCTGTGTATTCATATATTGCTATATTGTATGTTTGATTCTTTAAATTCCTTTTCCCTTTTTCTATATAACAGATAAAGTACAATGCCCTTTATCACGCTGGTAAGCGATATGCTCCACCAGACACCATCTATTCCCATTCCCATACTTTTGCCAAGCAGAAGGGCAAGAGGTATCCTCATTGTGGTGAACACGATACTCACGGTTGCCGGATATTTGGTAAGCCCCTGTCCGGTATAAGCTCCCGCAGTAAGAATTTCGAGTGTGGCAAACAACTGTGAGAAGCCGACTATACGCAGATAGGCACTGCCTATTTCTATGGTGGCAGCCTCCTTCACGAAAAACGACAGTAGGATTTCCGGGAAAGCTAAAAATATGAATGTGGCAGGTATGGAAATACAGTATCCAAGCCTGATGCTTGTACGATAGCACTTCCTTATCATATCCGTATTCCTCTCCCCGTAATATTGCCCTATAAGTATGGAGGTTGCCTGCATCAGACCGTTCATAAGAAGAAACGAAAGCGACTCTATCTGAAGCCCCAGTTTCTGTGCGGCTATTGCATCTGTTCCCCATATACTTACGATACGCCCGATGGCTATGCCGATAAGCGAGAACAGAATACGCTGCATGGCAGGTGCTGTGCCTATTCCAAGTATTTTCCTGAGAAACTTGCGGGGTACCGCTTTTATACTCAATGTGAGTTCAAGCCTGTGTCTGAGAAGATATATCGCATACATCATGGCACATCCCTGTGAAAGTGCCGTAGCCCATGCCGCACCTTCCACTCCCAGTCCGAAATAAAATATGAACAGAGGGTCAAGAATGATATTGACGATATTCCCGTAAAGTACCGCCCTGAACGAGAACTGTGTCTTTCCGTGTGCGTCTATAATGGCGGTAAACAGAAGGTTCATAAACATGATAAGAACAGTGATACTGCTTATCCTCAGATAGTTCTGAGCCATTGTGTTTACTTCCGGTCTTTCGATATTGAAAAGGGATATAAGAGGTTCCGCCAGCATAAAGATGAACAGGGCATAGAATATCCCCAACATGAATGTACTGCGTATTCCGCATGATATGAAGTGCCGTATCCTGTCCTTCTTTTCAGCCCCTATACTGTGTGATACCGATACCATAGTACCGATGGTTATCACGCTTATCAAAGACCAACCCAATTTGATATAAAATCCGGCCGTTCCGACAGCCGCAACTTCTCCGCTTCCCAATTTCCCGACCCAGAACATATCTGTAATATCGTATGAAATCTGAAGACAGGATGATAATATGATAGGGATTGCTATTCTCAATAGTGATTTTCTTTTTTCTCTTTTTGCCGATGTCTGTTCCATATTTCCAATTTTATATCGTAAAAATACGATACCTTATGCCAATAAAAAAACTCTTAATCAAATCATAAGAGTTCTGAAAACAGTTTCTTTGCCAAAAGCAGGTTTTCACGGTTAATACGATAGCAAACCTTAGGTGGAGCTATCTCGCCGTCTATCAGACCTACATCTTTCAGCACCTTCAAATGCTGTGATATGGTAGACTGTGCGATTGGCAGTTCCGTTGTCAAGTCCCCACAATAACAACAGGCATTGTGGTTAGCCAACAACCTTACGATTGCTATTCGTGCCGGGTGGCTCAGAGCTTTTGCAAAACGGGCTGCCAAAATATCTTTTTCCTCAAATTCTTCAGCTTTACTGAATGCCATAATATTTTCATTGTTTTATATCGCAAATATACGATATGTTTTTTATCAACCAACCCCCAGATATAAATTTTATGTATTTTTTAATGTGCAGACGCACGAAGCCCCGCAAGTTACCCCGCCGGAGGCTTTTTCTGTTTATTAATTACTGGGCAATATAGAAATCAATCCCTGTACTTCTCATAAATCCGCTTCCTGTGTCTTTCTTTACAAAGTAATAAGAGGGGAAAAGAAACAAAAAAGGATTTTTTATGGAGGCGACTAGTTCTCTGATGACATAGATGGGAATTTATAGTATTAAATCTGTCTCTTATACACATCTCCGAGCCCAC
>ENA-OYYI01000436-OYYI01000436.1-human-gut-metagenome-genome-assembly--contig:-NODE-436-length-16336-cov-4.414041_pt1 | contig 16336 bp, 23 predicted proteins | sample MGYA00244063_ERZ653448 | MGnify/ENA primary metagenome ERZ653448 (study PRJEB26926, sample SAMN06165192) | human gut metagenome | biome: ENVO:00009003; feature: ENVO:2100002; material: ENVO:00002003...
CCTTAGTCTCGTGGGCTCGGAGATGTGTATAAGAGACAGGTGCATGGTCCGGCGGAAACGGGGGCCGAACACGGAGGCCAGCGCCGCCGCATATTCCTTGCTTTCCGTGTCGAAAGAAAAGGGCTTGCCAAAAGAATAGTTGGTTTTCTGGTCCACCATCTTGGCATAGATGTTGTTGACCAGCCGGTTGTTGGGCAGGTGGCCCAGCACCTTGACCTTTCCATCATCGTCCAGGGCAATGCGCTTGCGGTGGAGCACGTCCTGGGCCCCGTCATAGTAGGCCTCGCCGTCAAGCTGCCGCTTGCGCTCTTTGGAGCCCAGCCAGGCCGTGATTTCAAGCTCCAAAAAGCGCTTGTCTGTCATGCCTCGGCGGAAATTCGTGGCCGCCCGGCCCACGCAGTCATCCCGTAAATTAAGCACCACCACCGTGCATCACCTCCTTTGCCTGGTTGTCTGGGGGGGGATTGAAACCAATGGGCCGGGCCTTGCTCTTTTCCAGCGTGAGGGTCTGGCCTGGGAGCTCCACCTCAATCCGCAAGGTGCGGTATGGCAGGCGCTCCGCCCATTGTTCGATTTTGTTTAATACATATTGCTGCTCAAACATGGCACACCTCAAAAACTGAAAAGTTGCGGCCCAAAGACCTTGTGGACAAAATAGCGCACATCGTCCATGGCGTGGTCATTCTCTTTGATGGGCCGGTCCATGGGGGCCTTTTCATCCCAGCGGTAGAGCCCAAACTCCCGGATGCAGTCCGTGCAGCAGGAACAGATGAAGATGTCCCCGCTTTGGAGCCGTGTGGCCACGTTGCGGATGCCGTCCAGCACAGAGTTGGAGGCCTTTTCCACATAAAACCGGCCATGCCGCCGGATGACCTCAATGAAACTGGCCGCTGAGGGGTCCACGATGACCGCCCGGATGGGCAGGTCCCCGGCCAGCTTTTCCAGCCCGGTGTAGTGCTCCTCATCGGTGCGCTGGCGGCCCTCTTTGCGGCTGTCAAAGTAATACTCCCGGATACGATACCATTTCCCGGCAGCCCGGCCCCAGAGGCCCATGCTGGTGGGGTTTATGGTGCCATAGTCCACGGAAATGTAGTAGCGGTCATAGGGCCGGGGCTTATCCAGCACCACATGAAAATCCTTGTTGAACATGGTATAAATCAGCCCCTCCGCCACCACCCAGAGGCCCCGGATAAAGCGGTCATAAAACACGCCGGAGTATAGGCTCTCATGCCTGGCCTTGACGGCGGCGGAGAGGCTGAGGTTGTCATCCATGGTGAAATGGAGGTGCAGCATGTTCCGCTTGGCGGCCTCCACAATCCAGGTGAGATAAAACCAATGGGACGGGCCCTCTGGGTTGCAGTTAAACCAGAGCTTGGAGCCCTCCACGCTGCACCGAGCGCAGGCCTGCTCCACGAAAGAGCGGGGCATGAGGGCCACCTCATCCAGCAGCACGCCCGCCAGGGTGATGCCCTGGATGAGTGAGGCGCTGCTCTCATCCCGCCCGCCGAACAGGTAGAAGTTGTTGGAGCGCCCGGCGGCGCTCACCACAATCTTGTTTTCGGTGCGGTATTCCCGGAAAGAGAACACCCCGGCCAGCCAGGTGGGCAGGTTGGTGGTCACGTTGCGCCGCAAGCTCTCAATGGTCTTGCCGCAGAGGGCGAAGTTTTGACCTTGAAAGCGGCACATGGCCCACATCACAAAGCCCACCGTCATGGCCACCGTCTTGCCGGAGCGGATGGAGCCGTCACAGATGATGCCGTCATAGTCCCCAAAGCCCGGCCTATTCCACCAGGTCATCGCCAGGTTTTGCCGGGGGCTCAATCTCTGGTATTGCATCCGTGTCTATCTCCTCTCTGGTGCTCTCCTCAATCACCTCAAAGATGTTGTTTTCCTGCTCATTGGTGGGGCCGTTGTTGGCGTCAAACACCCCCAGGTGCTTGCCCAGCAGCTCCAAAGCCCTCACCTTGTCGTGGAGCTTGACCTCCGTGCCGTATTGCCCCTCTTTTATGGAGGCAACGGCCTTTTTCTTTTCCTCCGGCACCTCATCGGTGGGGGTCAGCCGGACCAGGCCGTTGTGAGTGATGGTTGCAAAATCGGTGCCATTGGCAAAGGCGATGGCGGCCAGCTCCTCCAGCACCCGCTCCTGGGTGATTTCCAGCTTGCCCCGGAGCTTTTCCTGGCGCTTTTGGATTTCAGCGGAAACGTTATTTTTCGTTATGAGCTGCCGCCCAATGTTCGGGTCCTTATATCCGGCCCGTCTTGCGGCGGCGGTGGCATTGAGGTCCACCAGGTACTCATCCACAAACCGCTTTTGCTTGTCAGTCAGCTTTGCCACACTCACCACCCCAAAACATAGTAAAAGGCCGCCTCCCCCGCATAGGGGAAAGCAGCCCGAAAAAATCATAGGTGAATGGCGGCAGGGGTCTGGTTTTCACTTCCGTCACCCTGCCGCCACCCTCAAAGGAGGTAATACCATGATGAGGCATACACCCGCAGTACCATTCTACCACTTATAGGAGAAACATAAAAAACTTGTTGCAACATTTCAAACAATGTTCTCTCATTCATGCTGTTTCAGATACCTGTAACAAACCATTTTCACATTGCCTGCATTGTTACCTCCGCCGATACACGCCGCCACCTGTTCCCACGGCAGCCCATTGACAAAGCGATAGGTGAAAATCTGCCGGGTTAGGCTGTCATCAATGCCGGATATGTAGCGCTCCAGGCGGCTCCGCTCATAGAGGCATTGCTGGTGCTTGGCCTCTATGATGCCCCGCAAATCGGCAATCTCCGCCGCATACTCGCCCACTTTGTCTGTGACGCCGGGGGAGTGGGGCATCCCGGTGAGGACCTGGGCCCCTGGCAGGGCCTTGGCCTCAAGCTCCTGGAGGCGGCGCTTGTCCATCTCAATCTCCCGGTTGAGGTAGTATAGCTGGGACAGTTCTTTTAGGGTCATGTGCTCAGTCCTCCGTTTTCTCTCCAGTCCACACCGGCTGGCAGTTGCCCTCACCCATCATGCACACCTTGGCGCACACCTTGCACGGGTCACCACCGGCCATGACAAAATGCAGGTCTTTGATGGCCTTGTCCACCGTGCGCCGCAGGTCTGCCAGCTCCTCCAGGTCCTCCTGTGCATAGGAATGGGCCTCAAGGCTGGCGATGTTCGCCGCCTGGTCCTCAATCTGCCGCTCCAGGGCCTCCATTTTCTGCTGGTCCACCTCATGCTGGATGGTCAGCCGGGCGTTTTCCCGGATGAGCTCATCAGTGAAAATAGTTTCTTTATTCAGCACAATGCTCATGTTACACTCTCCTTTACTTTCTTGATGCGGGCCTTGAGAGCCCGCATGACGGCCTCATGGGTGTCTGCCCGGTCCCGCACAGTGGCCATGACATCCTCATCCTCACAGCCCTGCACCACCAGGTAGTGGACAAAAACCTTGTCATAGGGGGAGCCCTGCCGGTATAGGCGGCAGTTTCCCTGGTCATTCAGTTCAAAGCTCCAGTTGAGGCCGTACCACACCACATGGCGGCCTCCCGCCTGGAGGTTGAGCCCATAGGCACAGGAGGCCGGATGCACCAGCAGCACATCCACCTCTCCGGCGTTCCAGGCGTCCTCATCCTCAGAGCCCTTATACACCCGGACCCGCAGCTTGTCCGCCCGGCCCCGGTTGTACTTCTCCAGGCGCTCCAGGATGCGGTCCTTGTCGTGCTGGTAGCCGTAGAACGTGAGGCAATGCTCCCCGTTTAACTGCTCCAGCAGCTCCGTGTAGGCCTCCAGCTTGCAGTCATGCACCGGGACCACCTTGCCGTCATTGCTATACACGGCCCCATTGCAGAATTGCAGCAGCTTGCCCACCAGGACCCCGGCGGTGCCCGCCGTGATGATGTCCTCATCCACCTCCAGCAGCAGGTCCCGCTCAAACTGGTCATAGGCCTTTTTGGCCTTGGGGTCCAGCATGACAGGGATTTCATGCTGGATGAAGTCCGGCAGTTGCAGGTAGTCCTCCGCTTTCATGGAGATGCAGATGTCAGAGATGGCGGCCAGCACGGCATCCTCCGCTCCATCTTTGGCCTTGTAGGAAAAAATCTGGGTCCGGCTCCGCTGGTCCGGGTCAAAGTATCTCTCCCGGTAGGCGGACAGCGTGGGCCCCAGACGGGCTCCGCCGTCCAGGAGGTACACCTGGGCCCATAGGTCAATCAGCCCCTTGGAGGACGGCGTGCCGGTCAGCAGCACCACTTTCTTGATAAACCGCCGGATGCGTTTGGCCGCCTTGAAACGCTTGCTCTGGGGGTTTTTGAAACTGGTGCTCTCATCAAAGATGACCATATCAAAGGGCCAGGCCTGCTGGTAGTAGTCCACCAGCCACTCAAAATTTTCCCGGTTGATGACGTAGACATCCGCCGGAGTGTTGAGGGCCTTGATGCGCTTGCTGGCGCTCCCCAGGACGGTGGACACCCGGAGGTTTTTGAGATGGTCCCACTTGGCCGCCTCCTTGCTCCAGGTGGCCTCCGCCACCTTTTTGGGGGCCACCACCAAAGCCTTGGACACCTGCCAGCGGAAATACTTGAGAATATTGACCGCTGACAGGGTGATGACCGTTTTGCCCAGCCCTGGCCGAAGAAACAGCCCCACGGCGGGGTTTTCCACTTCCTGCTGGATGCAGTAGACCTGGTAGTCATGCGGTGTGTACTGCATCGGTGAAAACCTCCCTCAGAAACTCTTTCACGGCGTCCATCCCATAAAGCACTCGGACATCCGCCCCCCGTTTCTCCAGTTCGCTCCTTTGCCATTTCTGCACCTTGGCCAGCCTCCCAATCTCTGTTTTCAGTTCAACATAGACGGTCTTGCCGGTGGGTGTTATGACGATGCGGTCAGGGACGCCCGGATTTCCGGGAGAAACAAACTTATAGCACAGGCCGCCGTGCTCTTTCACCTTGCGGACAAGGTAGCTCTCAATACTGCTTTCTCTCAATTTCCTCAACCTCCAATCTGGTCCGTGCAACATCGTAACATCGCGCGCGTATTTACGCGCAAACAGGCGGTTTAGAGGTTTTTTATTTTCTCTAATCCTCTAATTCTCTCTATTTTCAAAATCAATAGAAATAAATGTTGCAATGTTGCAGACACCCGAAAAAGCCAGTGATTTCAAGGGTTTAGGCCGTAACATTGCCCGTAACATTGCCCGCAACATGTTGCAGGCAGATGTAACATTCAAAATGAATGTTGCAGGCAATGTTACACTAAATGTTGCGCCTCCTTAGAAAGCCTCTTTGAGCTCCACAGTAGCCAAAACGCAAGGCGCTCTTGCCTTTTTCCCAGCCGCCGGAGGCCTCAATGATGCTGTTGATTTCTGCCGTGTCGCTGTATCTCATGTCCCGCTGCTTGCCGTCCAGGGCCTCACACCACACCTCCAGGGCACACACCCGGTCCCGGTCCACCAGCTTGACCTCACCCTGCACGGCTCCGCCCCAGAACATGCGGCGGCGGTCCAGCGGCCAGCTCTGCCAGTCCTCCGGGACCTGCCGGTCTAAAAAATCCAGGATGACGCCCTCCCTGGTGCTCACCTCACGGTGCTCCTCCTGCTTTTGCTTGGCGGCGTCCTCCAGCTCCCCTTTGAGGAAAAGGGGCTCCCCGGTCCTCCAGCGGACCACGGCCTCCGCCCATAGTTGGTCAACCTCCTCCGGCAAATCGGACCACACCCTCTTTGTGGCCGGGGCCACGCCCACATCCACGGGCCAGAAACGGCGGTTGCCGGTCCGGTCCTGGAGATAGTCAGAGGTGTTGGTGGTGCCGAAGAACACGCAGCACCGGGGCAGCTCTTTGACATGGCGGCCATAGGCGGCCCGAAAACGGTCCGCCCGCAGGGAGAGAAACTGCTTGATGCGGGCAATGTCCGTGCGCCGGAAAGCATCCAGCTCCGCAATTTCCACCAGCCAGACGCCCTGGAGCAGTTCAGAGGCCTCCTTGCCCTCAAAGGTGCGGATGCTGTCGTTGAACCAGCCCCGGCTCATCTTATCCAGCAGGGTGCTTTTGCCCAGGCCTTGCGGCCCGGAGAGGATGAGCATGGTGTCATATTTGGTGCCGGGGACCATAGCACGGGTCACGGCGGCGGTGAAAGCCTTGCGGGTCACGGCTCTGGTGTACGGGGTATCAGCGGCCCCCAGGTAGTCCACAAAGAGCGTGTCCAGGCGGGGGGTCCCGTCCCAGGCAAGGCCCTTGAGATAGTCCTGTATCTCATTGAACGCATGGGCGGTGGAGTGCAGGGAAAGTGCCCCGTCAATCTTGCCGTTGCCGGTGATGTGGTGGTAGCGCTCCATGTACCAGTAGAGGCCCTGGTTGTCGTTGTCATCCCAAAAGCGGCGCTCCGTGCGGCTGTCCCAGGGGAGGGCCCCCAGGACCTCACCACGGCCCGCAAATTGGTTGAGGGCAAACTTGCCTTTGAGGAGCGGGTCATGCTCCAGGATTATCCACACATTATCAATGGTCGATTTGGGGAGCCCCGTCTGGGTGTTCACGGCCAGCTTGCCCATCCAGTTGGCAGGGTCCTCATCGTTGGTGCCCTCCACGCCCTCAAAGTCCTTGACGGCCTCCTGGTAGCGCTCCTGGCTCATCAGGGCGGCCACATCGGCGTCCTGGACGGCCAGTTCACACATGGCCTTGTAGGAGGGCAGGCGGTTGGTGGGCGTGCCCGGCTGGGCCTCATCGTCCTTGTCCCCAAAGCGGTGGAGGCGGACCATATCAAAGGCATTGACCAGGCGGTTGCTGCACGGGTCAGTGGCGTGGTGGGAATAGAGGAATTTGCCGTTGTCGTAGATGACAGCGCCGCCGGTGGTGGAGCCGCCCAGATAGGTGTAGCGGCCAGGCATGTTGTCCACCGGCTCATAGATGCCGGGGATGAGCTCATCCATGGCCCGGTAGATGTCATAGGTGCGGCAGAACGCCCCCACCACGCCGGTCTTGGCCTCCGGGTCACCCTGCTTGACGGCCAGCTTGGGCAGGCTCAGAGCGCCCGGCACCTGGGGCCAGGTGGTGCAGTCGGTCCAGTCATCATATTTGGCCAGCAGGCCGTTGGCACAGAGCAGGGGCTTGTCTTTCCACACATAGATGTATTGGCTGTCAGCGCAGCAGGATGGCCAGTACATGAGCCGGGACACCTCAAAGGTGGTGGGGTCACACAGCTCCAGGCCGATGAGCTCCGCCATTTTGCGGGCGATGGGCTCATATTCATCCGCTGTCATGGTCCGGTCCGTGGGGAGCAGGACACGCAGACGGGGCGCTGCTGGGCTGTGCTTGCGGGTGGAATAGATGCAATAGCCGCAGCCCAGGGCCTCCACACGGCGCAGGACATCCTCCGTGCCGCCGGAGGGGATGTTGTCCAGGTCCAGGGTGACCACATCACGCCCGGTCACGTTGTTGGCCTTGCGGCGGGGCCCGGACAGTGTGCCGGCCATAAAGCCGCCCACGTCCTTGAGGTCATCCTGCTGGGCCTTTTTCATATTCAGATATTCCGCCAGGGTTTCCGTGCCTCTGGCCGGGGCCTGGAGCCGGGCCCAGAGCTCTGAGATGAGCATGGTCTGGGGCTGCCAGGTCATGGCCCGCCGGTTGCTCCCGGCGGAGATTGTTATTTTGCGGTCATATTGCATGGGGCGGCACCTCTTACTCTGGTTTTTCTCGTTCCGGGGTCAATCGGTCCAGCCAGCGCTGGAGCTTTTCCGCCTCCACGGCGGTGGTGTTATCTCCGCCCATGGCGACATCCAGGACCTTGAGGCACAGGCGGACATCTCCCAGCTCCTCATGCAGATGCTCCGCCGCTTGGGCGTGTGTCATCGGCGTGGGATTTTCTCCCCGGAGCTTTCTGGCCATTTTGAGAGAGGCCTGGGTCAGTTCGGCCAGCTCCTCAGCGCATTGCTCCAGCACGGCGGGCAGGCCGATGGCAGCAATGACCTGGAGCACCCCTCTGGTGCTTTCGGTGTCAGTAGCTTTCATCTAAAACACCTCCCGGTCTTTTTGTCCTTGATTTCTATGCGGGCCAGCAGCTCAAAGCCGCTTTCCGCTATGATAAACTTGAGCACCTTGATGAGAAAATTGACCTTTCCCTCCAGGGCGGCGTCCTCCTGCATGATAGGCCGCAGGGCGTTGTATGCGGTGGGGTCAGGGTAGCCCTCACCGTTTTCCCAGGGTTTAGGGGTCATCTTGCAGCACCTCCTCTTGCCATTTTTCAACGTCAATGCCTTTTTCCTTGAGCTTGTAGCGCTCCGGGTAGAGGTCGTCCATCTGGTAATACTCCCTCATCCGGCGGTGTTCCCTGACCATGGCCAGGTAGAAGTCATGGAGCCGCTTTTCCCTCCAGCCATAGCACTGGTACAGGGTCCAGAGCACCATGGTGTCCAGGTCAAGGGAAAAGCGGGCATCCGCCTCAAGGCATTGTTGGTTTATCTCGTGCATCATGGCGCTCTCCATGGCCGGGGTCATAATGCCCCGGCCCAGGTCGGAGAGCTTGATGTTGATGCTGGGGTCCTTGGGCACCTGGACGCCCTGCTTTTGCAGCTTGCGCCGCTCCCGCCTATTCATGGCGGGCCTCACGGCGGCACTGGAGGAAATGCTCAGTGGGCTCCCAATCCTCCATAACAAAGACAGTTTCCTCCGGCCCCAGGCCGTGGAGGTCACACACAAAGTCACCCTCGCCCAGATACATGCAATGGTCGCACACGTTGGGGTCGCAGGTCTTGGGCATCTGGCGGCGGCGTTTCTTGTTCTTGGCCATGTTCAAAGCCTCCTTTTTATCATCACAGTGGCCTCCAGCGGGGACCAGTTGGCCAGGAAAGCCTCCGGGGATGCGTAGGGACAGTAGGGGCCCTCCGTGGAGCGTGCAGTCCACCATTTTGCGGTGGGGTCATATTCAAGGGTGAGGTGGTAGATGCGGCCCGTAACAAAGCCCATAGAGCCGTTTTCCCCGTTAAAACGGGCCACCGCATGAAACTCATACCAGATGGGGCCGTCTGCAATGTGGTTGACCGCAAGCTGGAAAAACCGCAGCCGAAAGTCCCGCTGGGTTTCGGGTTCTAGGGTCATGGTGCCTACACCTCCTTGGTGGCAATCTCACCGGCACAGGCCGCATAACCGGCCAGGTCCACAAAGCTGTCCGGGCTGGAGCCGGTGGCAATCCTGGCCACCTTGAGCAGCCCCATCATGGCGGCCACGTCCTTGGCGGTGATGTGGTTGATGGCCATGACCTTGGCCAGCTCCGGGTGGGCCGCTCGGAGGTAGACACCCCACAGCAGGCCGATGGTTTCAAAGTTGTTTTCCGGGGTGCCGTAGTCCCGCTCACGTTCTCCGCAGACGCAGACACGGGCCGCCTCCAGTATTTCAGCTCTTTTCATGGGGCACCTCCAGGTCATCAAACACCACAGGGACAAGCTCCTGCATCCGGTGGAGCAGCGGAACGGCCAGCTCTCTCATCTGGGGATGAGCCGCCGGAGCCGTGCGGAGCTTGAAGAAATGCCGCCATTCCCGGAGGTTGGCGGTCATCACCACCTCCGTCTTGAGGCTGTTGGGCAGCACAGACCGGGCCTCCTGGGGCGTGCATCCAAAGTTGAGCAGTTCAAAATAGCGCCGCTCCGCCGTCAAGCAGGCCTCCCGCCAATACTGCCAGCCCTCGGTGCCCTCCACCAAAAAGATGGGGCGGATGACCGTGATTTCTCGGCCAAAGCCGTCTTTGGAGTAGTTGCAGTAGCGGGTGCTCTCCTGGCAGTAGGAGGCCAGGCGGTGCCGGACCAGCTCATGGGACACGCCTCGGTCACAGATAAACTTGACGGTGATGTCATAATGCTCCAGCACGGCCTCATGGCCACGCTTGATGATGTTGGCCACAAAGGTGGCGGCGCTGGTGTCAGTGATTTTGTTCTCGGACTTGTAGCACACCCGCCCGCACAGCTCAATGTGCTTGAGAACGGCCTGGCCGTCCAGCGGGGTGAGAATTTCAAAGCTGGGAGAGATGATTTTCATGGCGCTTGAGCCTCCTTTTCAAAACGCTTTTCAAGGTCAAAAATACTGGCTCTATTTGTGAATGGGTTTTCAGAAATGTTTTGAATTTCATGCAGTTCTGCCCACAATTCTGGATGGTGTTTCCAAAGAGAACGCATTTCCCCTATTCGGGCATTATGACAAAACCAGCAGCCGTTGCGCTCTTGTGTCTTATAAATAGGCGAAAGCAGAAAATGCTCTTTGCATATTTCCAGAGCCTCTGCCTCCGTAATTCCGAAGTCCGCAAGAGGAGCAGACGAAGTGGGGGATTTTTGCAAGCGTTCAAGTCGTTTCGGCTCATCCGCTGCAATTCCTACATACTCATGGATGGTGTCCGTCTGGCTCTTGTGGTAGGCATTTATGGGACGCATTTTTAAGTAACCATTGCACCAGTTTGCCAGCCTGGATGGAAAACCCAGCGGGGTTCCCACCCGCTTTCCTTTTGTCCGTATGTGGTAACAATTCTCCTTATAGGTGGTTTTATCCCTCAGCACAGTTACTTTGAGGCCATAGCAGAGCTCAAGGATGGGAATGGCTTTGTTATAGATGAAAGCGGCGTGTTCCGGGTATTCTCCGCTGATATGTTTATCAAACATGACCTCACAATAGATGACCTCATCCAGAGGTAGGCCGTGCTTGATTATGGTGAGTATCATGGCAAGGCTGTCCTTGCCGAAAGAGCAGGATGCAATGTATTTCAAAAAGAGCCCTCCCACGCCCCGCCACCGCTGCTGGCGGGGGGGGGGCTAAAGTGATTTAGAGGTTGTTATGAGGCGGCGGATTTTTCCGCCGGAAAAAATGGCGGTTAATCGGGCCGGAAACCATGCCGGGCAAGGTAGCGCTCCGCCTGCTGTTCCTGGGTGAAATGGCGGCTCTTGCGGCGCTCCCGGTCCCGCCCATAGACAACGGTGGAGCCGATGCCCTGCACCAGCCAGTAGTCCTTGTTGTTTTTGCGGACAAGGTTGTAATAGACGGCCTCGCCTTTATCGTTTACCATGTGCATGGTCCTGGCCTCCTTTTTAGTCTTTGGTAAAGTAGTAGCCCACCCAGCCAGCCGCCTTGAGCGGTAGGTCAGGGGCCCATGGGACCGGCTCCCCCATGATGGAGCAGACGGTGCCCAGCATGGCGTCCTCCGTGTCCCAGGGGGCTACATCAATGACCACCTCATCGTGGACATGGAACACCACAGGCAGCCCGGCGGCCTCCAGCCGGTCAATGGACAGGGCCAGGCAGTCACGGGCAATGGCCTGCACACAGTTCTCCACCAGCTTGCCGCCGTAGGTTTCAATGCGTTTCCAGCGTTTGGTTTTCTGGTCCATGCCCATGTAGGAAATGGAGGGTCGCCCCCATTCGTTCTGGCCAATGCTGGGGCTGATATAGTAGAGCTTGCGGCCAGAGGGGAGCCGGATGGTGAGGCAGTCCACGCCGTTGTCATAGTCGTACTCACGGGCCAGCAGCAGGCCGTTGACGCCCACGCTGCCGCCCTCGGTGATGACCTGGACGGCGGCATTGTCCATGCTGTACCACAGGTCCCGGATGCGCTTGTTGGCCTCTCGCCAGCGGCTCACGATGTCCGGCAGCTCCTCCTCGGTGAGCCCCATGTCCAGGGCTCCCATGGTGATGAGGGCCCCGGTGCTGCCCTGGTAGCCCAGGGCCAGCTCCGCCACCTTGCCCTTTTGCCGGAGCGCATACTCTGGATTGCCTTTTTTGATGAGCTCCAGAGGCACCCCAAACATTTGGGAGGCAGAGGCCTCATAGATTTTGCCGTGGGTGCGGAACACCTCCAGCCGCCATTGCTCCTTGGCCAGCCATGAGATGACACGGGCCTCAATGGCGGAAAAGTCGGCGTCAATCAGTACATGGCCCTCCGGGGCCACAAAGGCCGTGCGGATGAGCTGGCTGAGGGTATCGGGCACACTGCCGTAAATGAGCCGCAGGGCGTCCAGCTTGCGGGCCTTTACCAGCTCACGGGCCAGGTCCAGCGGCTCCGTGTAGGTCCGGGGCAGGTTTTGCACCTGCACCAGCCTCCCGGCCCAGCGCCCGGTCCTGTTCGCTCCGTAAAATTGGAGCAGGCCCCGGACACGTCCATCCGCACAGACAGCGGCCTCAATGGCGTCATATTTCTTGGTGGAGGTCTTGCCCAGCTCTTGGCGTATCTCCAGCATCCGGCTCACCTGGGGGCTGTTATCGTCCCGGCCCAGCAGGCGGGCAACGGTGTCTTTTCTCAGGTCGGCCAGCTCCTCACCAATTTCCTCCTGGAGCCAGGTGGTGAGCTGGGCCACGCTGTTGGGGTTGGACAGGCCAGAGAGCTGCATGGCCTCCGCCATGAGCGTCTGGCGCACGGTGTCCCCCAGATAGAGGGCCCCGGTGACCAGCTCCAGGTCCACGGCCACGCCCCTGGCGTTGATGATGAGGTCAGTTTCCCATTGCTTTTGCACCCAATCCGGGACCGGGAAAGCGGAGAGCCGCCGCTCAATCTCCATTTCCGTCACCACGTCCTGCTTGCAGTATTCTTTGAAAAGCTCCCATTTGGCGGGGTCATGCTGGGGCAGGTTGCGGGTCCTCTGGCCGTTGGCCTTGGAGGGCTTGCAGGGGATGCAGAAGTAGCGGATGAGCGCCTTGCCGGTGTTGAGCTTTTGCTTGTCCTGGGGGAGCCCCAGGGCCTTGCCGGTGGCGTCCAGGCCTGCCGTGTAGCCACAGTAGAGGCCGTGGAACATGGTGCAGCGCCATTGGTCCGGCGGCAGGGTGCCCATGAATTTGGAGAGGCAGCCCCACTCAAAAGGGGCGTTGTAGGCGTGCTTGATGTACTCCGGGCTGGTGATGGCCTGGACCAGCCACGGGGGGAGTTGTTCCCCCCGTGCCAGGTCGATGATTTCAACAGGCGCACCATCCAGGCTGAACGCAAAGAGCAGGATTTCAAAGTCCGGGCTCTGGATGTATTTCTGGGCACCGGCCTTTGCCAGCGGCACGCTGGAATAGGTTTCAAGGTCAATGCTGAGATGGTGCATGTGGGCCTCCTTATGCGCCGAAAGCGGCGTCTTTGGTGTAGAGCTCCATGATGTTCTCCGTGTTCACGCCACGGGCCTCCAGCTCCTCCATCATGGCCTTAAAGAGCGGGGTGCCGGTCACATACTGGACCAGCTCCTCAGAGGAGAGGCTGGTGGCGTTGTGGAGGGATTTCTTGCGGATGTCCTCCCCGTTGCCGGTGGGGGTCCAGGCCTCCTGCTCCTCAAAGGTGGCGTCCTCGATGTCGTTGACCAGCATGGCCTGGACACGGGCGGGTTTCTGCACCAGCATCTTGACCGTGTTGAGCAGGTGGGCGGTTTCCATGTCCTTGACCTCCAGGGCCAGGCCAAAGGCTCCAATCCAGAGCTTTCCATCAAAGCGGGTTTTCATCGGTATGTCCTCCTTTTGTCGTTATCACATGGGCTGGCCAGTGATGGGGTTGATGCCGTTGTTGCTGTTCCAGGGCGGAGTGTTGGCGGGAGCAGGGGCGGCACCGTAGCCGGGAGCCGCCGGAGCTACACCATAAGCGCCGGGGGTGGCGGGCATTGCCGCCCCATAGTTGGGGGTGGCCGGAGCGGCAGGGGCCGCACCAATCCCGGCAAAGTCAGAGGCGGCGGAGGCCTGGCCGCTCAGGGGCTCCCCGTCACGGGTCTTGAGGACGTTGCCCAGGCCGCAGCCAATGCCCTTGTTGCCGCTGTTGGAATAGCCGAAAAAGCGGACGGTCACACGGCCATACATGCCGCTGTAAATGTCAGAGGGGGCCAGCTCACAGTTGATGTTGTCGATGCCCACCACCTGGGGCTTGTTTTTGGTGGATGCGGTCAGGACCCAGTGTCCCTTGCACTCATCGCCAAACGGGACGCCGGAGGGCCGGACACCATCACCGTCATGGATGGGCACCTTGAGCACAGGGGGCCGGGCACCGTTCCACACCTTGGTCAAGGCCTCCTGGGCGGCGGCGTTGATGGCGGCGTCAATGTCGGCCTTGGTGGCGTTGTCCGTCTTGGGGATGAGCAGGGTGACGGAATACTTGGGCTCACCGCCCTGCTTGGCGGCTCTGGGGGTGGTCAGGCTGCAATAGGAGAGGCGCACCTCGCCGGTCAGCACTTTCATGGGGTCATTCTGATACATAGTCTTTGTTCTCCTTTTTGATAGATTGCCTTGTGTGTTGCGTATCAAAGGGCGGTGTCCGCCCATATCGCCTTGATTTTCACCCAGCGCTCATGCCGGGTTTTGGTGGCCTTGACTTTGCGGGTCAGGCGGTTGTTGTTCTTGAGGGTTTCCACCACGGCGGGGTGGCGGCTCTTGGGGTTGCTCACTTTGCGCCAGCCGTCTGTAAATTCACGGGAGGCCAGTTTCCAGGCGTCCTCACTCTCTTGGATGGCGTGGTCCAGGTAGGTGACCATCCGGTCAATGGCCTGCTGGTTGTCGAAGTTCCAGAGGTGCATCAGTTTGAACAACTTGCGGGTGTTGGTGATGGTCAGGTCACAGAGCCGGTCCAGGTAGATGTCCGCCCGGAAAGTGTCCGCTTGGATGTGGACCAGCGTGTCCGGGTCAGTGAACATGGGGCAGTCCTCACAGCGGTCCCGGTCCGGGAGGGCGGAGATGTAGCTCCTGGGCTCCCGGACCTTGTACTGCACGGATTTGGAGCAGCACGGGGACACGGGGAAAACCGGGTCATGGTCTTTGCAGTCCAGGGGGACAAACGGACGGAGGCGGGGCTGGGCGTGGGCACAGGTGTTGTATTTAAGCATCGGCGGCCACCCCGGCGAAGTCAGCAGCGGCGGGGCTGTATGCCTCCCGCTTGTCAGAGGCAGGGGCAAGAGTGGGTTTGCCCAGGGGCTTGGTCACAAAGCTGCCGATTTTCTCTGCAAACTCCGCCTTGCCCATGAGCTTTTCCAGCTCAGTGAGAGTTTTGGGCTTGCGGTCATAGACCAGGGCCTCATCATAACCGGCGGCAATGACCGCCTGGATGGCGGCGTCCTGGTCGGTAAAGGTCCGGTTGCTCCGGCCCGCCACTAGTTTCCAGCCGGGGATTTCCTTGCCAGCCAGCAGGGCCTCCGTGGCGTATTCCTCCAGGTCCTTGTACCATTGGACCAGCAGCTTTCCCCGTTCCAGCAGGTCACCGATTTCAGCATCCGTGAGGACCTTGCCCTCACCCCGGGGCTGTTTCCCGGCGGGCACACAGTCCTTGAAGTCCTCCAGGGCGGTGTTGACGTTGGCACGGGCCCGGCATTGGGCCTTGCCACGGCAAAAGCGGCAATGGTCACCGGGTACAAACTCGCCCAGGCCGGAAAAGGCTTTCTGGGCAATGGGCTTGATACTCTCGCCCCAGGCCCGTAGCTCCTCAACGGTGATTTCATCCGTGGTGTAGCTGTCCAGCCGGGGTTGGTCAATGGTCATGCGGACCCGCTTGATGGTGTCCCCGAACACGGGGGCATAGCGGTGGAGAGCACCCAGAGCATAGAGCCGCATTTGGGGATTGCCAACGGCGGACACCGGGACGCCCTTGCCGTGCTTGTAGTCCACAATGCTGAGGAGGTCGCCGCCGATGATGCAGCAGTCACAGGTGCCAAAGCCCTCCGGCACATAGTCCGAAAAATCCACCTGGACCTCAACGGCCACGGTGGGGGCGGTGTCGTAGGACATGACCTGCTCCGTGATGTGCTCCAGGTAGAGGTCCGTGGTCTTGTCCATCTCCGGGTTGTAGAGCGGGTCTTTCTTGAGCTTGTTGAGCCGGGTGTTGTAGGTCCGTGTGCTCATGGGGGTGCATTTCTTGGTGACCTTGAGCTCACCAATGGCATGGGCCAGACGGCCCTCCTCCGCATACTCGCTGGTGCTTTCCGGCAGCCCCTCCTCAAAGCGGGGGGCTGCCGTGCATACCAGCCAGCGGGCGGCAGAGGACGCCGAAAGCAAGGCGTGCTTGACAGGGGGCATGTGTGGGCACCTCCTTAAATCTGAGCGCCCAGGGCCCGGAGCTCGGTGGCGAAAGCGCCGTACTGCTCCGGCTGGAGTTGGGTGACAGCCTGCACGCCATAGCGGCCCAGCAGGGCCAAAAGCTGCTCCATCTTCCCGGCGTCCACCAGAGAGGCACCTGCACGGGAGATTTGGTCCAGGGTGTAGGCAGGAGCGCCGGTCACCGGAACAGCGGGGGCCGGGGTACTACCAGAGGCGGCAGATGTCGGGCCAGCAGTCGGCGCACTGGTCACAGGCATGGGAGAGGGGCTGGGGGCCGCCACAGGGGCCGCCATAGTAGCTGTCTCTTATACACATCTCCGAGCCCACGAGACTAAGGCGAATCTC